>Ga0207693_10003242_pt1 | contig 13959 bp, 11 predicted proteins | sample LARL81metaG_FD_184347 | JGI IMG/M metagenome (GOLD analysis project Ga0207693, IMG submission 184347) | Corn, switchgrass and miscanthus rhizosphere microbial communities from Kellogg Biological Station, Michigan, USA - LAR L8-1 metaG... | ecosystem: Host-associated > Plants > Roots >...
CGCGTTCGCCGAAGCGCCGGTCAGGCTCGCGGTGTCCGTGAGCTGGCCGGGGACACTGGTGTCGGGCGAGGCCTGCGTCGTGATCGCATCGCTCTTGCCGGAGGTCGCCAACTATCAGCAGCCATGGGCTGGAGTCGCAGATCGGCTCTCAAACGCCGTTCGGACGCTCGCCAGCGTGGAAGACGCGCCAGTCTTTCTTTGTACCGTGTTTCGTCATGTGCCCGGCAGCGACGCGGATCCGCAATCACGATTGATCCGAATTCGTCGTCTGAATTTGCTCGCTACGGAACTCTCGCGTGAGACCGGCTTGTTCGTTGTCGATCTCGATCGCTACCTTGCAGATATCGGCGGCGCGAAGATTGAGGTCGACTATCGTTTGGAGGGACCAAGCGCGGCCAAAATAGTCGGACGGGAAATGGCGCTGGCCATCGTGTCGGCTGGTCTCGATGCCTATGTGCCCTTTGAAGTTCAGGACGCCGCGAAATCAACGCTGACCCAGACGGAGCTCGGCCTGGCAGTGAAGGCAACGGACGCCTTGCCGTCCAACGTCATGGCGCTGGGGTCTGGCCGCCGCAAACAGGTGGTTGCGACAGTCGTCGATACGGACGAGGAAGGCCATGTCGGTTGGCTCTTCGAGTTGCTGCTGACCGGAAAGCTGAGCCCGAAAGAGGCCGTCGCCAAGCTGTCTAGTTCGATTGCCAATCGCGGCCTGAAGGCCAGCTCCGCGATGGTGTTTGGTGCGATCTGGCAACGGCTCTCGGGCCGCCCTCGAATGGGTCGATAGGATATGATCGGGACAGAAGCAAAACGCGCGCTGCGCTCGATGATGCTCATCCGCACTTTCGAGGAAACACTGGCCAAGCGCCCCGACCATGGCTTCCAGTTGTTGTCGTCAGGCGAGGAGGCTGTGGCGGTCGGGCTCTGCGCGGCGCTTGGCCCTGACGACCAGCTCTTGACCGGCGGCCGCTCGATCGGTCCGGCGCTGGCGAGGGGTTGCGACCCCAGCCGGGTCATGGCGGAATTGCTGGGCAGATCGACAGGCACCAACCGGGGTAAAGGCGGGCGAGGGCATCTTGCCGACCCGGCGTCCGGTTTCTTCGGCTCCCATGCGGTGGTCGGTGGCAATATCAACGTCGCCGCGGGCGTTGCGTTGTCGATGCAGATGTCGCGCACGAGCGGAATTGTGGCGGTCCTGTTCGGCGACGGTGCTTTCGGCGCCGGCGCCCTTCACGAAATCCTCAATATTTCCACGGCCTGGAAATTGCCGCTGCTGTTCGTTTGCAACAATAATCAGTTGTCGGTCTCGACGCCGCGCGCGACGGCGCTCGCGCCGCGAAATCTCTCCGATATCGGGCTCGCATTCGGCATTCCCTCCAAAACCATCGACGGCATGGACGTCGACACGGTCAGCGAAGCCGCTCATGAGGCGGTGGCCTGGGTTCGCAGCGGCAAGGGACCGGCATTTCTCGAATGCATCTCCTATCGCTTCGCAAGTCACTCCACGACGGCGCGCGAGACCAGGAGCCGAGCCGAGCTCGCGGAGATCAGATCGCGCTGTCCGATCGTGAAGCTGACCGGCCAGCTCAAGGCGACGGGTGGTCTCGATGACGCCGCCGAGGCGGATCTCAAGCGCGAGGTTGCCGAGGTCGTGATGGCAGCGATCGCCTTCTCTGACCGTTCCGAATATCCAAACCCTGCTGAAGCGCTCACCGATGTCTGGTAACGAACGACCCGCGACAGAGAAGATGTTTTTCCGCGAGGCAATCGCGCGCGCGATGCGTGAGGAGATGCGGAAGGATGAGCGCGTCTTCATTCTCGGCCAGGACGTCGGCGCGTTCGGTGGCTCCTATCGTGAATTCGACGGACTTTTCGGCGAGTTCGGAGCAGAACGGGTTCGAGACACGCCGGTCGCCGAAGCGGCGATGGTTGGCGTTGGCGTGGGCGCAGCCGCGGCGGGGCACCGGCCGGTGGTCAGCATCACCTATATGGATTTTATGATGCTGGGGTTCGATCCCCTCATCAACTATGGCGCCAAGCTTCGCTACAAGACCGGGGGACAGTTGAGGGCTCCCGTCGTCGTCAAGACCACCGCGGGCGCCAAAGGGCAGGGCGTCGCGCATTCCCAGTGCATCGAGTCCTGGCTGATGAGCGTGCCCGGGTTGAAGGTCGTGGCGCCATCGACGCCCGCGGATGCGTACGGGCTGCTCAAGGCGGCCCTGCGCGAGGACGGGCCTGTAGTCTATGTCGACCACAAGCGCCTGTTCCCCGTAGCGGGGGAGGTGCCGCTTGCGGATTCGATTGTCCCAATCGGGAAGGCCAATATCCTGCGCGGCGGCTCGGACCTGACCATCACCACGCATTCATACATGACTCGGATTGCGCTGGAGGCGGCGAAGTCGCTCGAGGCCGACGGCATCTCTGCAGAGGTCATCGACCTGCGCAGCCTTGCGCCGCTGGACATGGATGCGATAGGAGCATCCGTCGGGAAGACGCGGGCGCTGCTCACGCTGGAAGAAGGACAGGTCACGTCCGGCGTTGGGATCGAGGTCATCGGCCGGGTGCACGAATTGCTGGGGCTGGTTCCGGCCGTCCGTGTCGGGGCGCTTCCGGCCCCCGTGTCGTCGAACCCTGTGCTAGAGCAGGCCTGCCTGCCTGATGCATCCCGTGTCGTGACGGCGGCACGCAAGTTGCTCAGTCAGAAACGAGACTGAACCATTGGGTTCAACTGGAGACTTCGAGAATGTTCTACAAGATTTCGGTGCCGGCCGTTGCAGATGTTGAGGAAATCCGTGTCCTCGAGTGGCATGGCGACGTCGGCCATCAATTCAATGCGGGCGATCTCGTCGTTGAGCTTGAGACCCACAAGGCAATTGTGGAGGTCCGCGCCGGTCAGCCCGGAACGTTGCGCAAAATCCTCTCGGAGTCCGGCAATTGGCAGCAGATCGGGTTACCGCTGGCGATCCTGAGCGATGGCGAAGGCGATGCCTTGCCGGAAGACCTGAAGGCCGTCTCCGATCTCGCCGTCGAATTTGAAATCACCTGATAGCGGCGGCAACGCCCCCAGGCCCAAGGTCATCCATGATACCGGCGATGGCCGTGCGCAGCACGGACTGCATCGCGGCGCTGTGGTGGATGCCGTCGGGCAGATGCTCGGCCCCGCCGAGATACGCCGCAATCGAGTCGACGTCGACGATGGAGAAATCGCACTCTTCCGCAAGGTCATGCAGCATGAGGTTCATTTCCTTGGCCGCGATGTTTTCCAGCGTTTCGTATAGCGGAGCATCGAACGGCGAATAGCTCAGGATATCCTCAAAGCCTGAGCTCGACATCCTGTTCAGGATCAGAACCCTAGCGCCCGTTTTGGCTGCGATGGCCTCAATCAGCCTGCGGTAATCCCGTCGGATGTCGTCGATGGAGCGCTTGACCGGTTCGAATGCCGAGCTCAGCCAGGACTTGATCGCCGGACCTGCGGACGCCTGCCGATGGCGCAGCATCTGCAAGGAATAACCCAGCTTCTTGTGCTTGAGGACCGACTGCACCTCGGAGCTGAGCGACAGCAGGATGGCGTCGGCTGGCCTCTGCTTCCGCAATCCGGAGGGCGTCAGCATGTCGTAGCTGTCGAGCATCGGGGACTGCTCGAGGGAGGCCTGCAGGGCGCCGGCAAACAGCCAGTCGTCCGCGGTGGCGGGCGTACGTGTATTTGCCAGCGCGGCCGCCAGGTCCGCGGCGATGGCTTGCTTCTCGCTCGCCGTGCGCTCCAGTTGTTCCAGGAGAATGGGTGCACAGGGAACCACCGGATGATCGGGGACGTAGACCAGCTGCGCCGCCGGACTGTTCGAGCCCTCGAAGAACTCGACGAAAGGAACTTTGTTGCCCCTGACAATTCCGGCCGCGTCGCAAATGCCGAGACAGAGCAACGTTGAAAGGGATCCTGTGTCCTGACTCCACCACGCGCGGCTTCGGCTGTGCCAACCCGGCAGAAGCCCGAAGTCAACATCCGCCAGCCCGCTCATGCGGCGGCCGGCGAGCAGCAGCAGGCGCAGCCGTCCTGATCCGTCGGGCGCAGCCGGATCGGAGGAAGCGGCATCTAGGTGACCCACAACGTCTTCGGGATCCCAGGTGCGAAGCCCATAGGCGTTCAGATAGCCTCCCGGAGAATTTCCCGCCTTGATCTTCAGTCGTCCCGCACACGGGGTCGCAAAGGCGACCTGAAACTCCTGCTCGTCGGCCATCGGAAATGATCCGGAGCGTTGCCGTGTGATCTTCTCGAGACTGATATTGCAGTAGCCGATAACCTCGTTGGCGCGGCAGAGATGGCCGTCCTCGCACAGCCAGTAGATCCCCGACCGCTTGATTGCGAAATCTTCGGCGGCCAGCGCACCGAGTGTGAGCGGGAGCGAGGTCATTGCTGGTTTGCCGACCAAAGCCCCTGATGATGGGCGATGCCTGCGGTCGTGATACGAATGGCTCGTGCGGGCGCCGCGTCAAGCGTCTCGTCCTGCTCGGAGCTGAAGAGAGCGAGCGCCGCACCGACATCCGAGCTGTCGCCGGGATTCACGAGGATCTTCTGCAGCCAGAGCTTCTCGCGAACGACCACGCGGAAATAGGAAATTGGTGGGCAGTACTGGGAATATCCGCTGCTGAGATCCACGCTCAGGTCAAACAGCTTGTCACCTGCCTTCAGCAGGGTCCCAGGATTTGCGTACACACACTCGACCACCGCGGCAGTCATATTGGGATTGATTTTTGGAAGGCGCAAATCGAGCAACATCGGCGATATTCCGTTACTGGGATTCTGAAGTGACTACGGCTTTGAATAAGTCATCAGGCAATGGAAGTCTTATTACCGTGAATGGGTGGCGGTTTGTACCCCATCGCAGGCGGCGATGCGGATTAACCTTGAAACGGCGCCGCCTTCGAAAGAGGCGTGGATTGCCTAATACGTATTCCCGTGACCATCGCCGGTTCAACGCGGTGGACCCGGCGGGCACCCCTCGGGAGGCCCGGCATCCCGGCCGTAAACGTGGACATAATCGACCAGCAACGTCGAGGGATTCGGCGTCTGATCGATCGGATAGCCGCTGCCGAGCGCGAGATTCACTAGCGGATAAAGCGGGCTGTCGAGTTCCTCCGGAGTCGGTTGGGTCCAGACTGGCTTGCGGTCGAGGAAAAAAACCATCTCCTTCGGCGATATGTCGACGCCGTAGGTATGAAAGTCCTGCACGAGAGATCCGTCCGGCACCGAGAACTTTTGCATGCTGCCCTTGTTCTTCGACGCATCCGCGCGCCAGACATGGGTAACGACCTGGTAGGACGAGGTGAACTTTCCGTAGTACTCGACCACGTCGATCTCGATTTTGGGATCGAGCTTATCTGCCGGCTTGAGCGACATCAGCCAGAAGGCAGGCCAGGTCCCGGGCCCGGGAGGCATTTTCATGCGCGCTTCAAAGTATCCATAGCGGGTCCCGAACCCGGCGCCGGTTCGGTCGGCTGCGGCGATCAGGCCGGACATCCACCGACCTTCGCTGTTCTTCGATGCCGTGATGGAGAGGATGCCACCCTTCATCGAGAACGGACCATTGGGAACGGGATCCCAGAATATGGCGTCCCCGAAGTCACCATTCCACGGCGTGTGCGCGGTCCAGCGTGCCGGTCCGATCTTGCTCGACGTGATGGTCTCGATGCGTTTGTTCGGCGCGGTCTCCTCATTGAAGTCCTCGATGAGGACCGGACGCAGTTCGCAGGAGGATTCGGCTGTTGCTGGCTGCTGAACCTGCGCTGCGGTGACTTGCGCCGCTGAAACGACGAGAAGATTGGTGGCTACCAGAACGCCGATCTGCCAATTATTCATCACCACTCCTGCTGTGTACCGCGAAACCTGAACCGATCCATGACTGCCGCCGACCGAGCGGGTTTTATGAGCTTTGCTGCGGCTCGGCATAAAAGCGGCGCTGCACATGCTGTACTGTTTTCACGCTTTCCGACCGCACACGATAGCCTGGCGCGCAGGCGAGTGCGGCGAACGCATAAAAGCTGAGGCCAAGATCGATCAACGGTGCCGACACCGTGCTTCCTATGATCCAGGCCAGGCACATGGATTTGCCGGCACTGCGAGCCGCTTCCTCCGTCAATGTGAGATGATCGCGGCGTCGGTCAAAGAACACGCCGACGAAGAACATGACGAACAGCGCTGTGCCGACGATCCCAAGATTTGCAATCACGGCGATGATGAAGCTTGACGCTCGACCGCTTCCGTTGCCGAACCCAAAGCCGTAGGTATCGAAGAAACTCTGCAGCGCAGCCTGGTTCCACGACGAACGTTCGACGCCGGAATCGGAAGCCATCTTGTTGAAGAAAAATGTATCAAGAAGATCCTTGGCCTTCGTTGCCGTGGTCTCGTTCAGCGCAATTCCCAAGACCAGATTGGCCAGCAGGAGTGGTGCCCCCACTAGAAACAGCTTGACCGGCAGGGTAACCGGCCCGCTCATCGCTCGAAGCAAGAACTCGGCATAGATGATGCAAAGCACCACTCCCAGGCCGAAATATGCGGTCGTCGATGTTGCGAGCAAAGTTGCAAACAAAGCCATCAGGCTCAGGTTCCGGGACAGGCGCGAATAGACGCCCATGAACCAAAGCCGGAGCGTGAACGCGAAATAGCCTAGAGTCACACTGCCAAATGACGATGCCTCCACAAAGGATCCGACAGTGCGCTTGATTCCGGCGACGTCGTCATCAACGCGCAAGGTGTAATTCGCATTTCTGATGATCGACAGTATCTCGGTTGTTCTCGTCAGATAGGTGACCCAATCGAGCACTGCGAAGGCCATGTTGGCCGACGCAACAAAGAGCGCGGCGTGAAGCAGCGTCTTTATTCCATCTCGGGTGGATGCAAACGCGTAGATAAGTAGAAAACAGAACATGTCCGCGATGAAATAAACGGATTGGGTCATGTTCGAGGTTGTCGGCTCGAGTGCCACCGTGCCAAGCGTCGTGGCGCGCACGGCGAAAACCAAGGTTTCGCCCTGGAACAGCCTTGGCATGAAGTATGACATCACGAGGCTGAAGCCGACAGTAATTGCCAGCCAACAACCGGGCGTCCCGAACGTGACCGCGTCAAATAAGCGCTGCCGGATTTCCGGGTCTCGAAGCAGCTTGAGCACGACGAACCCGAACAGCAAGTGAGCGGGCTGGATGCTCACGCCGCCGATTGCGGTCACATTGGTTGCGGCGGCCGCACCAAGCAACGTCGACGTCAGAAACGCGTAGATCAGGAATACCGGAGGGCGATAGAGGCCGAAAAGCCCGATAGCAAGGATGATGAGGCCAATCGGTTCGACGGTCATGTCACTGCTCGAATGTCGACGTCTGGTGTTTCCCGGCCGTGTTTCAGGCGGCGCAGCCGGCTTCCGACATCGGTTAGCGAGGATGCGCTATAGCCCCGCGTAGTGGTCTTGAAGGAGCGGTCCCGAACTCAGCAAGAAAAGGTCAACTCGCAATCAACTTGCTACATACCGGGACAGCTGACTTCCAATCAGGTTACCGCTCACCTTCCTTTGTTATCGGAGATCTGCTCAAATCGCCAGGATCTCTGCATCATCTGCCGATCAATTTTGCCGAGCCGGGAATTGGCCATGATCTTTCGCGCCTTGGTCATGATCCGGTTGCTCTGCCAGGTGAGATTCTCCGTACCGTTCAATTCCTTCACATAGGCAGGCATCGGAATGGACGTCGGCGAATAGCGTTCGATGATGGGGTAGGGGAAGATCGAATAAATCGGCAGCCCTGTTGTCCAGAACGCGTCCATGGCGAGGTCAACGGTCGCCGTAATCGACGGGTAGCTGTCGAGGAATTTGCGCGCGCCCGCTCTCGACATCAGATAGGCCTGTGCACCCGCTGGGCTCGTCGTGTAGCGCACGATCGAGCGATCGAAGAAGAAGCCGAGCCGGACTGCCGTCGCATAGTGCTTCCCGAACAGCCTCACATAGTCCATGCCGTTTTCGGCGCAAAACGTCGCAAATGCATCGAGCGGAAAATCGGTGTCAAAAATAACGTCGTCCTCGAGGACGAGGATGTATTCCGCGGTTCCGCGTGCCAGGAATTCACTCAGGATCGCCACGTGACTGGAGCACACGGCGATTTCGGGTGGTGACAGGGTACGCCCGAAATGCTGCTTGATTTCGGCAAGGTCGTAGCGAAGACCCGGGTGCTTCAGCGAGGTGTGAGAATCGAAATACGACCAGCGAAGCCCCGTTCCCTCGAACATGGCTTCGATGCACAGCCGGCGCCCGGTCGCAGTCGGAATGCTCATGACGACGATCTCGACCTTTGCATTCTTTGCCGAGGCTGCCGGATGATCCAGCCGGCGCGAGGCATCTGCTGCGGGTTCACTCAAGGTCGACATTGGACTATTCATTCTTTTCTTCCAGTCACGCGGTGGTCACGACCGGATGATCCAGGGATGTGAGTGGGTCTCCGACCGGTCACTGTAGCGATTTCAGGAGAACCTTTGCCCGCCACTGCATGAAGGGCATCGGGAATTGTGCACCCAGCGAGACGCGGCAGGTCCGGGCGAGAATATCCAGCGTCCGGCTGCACATTTCATTCGTGTAGGTGATTTCCCTGTTGGCCCATTTCCACGGGTTCATGCGTTCGTGGAAGACGCGTTGCGTCATGATCGGCTGCCAGTTGGTATAGACGTGACGCCCCGTATCGATGAGTCGCTCGACACCCGAATTCGCGGCAAAGGCCTTTGCATCATCCGGGGAATCGAAAATGACAGTCAGGCCAACTGCATTCTCCGGATCGTTGTGCGGCGAGATACGAAGCTTCTTTGTCTGCGAAAGATAATTGGTCATCATGGTGTGCCGCTTGCGCAGACGCTGCAGCAACGGATCGAGCTTCGGAAGTTGGGCGTACAGCACCGCGCCGGTCAGCTCGGAGACCCGCAGGTTCATGCCTGCAAAGACCGCTTCGTTGCTCTCGAAGGCGTGTTCGCGTGTGTAGCTGCCGACGTCATGGAACATGCGGGCGCGCGTGAAAATGCGGTCGTCGTTGGTCAGGACCGCGCCGCCTTCGCCAGAGTTGAGATTCTTGAACTGGTTGAAGCTGAAGGCGCCGACTTCGCCAATCGTGCCGACGCGGCGTCCTTTATACGTCACGCCGACGGCCTGACAGGCGTCTTCGATCACCTTAAGGCGATGCTCTTTGGCGATCGCCGTGATCGCATCCATGTTGCAAACCAGATTCAACATGTGGACCGGCATGATCGCCTTGGTATAGGGGGTGATCTTGCGCTTGATGTCTTCAGGGTCGATCGTCAGGCTTTCGTCGACGTCGACAAGAATGGGGACTGCGCCGACGGCCAAGGGCGCGATCGCGGTCGCGACCCACGTATAGGCCGGCACCAGCACTTCATCGCCCGGACCGATTCCGGCGGCCGCAAGCGAAGAGATCAAGGCGCTGGTTCCGCTGTTGACCGTTAACGCGTGCTTGACGCCAAGTTGTTTGGTCAGGCGGTTCTCGAATTTGGTCGTGTAACCCTGTTCGCCACCACGATACCGAAGGAGCTGGCCCCGGGCGACCACGCGGGACAAGGTGACCCATTCAGACACTCCGACACGCGGCATTCGATAACCTCAATGATTTTGGACCGGCGCACAATTAATGCGACTGTCCTTATACAACGAATATGTGACCTTCAAGCGCGGACACCGAACATGCTGAATCTATTAGAGATTAGCGCAGGCCGTTAGCCAATTAACCAGCTGGATGTGCTTTCGCGCCGAAGCGCCTGTCCAGAGATTGCGGCTAAATGTTACAATATTTCCCGCTCAGGGCGCATTAATCTTCCGCGATGTTTATACGCATCCTGGCTGACTTGGATCCTCTTAACATCGGCGGGCCCGTGGCTACTCGCCGCGGAACAGCCAAGGGACACATGATTGCTAGTTGACAGTCGAAACAGCGGACAACAGGGCGGCGGAGGTCCCGCGCCGCATGCCAGCAGCCGCAAGCTTGCCTTTGGCGCCATCGCGTCGGGAACTGTGAACGTTCTGAAAGCGGCTTTGCAGCTGTTGTTGTTGCCTGTCATGGCGCGCCTGCTCGGGCCCACCGAATTCGGCGTCTATGCACTTGCGCTTCCGACGGTGTCCTTTGTCGCGCTGCTGGCGGACGGAGGGCTTGGCGCGACGCTGGCTCGCGAACCGGAAAACTCGTCATTGGTCTGGTCGAGCGCGTTCTGGTTCCTGCTGTGCGCTGGCTTCGGTCTGGCATTCGGCGCGAGCCTGTTTGGTGTCCTGCTGGCCCATGTCGTGGAGCAGCCGCGGATCTCCCCCATGATCGCGATGCTGTCACTCAGTCTCGTCTTTCTGGTGATGTCGGTGCCGGCGGGAGCAAGATTGACGCGTCGGCGCAATCTTGGAGCGGGGGCCGCTGCGGAGCTCATCGCCAATCTGGCCGGTGCGGGCGTGGCCGTGGCGCTGGCTATCTACGGCGCCGGGGCCTGGAGCCTGGTTGCCCAATATCTATCGATCTACGCGATGCGCGCGATCGTCCTCAACATCGCGGCTTTCGAGATGCCGGGCTTTGAGTTCAGCATGAAATCCATTCGCCCTCACATGGCGTCTGGCGGACTTCTGATCGGGACCAGGCTGTCGGAATATATCGGACGCGTTGGGGAGAACGTGCTGATGGATCGATGTTTCGGCACCGCGCTACTGGGCAGTTTTACTTTCGCGGGCCAGGTCTCCCGTTTCGCGTCCGAGACCGTTGGAAATGTCTCCTGGGCGGCGCTCTATGTTCAGGCCCTGACGGGTGAGCGCGACAAGGTTGCCGATATTCATCGGCAGTTCTGCCGGATGCTGGCCGGGCTGCTGTTTCCGGCGACCATGCTGGCGGCTGCCGCCGCACCGGAATTGATCGATCTTCTGCTCGGTCCGAAATGGGCGCAGCTTTCATTGATGCTGCGGGTGTTTCTGCCGATTTCCGCACTGTCCATCATAGCGGTTCAGGCCGGTCCCATTCTGTTGGCGATCGACCGTTTCACGCCCTATTTCTGGTGCGCGATCGGATTATCCCTCGGACGCTTGATCGCGGTGGGTTCCGGGTTTTGGATCGGCCTTGAAGGCGTCGTGTTCGGCCTGGCGGGGGTCACGCTTGTGCATTTTGCCGTCCTGATCGTGTTGGCGGAGCCTCTGACGGGCTGCCGCGCCGGGCCGCTGCTGCGTGGTCTGGTTGGCCCTGGCATTTCAAGCTTAGTGGCGGCGGGCGCATGCTTCGCGCTCCTAAGGTCGTTTACCCCTGGTTTGGTTACGACTTTCGGAGGCCTGTTCGCCGGCCTGATTGTCTTTGCGGCCTTGATGCTCTTGATCGATCGGAAGGGGCTCAAGGAGGATTGGGAGATCGTCAGCCGGCTGATGAAAGCCAGGGGCGGCGGCTAGAGCATGAGCCGGAAAAGTGTGTAACGGTTTTCCGAAGAGATCATGCTCAATCAGAGACCTAAACCGCGATGACGATTCAACCTGATGTCGTCGCGCTTTAGGGCACGCGGCTAAGCGGCTGCGTCGACCGAGACGAGCTGGCTTTTGATCTCATCGGCGAGCCGGATCGCGAACGCCAGAATCATCAGCGTGGGATTGGCGTGCCCGCTGGTCGGAAAAATTGATCCGCCGGCGACGTAAAGCCCGCGGACGCCGTGCACGCGGCAGGTCTCATCGACGACGCCGTTACGGGGCTGATCCGACATGCGGGTGGTGCCCAGCGTGTGTGCCATGTCAATGATGACGCCGTCGGAAAGCCGCTTCTCGGCGACCCAGGGCTCCAGGACAGGCCGCGGGAGGCCGGCGTGCGAGAACGCATCGCGGGTCAGTTCTGCAATGCGCACCAGCGTGCGCCGCTCGTCATCGTTGATGCGCCAATCGACCTTTGCAAGGCGAACGCCGAGCCGGTCGGTTCGATCCGACAGCGTGACGCGGCTGTCAGGATTTGGGCGCTGCTCGGTGATGGCATCGATCCAGAGCCCGGTCAGCTTGTGCGGCAGGCCGCGGCTCTGAAACTCCTCGGCAGCAAGATTGGGGCTGTATCTAATTACCGTATCGACAATCAGCTTTTTGACGACCGCGGGCATCGCCTCGCTCGTCAGCGCTTTCATGCCGATCCCCTTGGCGAGGAGACCGGTACCCGCCACGAGCGCCAGGACGTCTTTCACGGGATGTTCGCTTTTCCGCCTCAGCAGCCGTTTCAGGGCGTCCCAGGGGTCGTCCGGTGAGCGCTCAGGCATGAAATAGACCGCCGAGTTCAGCAGTCCCTCGCGCTCCTGCAACTCCGGCGAGACGGCAAGACCGTGCATGTACATGTGCGTCTGCCCTTGATGACGAACGCCATAGAAGCCGAAGCGCTTCACGATGGGCGCTAAATCCGAAGGGGTGAAATGCGCGACCCGAGCTCCCGGGTGATCCATGAGGAAGCGGCCGACGAGATCGTGACCATTTCCAATTCCCGTCGCGTGGATCGCGTCAGAGGAAAGCAGCAGTCGTGGATTTTCGATCCCGCTCGCCGCGAGCACAGCCATCCTTGCGCGCACCTTGGATTTGACGCCGTCGATCGTCGCGATGTCCAGTCCTTGAAATCCCGTTCCATCCGGCGTGAGTTCGATGTGAAGAGCCGTCGCGTTGAGAAGGACGCGCACGTTGTCCGCACTCAACGTGGCAAATTCTCGCCCGAACCGCATGATGTCCAATTGGTCGATGCGGTCTCGGGCAAATTGCCAGAAGAACGAACGCAAGCCTTCCGAATCCAGATGCGGCTTGGGAGCCGAGATGCCAATCAGTTCCCAGAGTTTCTCGTCATAGCAGTTCGGTCCGAGGTTGAGCGCGTCGGCGGCGCGGTCGATATAGGGCGCGAGGACCTCGCGCTTAACCGGCCAGCCCGAGAATGCGACCCATGGGCGCCGGGCAAAATCGACCGGGTCAAATGCTGCCGACTTGCCAGCCCAGGCATGGGTCGAGCCGCCGAGCGCCCGGCAGCGAACGCCGTAAGGCTGCTGCTGTTGTGACCAGAAGGCGGAACTCAAGCCGTGGAACACGGCGCGCTTCTGCCGTTGAGATTCCGTCCCGGGATCTCCAACGCTTTCAACTTCGGCAAGCGCGGCGTGATCGTTTGTTTCGTTGAGGAGGCCACTCTCGACGATGAGCACGCGAATGCTTGTTCCGAAAAATTCGCGTGCCACCGTCAGGCCGGCGGGACCTCCGCCGATGATGACGAGATCGGTCTCGAAAAGCGACCCCGGCGCGAATTTGGAGAGATCTTCTATGTTCATCGGATGAAAAGCGTGAGAGAGGGCAACTCGTTAACTCGCGCCCTTACGGACAAAGCGGGGGCTGCGTTTCTATGTCCCCGATCCTGCCGAAATGGTTCAGGGCTTTGGGCAATCGGCAAATTTCCTCCAACCGGTCGGTTGTTTTTGTATGGGGCGCGGTTGCGCTGCCCTAATAACGAGAATCGGTCAAACGGTTGTCGTGATAAGCCATTTAAGGTTAATCCGCGTGACAAGTATCCGTCTAGGCACCTTCTTCCATATTATTTGCTAGATTATTTTCAATTCGTCTAGAAAGCATTTTCGATGTCTTCACAAGCCGTCAACATATCTCTGGTCGTGGCGACGCTCGGGCGCTCTGTCGAATTGGACAGATTGTTCGAGAGTCTATCGGCTCAGGATCGGACCGACTTCGAAGTCATTCTGGTCGATCAGAATGCTGACAACCGGCTGGAACGATTAGCCGGAGGCAATTGGCGATTTCCGGTCAAGTGGATCCACCTGCCGGATATTCGCGGCCTGAGCCGCGCCCGCAACATCGGCTGGAAAGCCGCGCAGGGCGAGCTTTTGATTTTCCCGGATGACGATTGCTGGTACCCGCCGTGGCTTCTGTCGCGCGGTGTTGAAATCTTGAATGCCACCCCGGC
>Ga0207693_10003243_pt1 | contig 13959 bp, 13 predicted proteins | sample LARL81metaG_FD_184347 | JGI IMG/M metagenome (GOLD analysis project Ga0207693, IMG submission 184347) | Corn, switchgrass and miscanthus rhizosphere microbial communities from Kellogg Biological Station, Michigan, USA - LAR L8-1 metaG... | ecosystem: Host-associated > Plants > Roots >...
CCGGGACCCTTCGATGTTGCACCCGTTCCCGCCGAAGGGTTGGTCACTGGCGGCTACCCGCCGGAAAGGTCCCAGGTGTAGCCTCCCTCCGACCTGTTGAACGGAGAGTCAAAGATGCCAGCGAACTCATACGACGCGATCGTGATCGGCGGCGGCCACAACGGCCTGGTCGCGGCCGCCTATCTCGCGAAGCTGGGCGCCCGCACCGTGGTGCTCGAGAAGCGCCACAAGACCGGCGGCGCCGCCGACACGATGGAGCCGTGGCCCGACGAGCTTCCCGGCGTCAAGGTCAACACGCTCAGCTACACGATGTCGTTGATGCCGCCGACGCTCCGGCGCGATCTCCAGCTGGAGAAGTTCGGGTTCAAGCTGCTGCCGCTCGGTCAGGGGTACATGCCGATGCGCGGCGGCGGCTCGATCATCCAGCACAGCGACGACAAGATCACCCGCGAGTCGATCGAGAAGATCTCGAAGAAGGACGCCGACGCGTACTTCGAGTTCTACGCATGGGTCGGGCGGATCGCCGACATCATGGGGCCACTCCTGATGCAGACGCCGCCCCACATCGGCTCGAAGAAGTTCGGCGATCTGAAGGACGTGTTCCAGTTGGCGTGGGGCCTGCGCAAGCAGGTCGACGAGCAGACGGCCGCCGACATCACACGGCTGTTCACGATGAGCGCGACCGATCTGCTCGACCGCTGGTTCGAGACCCCACAGATGAAGGGGTTCATGGCGGTCAACGGGATCATCGGGACCTGGGCCGGCCCCGACGCGCCCGGCACGGCGTACGTGCTCATGCACCACTCCGTCGGCGATATCGGCGACGGTGAGGTCGCGAGCTGGGGCTTCATGGAGGGCGGCATGGGTGCCGTCGCCGAGGCGTGCGAGGCGAGCGCGAAGTTCTTCGGCGCCGAGGTCCGCGTGAACGCGGGCGTCAAGAAGATCACGACCCGCGAGGGTCGCGTGACCGGCGTCGTGTTGGACGGCGGCGAGGAGCTCCGCGCTCCGCTCGTGATCACCGCGATCCACCCGAAGATCACGTTCCTGCAGCAGCTGGAGCGCGACGAGCTGCCGTCGGAGTTCGTGACCGACATCGAGAACTGGAAGACGCGCAGCGGCACGGTGAAGGTGAACCTCGCGATCGACAAGCTGCCGACGTTCTTGGCGAACCCGGACTACGACCCCGAGATCCACGGCGGTGCGATCGAGCTGCTGGACGACAACGAGCAGCTCGAGCAGGCGTACCAGGACGCTCGGTTCGGGCAGGCGTCGCGTGTGCCGTTCGCCGACACCGAGATCCCCACGGTGGTCGACAAGACGCTCGCGCCCGAGGGCATCCACACCGTGTCGATGTTTAGCCAGTGGGTGCCGGCGAAGTGGGCCGACGACGAGGACGATCACTGGCCCGAGCTCGAGGCATACGCCGACCGGTTGATCCAGCACTTCGACGATGTCGCGCCCGGCTTCAAGGACTCGGTGAAGGCGCGGCAGATCATCGGCCCGAAGCAGATGCAGGAAGGCTGGGATCTGATCGGCGGCAACATCTTCCACGGCGAGCTGACGGTGGACCAGCTGTTCCACATGCGGCCGGTGCCGGGGTTCGCCGACTACCGCACGCCCATCAAGGGCTTGTATCAGGCGTCGAGCGCGACCCACGCCGGCGGCGGCGTCACGGGCTTGCCCGGGCACCACGCCGTGCGCGAGATCCAGAAGGATCGCGCGATCAAGAAGAGCTGAGGTTCGGGCCGCTTCAGGCGGAGGTTGCCTCAAGGCGCGTTCCAACGTCGCGGTTCAAAGACGCCATCGGATCGGACCGGATCACGCCGCGCACTCGCGCGGCGGTGTATGCGGACCGGCTCGGTATCGGACGCCGCCGGGCCGGAACCATCGGACAGCGCCGGTGGGTGTTCGGTCGAGGTTCCATCCATGCTCATGCACGAGTCGGTGGTGGAACGTGCAGACGAGCGTCAGGTTGTCGAGGTCGGTCGCGCCGCCACGTGACCACCATCGGATGTGGTGCGCCTGCGTGAACCTCCGGTTGCCGCATCCGGGGAAGGTGCACGACCGGTCGCGGTAGCGGAGTTGCCGCAGCATCCAGCGCGACGGCTCGCGCGAGGTGCGGCCGAGGCCGACCACCGACCCGTCCGCGGCCTCGACGACGGCTTGGATGTTCGCGTTGCACAGGAAGCGCCGTGCCACGTCCATCGGCAGTACGACATCGGTGTCGGTGCGCGCGTTCGCCATATCGTCTGCGAGCGTCTCGGCTTGGACGTGGATCACGACCGTTGCGTCGGCACCGTCGCCGCCCGCCGACCCGCACGCGATCGCAAGGGCGTCGACCCGGCGGCGCCCGATCAACATCGGATGCTCTTCGCCGGGCATCACGGGGATCTCGTTCGCGAGCCGGTCGAGCGCTTCGGTCACGAGGGCGCCTCGCGCGGCCGGCATCTCGGCCTCCAGGAGGAGCCGCTTGCCCTCGTCGGTCCAACGCCAGGCGAGCCAGCGGTCCTCCTCGATCTGCGCGGCCTCGACACGTTCGGCGCGGCGCAGTTCTTCGCCACGGCGACGGATCGCGCCGGACGCGACGTCGCCCGCCCACTCAAGGAGCGCTTCTTCGTCCTCGGGTGTCGCGAATCGCGTGAGCTCCACGACCTTGTCGATACCGATCTCGCCCGCGTCGAACGCCGCGGAGATGGCCGGAAGGGATCGGAGCTCTGCACCGGCGGCCACCCAGCGCTCGGCTTTCCAGCGCGAGACACCGAGCTGCATCGACACCCAATGCGGCATGTCGTGCGCGCCGTCGTCGAGCCACGCTTCGTGCATCTCGAGTTGGGCGAGGCAGTCGAGCATCTCGCGTTGCGCAGCCGACGCGGCACGCTTGAGCTCGTGGACGCGCGCGATCAACGCCGCTCGCGTAGTGGGACGTCCCTCCACGTCGACAACCGTTCCGGGGGAGAAGCCGGTCAGAAGAGCCCCACTCTACCGAACATGTGTTCGGAAGTCAAGCGTAAGAGCCGAAGTTTTCTTGCGTCGCAAGACGCCCCACGCGCAGGTACCGCCGCCCGGCTAGGCTCGGGCGACCATGGATCTTCAGGACGCGTTGCCCCAGCTCGAGGACGTCTTCGCCCGCTGGGCCCTCGTCGAACACACGCCGGCGATCGCGTGGGGCCTGATCCAGGGCGGCGAGCTCATCACCGCGAAAGGCATCGGCACGGTCCGCGTCGGCGAGGGGATGCAACCCGACCAGGACAGCGTCTTCCGGATCGCATCGATGACGAAGTCGTTCACCGGTGCCGCGCTGATGTCGCTCGTGGTCGACGGCACCGTTCGTCTCGACGAGCCCGTCGCAACCTACGTGCCCGAACTCGCCGGATGGCACGGTCCGACCAACGACGGCCCGCCACTCACCGTGCGCCATCTCGCCTCGATGGAATCCGGCCTGCCCACCGACGACCCCTGGGCCGACCGACACCTCGACCTGCCACACGACGGCATGGACGCCCTGATCGACGCTGGCGCCTCGTTCTCCTGGACGCCGGGAACCGAGTTCGAGTACTCGAACCTCGGCTGGGGGCTGATCGGCCGGGTGATCGAACGAACGGCCGGCATCACACCACAGGAGCTCGTCACGCAGCGGTTCCTCGGCCCGCTCGGCATGATCAGCACGACGTGGGTCCGGCCTGCAAGCGCCAACGTCGCCGAGCCGTATCGGTGGCAAGACGGCGCCTGGGCCGCCGAGGCCGAGCCGCCCGGCGACGGCACCATCGCCCCGATGGGCGGCCTTTGGTCGACGGTGGCCGATCTCGCTCGATGGGTGACGTTCTTCTGCGACGCGTATCCGCCGCGCGACGATCCCGACGATGGTCCGCTCGCGCGTTGGGCCCGGCGCGAGATGCAGCAGCCTCGGCGGATGGACACGATCGACGCGATCCGCACCCGGCCCAGCGGACCCGCGCGGCACGTCGCATACGGCTACGGGATCGGCTTGTCGATGCGACTCGACGCACGCCTCGGCACGATCGTGACGCACAGCGGCGGCGTGCCGGGCTACGGCTCTCACATGCGGTGGTTGCCGGATCGCAAGATCGGCATCGTTGCGCTGTCGAACGTCACGTACGGCGACATGGGATGGGCGTGCGCGGAGGCCCTCGAACTGCTCGCCGACCTCGAAGCGCTCCCCAAGGCGCCCGAGGAACAAGCGGCCCCGGCGCTGCGCCAAGCCGCCGGCCGCGCGATCGAGCTCGTGAACCACTGGAGCGACGACGAAGCCCGAGCGCTGTTCGCCGACAACGTCGAGCTCGACGACCCGCTCGATCGCCGCGCGAAGGAGGCCGCAAACACGACCGCGCGACACGGCGCACTGACGATGGAGTCGCTCGATATCGACGCGCCGCAACGCGGCGACGTGATCGCCGCCGGCGGCCTGGTCAAGCTCGAGCTCGAGCTGAACCACGAGGGCAAGGTCCAGTGGTTCCTCATCAACGACCGCACGAAACCCTCCGATGCGCCGATCGTCACCGACCCCGCGACGCTTCGAGCGCTGCCCCATATCGCGTACGTCCTGCTCCGGCCCGCCGCCGACCTCGCCGACGCGTACGAGCGTTGGCAGGGCGAGGTGCTCGACCGACTGGGCGCCGAACCGCCCCGCGTGCTCGCCGCGCCGCACGCGACCATCAAGTCGTTCGGGGGGAGCGCGGCGCCGCTGACCTCGAGCGACGAGGAGGCCATCGCCGCGCTCGTCGAAGCCTGGGCGAGGGCGACCGCGCCGATCGAGTTGCGCGCCACCTCGCTCGACATCTTCGAGGAGGACGACGGCAACCCCGTGCCGGTCGCGCTGCTCGACATGTCCACCGGTCTCGGCGACGCCCTCAAGGACCTGTGGGCTCGCGCCGCCGCGGCCGAGCTTCCCGCCGGATACAGCGACCACTTCGGCGCCGACGGCTGGAAGGGCCATCTTTCGCTGGCATACCTTCGGGCGAAACCCGAGCCTGGCATCTGGGAACCGCTCCAGGCCTGGCTCCCCCACCACGACACGGCTGGCGCCACGTCGACGGCCTACGAGGCCGAGCTGGTTGCGTTCGGCGACGGCGCGGAGCGCCGCCTCGGCCGCTTCCCGTTCCGGAGGGCGGCCGAGTCAAGCCCCGCCGGGACAAGCTCCGCCGAGTCAGGCCCCGCCTAACGAGCGTTCACGCGCTGAGCGACTGACAGAGCTTCGCGACCTCGATCATCAGGTCGCCGCCGTCGATGTCGCCGGTCTCGTACGCGTACAGGCCGGTGTCGATCGCCACCGCGAACGCCCACCCGCGCACCCGGCTCGCGCGCACCTCCAACAGATCGGTCAGCTGATCCAGCCGCGCCTGCAACCGCTGCCGCCCGGCGGCCGGATCGCGCACCAGCTCCCCGGGACCGTCGCGCACCAACGACGCGACGTCGAACGCCGGCTCGCCGGCCAGCGGCTTCGGATCGATCGCCACGGCCCGCTCGCCGTCCAACAGGAACGTCTCGAGCCGCACGTCGCCATGCAGCAGCACGGGGTCCATCTGGCTCGGTCCGAACGACCGGAACATCACTTCCGCGTCGCGCATCAGCTGTTCGTCGAACGGCTGGTGCACCGACTCGAAGCGCTCGGGCATCGTCGCGCCCCACGCGCGCACCTCCGCGGCGAGCGTCTGCATCCCCTCCGGCGGCTCGATCCATAGGTCGCTGAGCGTCTGCGCTACTTTCCGCAGCGCCGTCATCTCGTTGCGTTCGAGCGTCAATGCCGTCCCCGGCGAGGGCGACGTTCGCAGCTGTGCGCCGCGTTCGTCTTCCTCGAGCACCTTGACCGCGCCGTTGCCGTCCCATGCACGCAACGCCACGGTCTCGTCGGCGAGGAACACGTCCGGGTAGGCGATCCGCAACGACACGCGGTCGCTGTCGCGGCGCGCCGGGATCGACATGCCGTACCCGTCGATCCGGTTCGCGACGGCGGTGACGTGCAGGTCCCACGCATCGGTGACGGCGGAGATCAGCTCGGGCACCTGCGCGAGCCACTCGTCGGCCTCGCCCCCCACCCGGACGCGGACCGCGGCTTCGAACCGATCGAGCGGGTCGGTCGAGATGGGGTCGGCCATCGGCCCAGCAGCCTACTTGCCCTGCATCCGAAGCGCTGTCCGATCGGTTCGGCCGTCCGGACGAGGTCGGACGGGCCGAAGGACCGATACGCCCGCGCGCGCCCAGGTGCCGATACCTCACACGTCCTTGGCGGACGAGATACGAGGAGGGTTTGTATGCGTCAGTGGGAGCTGTTCGGGATCACGGACGATGACCCCTACTGGACACCTCCGCCCGTCGCCTCGCGGCCGATCGAGACGGTGCGCTTCGTACCGGACATCGACGACGAGGAAGACGCGGCGTTGGTCCCCGAGCCTGCGGCCTGAGCACAGGCTCGGTTATCCCGGGAAGGTCCCGGCGGCGTCGAGCACGCGTTCGAGTTCGGCGTCGCCGTGGGCCGTCCCGAGCGTCCACAGCTCGTAGCCGGACGGCGGGAGCGCCACGCCCCGGTCGAGCAGATGATGGAAGAAGCGCGCGTTGCGCTTGTGATCGGCGGCTTTTGCTCCGTCGAAGTTCGTCACCGGCCCCTCGCTGAAGAACACGCTGAACAGCGAGCCTGACCGGTTGATCGTCGCGGGGATGCCCTGTGCGTCGAAGCTCGCGCGCAGCCCGTCGATCAGCGTGTCGGCGGCGCGCTCCAGCCCCGGGTACGGGTCGGTCGTTCGCGCGAGGTCGAGCGCGGCGATCCCCGCTGCCACCGCGACCGGGTTCCCGCTCAGCGTTCCGGCTTGATAGACGGGTCCGACCGGCGCCAGCTGCTCCATCAGATCGCGGCGCCCGCCGAACGCGGCGCACGGGAACCCGCCGCCCATCACCTTGCCGAGCACCGTGAGATCCGGCTCCACACCGAACACCGACTGCGCGCCGGCGTACGCGCGCCGGAACCCGGTGATCACCTCGTCGAGGATCAACAGCGCGCCGTGCGCGGTGCACAGCTCGCGCAACCGCTCCAGGAACCCGTCGGCCGGCGGCACCACGCCCATGTTCGCGGCGACCGGCTCGACGATGACGGCGGCGATCTCGTCACCGCGCGCGTCGAACAACGCCGCGACCGCGTCCGCGTCGTTGTACGGCGCGGTCAACGTGTCGTGCGCCGCCCCGTCGGTGACCCCCGGCGAGCCCGGCAGGCCGAGCGTCGCGAGGCCGCTGCCACTGCCCTTGGCCAGCAGCGCGTCGGCGTGCCCGTGGTAGCAGCCGTCGAACTTCACGAGCAGGTCGCGGCCGGTCGCGCCGCGCGCCAGCCGAACCGCCGACATCGCGGCCTCCGTGCCCGACGACACGAGCCGTACCTGGTCGACGCTCGCGATCGCATCGACGATCCGGGTCGCGAGCTCGACCTCCGCCTCGGTCGGCATCCCGAAGCTGGTGCCCCTCGACGCGGCCGCGGTTGCCGCCTCGACGATCGCGGGATGCGCGTGTCCGAACAGCAGCGCCCCCCAGGACTGCACGAGGTCGACGTAGCGCGCGCCGGTCGCGTCCTCGATCCACGCGCCCTCGCCGCGCGCGGCGAACACGGGCGTCCCGCCCACCGATCCGAACGCGCGAACCGGCGAGTCGACACCGCCGGGGATCACCGCGCGGGCGCGTTCGAACAGTTCCTCGTTCCCGGTCACCAGCCGGATGCTATCCGGTCGGTGATTGACGATGGGTTCGTCGCCGGGGACGCTTCCATCGATGCAGCCGCCACAGGAGCCGGTGCCGCCGGGCACGTCGCCCGAGCGTATGGAGCATCTCGCCGCCGCGCTCCCCGAACGGCCCAAGCTCATCACCCCGGGCCGCATCATCATGTTGCTTCTGGCCCTCATCGGTCTGTACGTGGTGTGGCCGTCCCTGGTCGCGACGTTCGGGTCGGTGAACGAGCTGAAGCAGGTCGCACCCGGTTGGTTCGTCGTGATGGTGGCGGCGGAGGTCGCGAGCTACGTCTGCATGTGGCTGCTGATCGGGTTGTGCCTGGAGACGAGCCGGTACTTCGCGATCGGCACCGCGCAGGTCGTGGGGAACGCGGTGAGCAAGGTCGTGCCGGGCGGAAGCCCGATGGGCGCCGCGATGCAGTTCCGGATGCTGGTCGGCGCCGGGATGGACTCGACGCGGATCGGCGCGGGCCTCGCCGCCGCGTCGCTGATCAACGTCGCGACGCTGTTCGCCCTCCCGGTGCTCGCCCTGCCGGCGGTCATCGGTGGCGTCGCCGTCGACCGCGGCCTCTTCCGAGCCGCCTGGCTCGGTATCGCGTTGTTCGTGTTGCTCGTCGGCGGCGGCGCCGTTCTGCTGCTTCTCGACAAGCCGATCGGCGCCGTCGCGAACACGATCGAGCGACTCCACAACATGGTGCTGCGCCGAAGGCCCAAGATGACGGGGCTGGAGGAGCGGCTCACCGCCGAGCGCGACGCGGTCCGCACGACCCTCGGCGAGCAGTGGGCGCAGGCGATCTTGCGTTCGGCCGGCAACGTCTTGTTCGATTACCTGGCGCTGCTCGCCGCGCTGGTCGCATCTGGCTCGAAGCCCACCGCGTCGCTCGTGCTCCTCGCGTACGTCGCGTCGGTCGTCCTCGGCATGATCCCGATCACGCCGGGCGGTCTGGGCTTCGTCGAAGCAGGGCTCGCCGCGATGCTCGTGCTGGCCGGCGTGCCCGGTCCGTCGGCGACGTTGGCGACGCTCGCGTACCGCCTGGTCTCGTATTGGGGACCGATCGCCGCCGGGCCGTTCGCCTACGCGCTGTTCCAACGGCGGGCCGCGCACTGGCATGCCGCCGCGCGTGCCCGCGAGACCGGCTGACCTACCGCTTCTTCCTCTTCTTGTGCTTCTGCGGCTGGTGGTGGCCGGGGAGCCCCTCGGGCGTCAGCTCCTTCTCGCGGTGATGTTCCTCGGCGACTTCCGCCGCCTGCCGCGAGCCGACGATCAGCTGGATCACGACCGCCGCCGCGATCGCGACGAGGAACCCCGCGACGCCGAACGTCGTCCCGACCTTGCGGTCAAGGAGCCACGCGACCAGCCACGCGACGCCCATCGCTGCCAGGCCGACCCAGAAGGCCTGTGCCCAGTCGATCCGGCCCGAGCCCTTGCGGGTGATCACCTGGGCGATCCAGCCGGTGCCCATCGCGATCCCGAAGAACCCGAGCAGCAGCATGGTCATGTACATGGCGTGGTCCCCCTTCGCGCGCGGAGGCTAGCAGAGGTGGCGGGCCTGCCCGGCGGCGGGGTAGCGTGCCCGCGCGGACGAACGGGGGGAGCGGGAACGTGGAGCACACCGGTGGAGGAGACCAACCGCTCGGCCCGGTCGACCCGTTGGTGGTTCCGCGGTTCGCGGGGCCGGCGACGTTCGCACGGCTGCCGCGTCTCGATCAGGTCGAGCGTTGCGACGTCGCGGTGGTCGGTGTGCCGTTCGATGCCGGCACGACCTATCGTCCTGGCGCCCGGTTCGGTCCCGCGGCGATCCGCGCGGGCTCGCGGCTGCTCCGCGGCTACCACGCCGGGCTCGACGTGCGGCCGTTCGCCGACCAGCAGGTGGCGGACGCCGGCGACATCCCGTGCACGCCCTTCGACATCGATGAGGCGATCGTGCAGATCGAGGCCGGCGCCCGGTCGCTGATGGCCGACGCCGCGATCCCGATCGTCCTCGGCGGCGACCACACGGTCGCGTTGCCGGTGTTGCGCGCGGTCCATGCGCAGCACGGCCGCGTGGCGCTCGTCCACTTCGACGCCCACCTGGACACGTGGGACACGTACTTCGGCGCGCCGTACACGCACGGCACGCCGTTCCGCCGCGCGTTCGAGGAAGGCTTGCTGGCCGGCGACCGCTGCGCGCACCTCGGCATCCGCGGTCCGTTGTTCACGCCGCAGGACCTGGTCGACGACGCCGGTTTCGGCTTCACGATCGTCGGCGCGTTCGACTACCTGACCCGGTCGGTGAACTCGATCGCGGGCGAGATCCGCGAGCGGGTCGGCGACCTTCCCGTCTACGTATCGATCGACGTGGACGTGATGGATCCGGCCCACGCGCCGGGCACGGGCACGCCCGAGGCGGGCGGCTTGAGCAGCCGTGAGCTGCTCGCGACGCTCCGTGCGTTCGCGGGCCTGCGGATCGTCGGCGCCGATGTGGTCGAGGTCTCACCGGCCTACGACCACGGGGAGATCACGGCGATCGCCGCGGCGAACGCGGTCTACGAGCTCCTCGGCCTGACCGCGGTCACCGCGGGCTGATCCGGATCACGCGTCGGGTTTCCGTGCCACCCAGACCTGTTCCAGCGAATCGTCGTCGTACGGCTCCCGGTGGAAGCCGCCGTAGAGTCCCTCGAGCTCGAGGCCGGCGACGTCGATCAGGCCTTCCCACTCGCGTCTGGTCGACCACCACAGCGAAAAGGTGCCGAGCCGTTCGAGATCCCGGCCGCGGATGACGTCGATCCGGCTGTCTGCCGGCACGTTGGTGGCGATCTCCCAGCGGCCGCCGGCGCGCTCCGTTCGCTTGCCGTCCAGCGCAGCGGCGAGGACTGGGCTGAACGCGAAGACGTTCCATGCGAACCTTCCGCCAGGCACAAGCGACGCGGTGACCCGGTCGAACACCGTCCGGCGGTCGGCCCACGTGGGGAGGTGGAACATCGAGCGGAACGGGCAGATCACCAGTTCGACCCGCTCGTCGAGCTGGAGCTCCCGCATATCGCCCTCGCGGAGATCGAGCGGCAGCCCCGAGCTGCGCTCGCGGGCGACCGCCAGCATCTTCGGCGATAGGTCGATGCCGATCACGCGCTTGCCGGTGCGCCGCGCGATCTCGATGGCGACGCGCCCCGACCCCACCGCGAGCTCCACGATCGGCTCCCGGGCTGCCTCGGCCAGCTCGACGTACCAACCGACGTCGCTGGTCATGTCCGCGGCCCAGACGTCGTAGTCGTCGGCGAAGGGGTCGTAGGTGGACATGCGAGTGCGAGTCTCGCACCGCAACGGTGCCAAGTGGAAGTCCGGATCAGCCGGAGCGGAGCCAGTCGGCCGCGTCGGCCGCGTGATACGTGAGGACCAGGTCGGCGCCGGCGCGCCGGATCGAGGTCAGCGTCTCGAGGACGACGCGGCGCTCGTCGAGCCAGCCGTTCGCGACCGCGGCCTTGATCATCGCGTACTCTCCGCTCACGTGGTACGCCGCGACCGGCGCGGCGCGCAGAGCCGCGGCCTCGTGGACGATGTCGAGGTACGGCAGCGCGGGCTTGACCATCACGATGTCGGCGCCCTCGTCGAGGTCGGTGCGGATCTCGCGGAGCGCCTCGGCCGCGTTCGAAGGATCTTGCTGATAACCCGTGCGGTCCCCGAACGACGGAGCACCCTCGGCCGCCTCGCGGAACGGCCCGTACAACGCGCTCGCGAACTTCGCGGCGTACGCCATGATCGCGACGTCGGTCGCGCCCGCGCTATCGAGCGCCGCGCGGATCACGCCGACCTGGCCATCCATCATCCCGCTCGGCGCGACGATGTGCGCGCCGGCCGCGGCCTGCGCCTCGGCGATCCGCCCGTACAGCGGCAGCGTTCGATCGTTGTCGACCTCGCCGTCGGGCGTGAGCACCCCGCAGTGCCCGTGGTCGGTGTACTCGTCCAGGCACAGGTCGGTACCGATCACCGCGTCGTCGCCGAAGTCGTCACGCAACGCGCGGATCGCCTGCTGCGTGATCCCATCGGGGTTCCATGCCTCGGACCCTTCGGCGTCCTTGTGCTCGGGGACGCCGAACAGGACGAACGCGAGCACCCCTTTCGACCGGATGTCGGCCGCGGTCTTGCGGAGCGACTCGACCGTGTGCTGGAACTGGCCCGGCATCGACGCGATCGGAACCGCGTCGGCGATGCCCTCCTTCACGAACAGCGGCGCGATCAGGTCGGCGGGTTCGAGCGTGGTCTCGCGCACGAGCGCGCGCAACGCCGGCGTGCGGCGGAGGCGGCGCGGCCGGTCGACGGGGAAGGCCATCAGGCCCGTAAGGGTAGCGGTCCCGCTCAGACCCTGGTGATCACGACCACCGGGATCGTGCGCTTGGCCTTCGTCTCGTAGTCGCCGAACTGGGACCACTTCGCGACCTGAGCCCCGTAGAGCCGGTCCCGCTCCGGGCCGTCGTACAGGACCTCCGCGCGGCCCTTGAAGCGCTCGGTTCCGACCTCGACCTCGACGTCCGGGTTGTCGGCGACGTTGAGCATCCAGTGCGGGTGGTAGTCGTGGCCGCCCTTGGTTGCGAACACGACGTAGCGGTCACCGTCCATGTTGTACGCGAGGGGGTTGATCCGCTCCTCGCCGCTCTTGCGGCCCGTGGTGTGCAGCAGCAACAGCGTGCGGCCCTCGAAGTTGCCGCCGACCTTGCCATCGTTCGCACGGAACTCCTCGATCACGTTGGTGTTCCAGCCCATCTGTACCTCCTCTCGGGAACCCTGGTTACAACCATGGCTCCTCACTGGGCATTCCCGCCGGTTCTCGAACCACGCCTGCTAGCGTGCGCCACCGGTGGATCCGAAGAAGCCCCACGACGGCTACCGGTCGTTCTCCTATCTGGTGGAGGGCGAGGACTACGTCGCATTCGATCTCGTCCCCGAGCTCGGGCGGGTCGAGCCGACGATCGTCCCGCTCTCCGACGAAGACGACGCCCGCGCCGAGCGGTTGCTCCGCGAGAGCGTCTGCGTGTCGCTGCATGACCATGCGGGGATCGCGCCCGCCGACTGGGACGAGAACGACGACTACATCCGCCAGGGTCGCGAGTGGTACGGGTTCGAGGGGCTCGCGGCGAGCGGCCTCGACGCCGTGTTCGAGAACTTCTTCGACGGGACGGCGACGATCACGTCGGCGAGCGGCTGGAAGTGGACCGACGTGATCCACGACGTGGGGATGCATCTGTCCGACGTTGCGCACTCGTCGGTGGTGTTCCTCGGGACGAGCGTGGCCGATATCGAGCGCGCGCACGAGACCGGCCGGATCGCGTTGATCGCCTCGATCGAGGGTGCGGCGCCGATCGAGAACGAGCTCGACCGGATCGACATCTTGTATGGGATCGGCGTACGGATGCTCGGGGTCACCTACAGCGAGTCGAACCAGCTGGGCGGCGGTCTCCGCGACCCGGGCGACGGCGGCCTGACCGACTTCGGGAAACGCGCCGTGACGCGGATGAACCGGATCGGGATGGCGATCGACGTCTCGCACTCCGGCGACGTGACCGCGCTGCAGACGTGCCGCGCGTCGAGCGCGCCGGTGTTCCTGTCGCACTCGGGCGCGCGGGCGCTGTTCCCCGAGACGAAGCTGAAGGAGGACGACCTGCTGAAGGCGGTCGCCGACACCGGCGGCATGGTCGGGATCGAGGCGTCGCCGAACACGACGACCGTGCACGGGCAGCCGCACTCGCTCGAGACCGTCATGGCGCACGCGGAGTACTGCATCGACGTGATGGGGATCGAGCACGTCGGGTTCGGGCCGGACACGTTCTTCGGCGACCATGTCGAGCTGCACCGGCGGTACGCGGAGAACCTGAGCACCGGCGACCAGCCGGAGCACGTCGAGATCGACTACGTCGCGGGACTCGAGAATCCGAGCGAGTTCCCGAACGTGATCCGGTGGCTCGTCGGACACGGGTACTCGGACGAGCAGATCGCGATGCTCGTCGGTGGGAACGTCATCCGCGCGCTGCGCGACGTCTGGGCGTGAGCGCGCGCTCGAGCGCGGCGAGCAGCCCGTCCGTGGTGTGCGGGTCTGCCACTGCGTGAACGGTCATGCCTGCCGCGCGTGCCTGTTTCGCGGTGACGGGGCCGATGCACACGACCTTGGGCTTGCCGGCGATGGTCGTTGTGCCGAGCGCGGCTTGGAATCCACGGACCGTTGATGCGCTCGTGAACGTGATCGCGTCCACCTCGCCGGCGGCG
>Ga0207693_10003244_pt1 | contig 13959 bp, 11 predicted proteins | sample LARL81metaG_FD_184347 | JGI IMG/M metagenome (GOLD analysis project Ga0207693, IMG submission 184347) | Corn, switchgrass and miscanthus rhizosphere microbial communities from Kellogg Biological Station, Michigan, USA - LAR L8-1 metaG... | ecosystem: Host-associated > Plants > Roots >...
ATGACAGCATCGAATACCAGGTGGTGAGGCGCGCGTCGGCGCCGACCAGATAAGCGCGCGTCACCAGCAAAACCGCCGTACGGCAGGCGGCGGCCCCGATCGCGTAGGCCACGCCGACGACGGCAAACCCGGCCGGATGCGCTTCGATCAGCAAGGCGAGCCCGCAGAATGCGACGATAGCGCAAAGCATTCCTTTCCAGCGCAGCGGCTCAAGGCCGGCGAATGCCGCCGTCAAACCGGTCAAGAGCGGATACGTGAAATAGGAAAGGATTGCGGTCGGCACGTCGATGCTTTCGATTGCCTTGAACAAGCAGAAGATCAGTCCCGCGAAAATGACTCCGACCATCATCGAAATCACGCGCACCTCGACGTTGGCGGTCGGGCGGCGCCCGAAACGAAACCAGGTCGCTACGAAAGCAAGGCCAACCAGACTGCGGAACGACAGCATCGAGACGACGTCGACTCCGCCCGCCAGCACGATTTTTGCCAGCACGTCGGAAATGCCGAGCGAGGCGCCCGCGGCAATGCCGGGCGCGAGGCGGTGCATGCGGTCGCGGAGCGGGGAGGCGGTCATTCGCCGTCGGATATCGTCCGGCGTGGCGGATTAGCGGCGGAACAAGGTGCCGGCGCCGAGCTCGGTGAACAGCTCGAGCAGCACCGCGTGCGGCACCTTGCCGTCGAGAATGACGACGGCTTCGACGCCGCGTTCGAGCGCATCGATGCAGGTCTCGACCTTGGGAATCATTCCCCCGGAAATCGTGCCGTCCGCGATCAGGCGGCGCGCCTCATCGGCGGTGAGCTCCTTGATGAGCTTTTTCGACTTGTCGAATACGCCGGCAACGTCGGTGAGCAGCAACAGACGCTTGGCCTTGAGCGCCCCGGCAATCGCGCCGGCAAAGGTGTCGGCGTTGACGTTGAACGTGCCGCCATCGGCCGCGGCGGCGACCGGCGCCAGCACCGGAATGAGTTTGCGGCCGAGAACCTGATCCAGCACCGTGGTGTCGACCTTTTCCGGCTCGCCGACAAAGCCGAGGTCCACGATCCTTTCAATGTGCGAGTCCGGATCGACCACGCTGCGCGTGAGCTTGCGCGCCACGACCATGTTGCCGTCCTTGCCGCACAGGCCGATGGCCTTGCCGCCGGCCTCATTGATGTAGCCGACCATTTGCTTGTTGATGGATCCGGCAAGGACCATTTCGACGACTTCGAGCGTCTCTTCGTCGGTGACCCGCAGCCCGCCGGCAAATTGCGATTTGACGCCGACTCGCTTCAGCATGGCTTCGATCTGCGGTCCGCCGCCATGCACCACGACCGGATTGATCGCAGTCTGCTCCAACAGCACGATGTCGCGGGCGAATTCGCGCGCCAAATTCTCGGCGCCCATGGCATGGCCGCCGTACTTCACCACGACGGTCGCCTCGTCGTAGCGCTGCATGTACGGCAAGGCTTCCGCCAGGATCTGAGCCTGCTGAAACGGCGTCACGTCCATTTAGGGAACTCCTGTGCCGGATGCGGCTATTTAGCCGCGGGAGGCAGGCCGAGGAAGGGGCAATCGGTCAAGAAGTCACAGGAACATCAAAGCGCGGGTTGCGCTACACCTTTTATTTGGTTCGTCTACGAGGCTCTCAAGACAGCAGCAGTCCGCGTTCCTCGGCGAGCCGCGCGATCGCGGCGCGCAAGCTCTCGATCCCTTCACCACTGCGGGCGGAGGTGGCGATCAGATCGGGAAATGCCGCTGGCCTTTTGGCAATTGCAGCTTTGATGATATCGCCGCATCGAGCGAGTGCGGCCTCGCTGACCTGGTCGCATTTCGTCAGCACGATCTGGTGGCTGACGGCGGCTTGGCTCAACGCGCCAAGAACCTCTTCATCGGCGGGCTTTAGTCCGTGACGCGAGTCGACCAGCATATAAACGCGCGCCAAGTCGGCGCGCATTTGCAGATAGCCCCGTATCAGCCGCGACCAAGCGGCGACCTTTGCTTTGCCAGCGGCCGCGTAGCCATAGCCCGGCATGTCGACGAGCGTGAGCCGGTGCCGCGAGTTACCGAAGAACAGCAATTCCTGCGTGCGGCCGGGAGTATTGGAGGTGCGGGCCAACGCGCGGCGACCGGTGAGCGCATTGATCAATGACGATTTGCCGACATTGGAGCGGCCGGCAAAGGCGATCTCGATCCCGGTAGATGGGAGCAGCGCATCGAACGAGCCGGCGGCGCCGAGGAACTTCCACTCTGCCGCAAACAAGCGTCGACCGCCTTCCAACTCGGCGGCGGAAAAATCCGGCGACTGCGTCGTTCGGCTCACTGGACCGCGCCTTTTGCGCGTGCCATTGGAACTAAAATTCGGGCGTGGGGTTCCTCCACAGGCCCGGGTCGCGCTCCATCATTGCGGGAGGAGGAAATGGATGACTGGTCGAGCATTCGGCTCTGCGACGTGGTGAATCTCATCCTCGGCGGCGTCCTGTTTTTTTCACCGTGGCTTTTTGATCTGTCTGCCGGAGCCCAATGGCAGACCGCGTCCATCGTCGGCATCATCATCGCGGTGCTGTCGATCGCGGCGCTCGCCTGTTTTGCGGTCTGGGAAGAATGGTTCCTCCTGGTTGCCGGGATCGGGCTGATCGTATCGCCCTGGCTGCTCGGCTTCCAGAACACCGACGCAATGATAATCAACGTGGTGATCGGCGGCGTGGTCGCGGTATTGGCGGCCTTCGAAGTATGCCTGACGCGAGAAGACAATGCGCAAGTCGCGGCCACCGAGTAGTCAGCCTCGGCCATCAGGAATCAAAAGGGGGCACACCCTGTGCCCCCGCGGTCCAAGGCCCGTCGACTAAGCTTTCAGGCCAGTTCCTCGGCGTATTGAAGTCGCCAATCGTTTGGCGCCGGGGCATAGGCCGGATTCTTAGCGACGCCTTGATACCGTGCTGCCGCCGCCACTGCCGAAATTCCAATCTGCCCATAGCAGGCGTCAAGCGCCGGCCGGGCTTGGCCGTTACCGCCGGAAATCTCATGTCGTTCAGCCGTTTGGCTCATTGTTCTGTTACGCTCGGCAGTCGCATTCGGCATACCAAACCTCGTTCGTTTCCGCTGTGGATTGTTGGAAGCTCTAGGCAGTGAGTGAGGCGGAAATGGGCGGCAAATCGTGCCTTGCCGTGACATTGCCGCTCGGACAACCACCTTCACCGGGCCTGGTAAACCCCTGCTTAACGGCTCGGGATCATATTTCTCCCGAAATTCGGGTTTGGGCTTTGGGGTGGCTTGGGTTATCCACCTAGGCCACCGGGAACTGCGGCATTCCTGCAACACTCGGCGCGGACCTTGCCGCGAGTGGCCGCTAGCGTCTGGCACCGCCAGGACGGTTTAGGGTATTGGGAGTCCACGGGTGTGGATTGACCGGCCGCACGGCCGGGCGGTGGGAGAGTTAACGCGTTATGACGGTACGTGGCATCGCTTTCATCATCATCGGACTCGCGCTGGGCGGCTGCATGCAAGAGACGTTGCAGCCGTCGTCGCAGGCCAGTTGGAATTCGCGCGACAAGCAGTTGATGGCCAACCTGCCTTATGCGCAGGCCTCAATTCCTGAGCCGTATCAACGTCACATCGTCGACTTTACACGCAGGGAAGCGCCCGGATCGATCGTCATCGATAGCGACAGCAAGTATCTCTACTACGTGCTGCCGAAGGGGCAGGCGATCCGCTACGGCATTGCGGTGGGCGAAGACGCGCAGGCCTGGAGCGGAATCGCCAAGATCGGTCGCATGGAGGAATGGCCGGCCTGGGTGCCCACGCCGGGCGAGCAGACTCGGCTCGGTCCATTGCCATCTTATGTCACCGGTGGCCCGCATAATCCGATGGGCGCGCGCGGCATGTACCTTTATTCCGGAAACAAGGACACGTTGTACCGGATCCACGGCACCAACCAGCCCGAATATATCGGTCAGGCCATTTCGTCCGGCTGCATCCGGATGACCAACGAGGACGCCATCGATCTCTATAGCCGCGTCAGGGTTGGCACCATCGTTGTCGTGCTGGCGCCCAAGCAGAATGACTCGCCGTTCGGTGCGATGATGGCGGCGGGTCCGGATCCGAAGGCCGGCCGCACGAATTGATTGCGGAAATCTTTGAAAGCAGAGCGATCGGCGCCGGCATGGTCCGGCGCCGTTTGTTTTTGCGAAGGCTGCATCTGTCTACTGAACAGATGATCACACCTGATCGAGGCGCTCGCGCCGGACCCAATCGAGGGTCTTATCAAGCGCGCGGGTGAGGCGATTGAACAGTTCATCGATCTCGCCATCGGTAATGATGAGCGGCGGACACAATGTCAGCACGTCGCCCATCACCGCGCGCACGATCAGGCCCTCGTCTTCGGCAAAGCGCACCGCGCGCGGGCCAACGCCTTGCGCCGGCGCGAAGGATTGGCGGGTCTTTTTGTTCGCTACTAGTTCGACACCGCCGATGAGCCCGAGCCCGCGCGCTTCCCCGACCAGCGGATGATTACTGAGCGCCGACAGGCGCGCCTGGAATTGCGGCGCGCGTTGCGCGGCGCGCTCGAATATCCGGTCCCGCGCATAAATTTCGATCGCTTTGAGCGCGACCGCCGCACACACGGGATGGCCGCCATAAGTAAAGCCATGACCGAAGGCGCCGATCTTTTTACTTTCAGAAAGCAGCGCCTGGTACATGATCTCCGGAATCATGACGGCCGCGATCGGCGCATAGGCCGAAGACAGCGCCTTGGCCACCGAAATCGCATGGGGTGCGAATTTGAGCTTCTCACAACCGAAGGCGGTGCCGAGCCTGCCGAAGCCGCAAATCACCTCATCGCTCACGGTAAACACATCGTACTTGGCGCAGACTGCCGTGATCTTTTCGAAATAATCTTGCGGCGGCACGATCACGCCGCCCGCGCCCATCACCGGTTCGGCGATGAAAGCCGCCACCGTGTCGGGGCCTTCCTTGAGAATCAGCGCCTCCAGCTCGGCGGCAAGCCGGGTTGAAAAAGCTTCCTCGGTCTCGCCCTCTTGGGCGAAGCGGTAATGATGCGGACAGCCGGCGTGCAAAAAACCCGGCAGCGGCAGGTCGAAATCGCGGTGGTTCACCGGCAAGCCGGTGAGCGACGCGGCCGCCACCGTCACGCCATGATAGGCTTTGATCCGGCCGATGATTTTCTTTTTTTGCGGCCGGCCGAGCGCGTTGTTGAGATACCAGACAAGCTTGACCTGGGTGTCGTTGGCTTCCGAGCCGGAATTGCAAAAGAACACCTTTGAGATCGGGACCGGCGCGATCTCCTTCAGTTTCTCCGCAAGCTCGATGGCCGGGTCGTGGCTGCGGCCGGTGAACAGGTGGGCAAAAGACAGTTTCCGCATTTGCTCGGCGGCCACGGCGACAAGCTCTTCGTTGCCGTAGCCGAGCGCCGTGCACCAAAGCCCGGCCATGCCTTCGATATAGGGCTTACCCTCGGTGTCATAGACGTAGACGCCTTGCGCCTTCTCGATGATGAGCGGTCCGGTTTCACGGAAGCTGGCGAGATTGATGTAGGGATGAACCAGCGTTTCAACGTCGCGGGCGGCCAGATTGCTGAGCGGAGGCATGGGATCCTTATTTATCGATGCGGCCGTTCGATCGCGAGCGCCGCCGGACTTGTACGCTTTCTTGGGCCGCTTTGATGTCATCGCGGAGCGGCGGGCGCAAGCCACAACTCCCCGCTGGCCGGAGGTTAATTGCGCTCGTTCATTTTGTTTCGGATTTTTTCGTCCTGCTATTCGTCAGGTTAGCCGCGAGCGGCCGCGGCCGTGGCAGGGGGACTTCGTCGGCGGCGATCGCGCCCGCCGGTTCGGCCTCCTCGCTTGCTGCGTCGGCTGGCGGCGCCGATTTGGCCTCGACCGGCGGCGGCTCGCGCACGTCCCATTGGCAAAGCTTATAGCCGTTGCGGCGTTCGGCGAGATCGAGATGCACATGCTCCTCGTGATAGCCGTCCGATCCCGGCCCCAGCACGGTCGAAAATCGCGCACAGGCGCTGGCGCGGATTTTTTGCCGCAAGTCTTTCGCCACGCCGATGTCCGTCAAATTTATTTCGCGGCCATCGGCCAGCCTAAACCCGCGGACATCGAGCGCGTCGGCGCGGCCGTGCTCGCTTAAGGCCGCGGCGCGCACGCGATTGCGTCCGCGGCATTCATAGGAATCGAAATTGTCGAGGACGCGCAGCGGCGGTCCGGATTCCGCAAGCGCAGGCACGACATCGTCGCGCAACCAATCCGCCACTTGCTCGGCCATCGGACAGCGTAATGTCGCCGGGGGGGTCACCGCCACTTTCGTCTGATCGGGCAACACCACCGCCTGCAGCTGCACCGCGTCGGCCGCGCCGCAGTCGCCCGGGCCGATCAGCGTGCCGAGCGCCTGAAACGTGGCGCCCTTGCCCAGTCGCAGCTGACAGGCCGACGGGCTTGGCGGCGCCGCGGCCTCGCTGCCGCCGGGCTCAGGAAACGAGGTATAGGTCTCCTGCGGCGGCGCGAACTGCTCCGGGAGCACAAGCGGCAGCGCGCGCGGTTGTGCCCCCGAATGGGTGGACCGGGACCGTGGGGACGATGCTCCCGGGCCAGTTTGCGTTTGCGCCGCGGCGCTTCCCATGGCGATAGCCAGGAGCAGCATGGTTGCGGCAGCAGCGGCTTTCACGCGGACGTCTCCGGTGCAATCGAGCAATTGTTCTGGGAGGATGGGCTGGTCATCGTTAAAGCATGGCCGGAAGGAGTGGAAGCCATTTTGGTGAGTTTTAGGGCTCCGGGGAGTTTGCCTTGGCGCAACATCCTATTAATTTTGGCGGGTTTCGACCGTTCCGCTCCGGCGCGGACGGTGCAATGCGAAAGCGCTGTCGCCCGGTCGTGCAGCGAAAGGGAGGTAACCCATGCTTGGGCTGATGCAGGACTGGCCGCTGTTGTGCCATCGCATCATCGATCACGCCGCCATTAATGCCGGCGAGCGGCCGGTGATCTCGCGATCCATCGAAGGGCCGATGCATGCGACCAATTACACCGAAATCCGCAAGCGGGCGCTGCGCGTGGCGCAACGTCTCGAACGCGACGGCCTGCGGCTTGGCGACCGGGTGGCGACGCTGGCGTGGAATACCTGGCGGCATCTCGAAACCTGGTACGGAATTTTGGGCATCGGCGCGGTCTATCACACCGTCAATCCCCGCCTGTTCACCGATCAGATCGTCTGGATCATCAATCACGCCGAGGATCGCGTGATCATGACCGACGTCACGTTTCTGCCGATCCTCGAGAAGATCGCCGATCGCATTCCGACCATCGAGCGCACGATCGTTTACTGCGACGCTGCGCATATGCCGGAAACCTCGCTCCGCAACGCGGTGACCTATGAGGACTGGCTGGCCGAGGCCGATGGCGATTTTGCCTGGAAGTCGTTTGACGAAAATACTGCGGCGGGCATGTGCTATACCTCGGGCACCACCGGAAATCCCAAGGGCGTGCTCTATTCGCATCGGTCCAATGTGCTGCATGCGATGACCGCATCGCGCCCGGATATGATCGGGCTGTCGGGCCGCGACATCGCCATGCCGGTGGTGCCGCTGTTTCACGCCAACGGCTGGGCTATCGGCTTTGCCGCACCCATGGCGGGCGCCGCGCTGATTTTGCCGGGGCAAAAGCTGGACGGTCCGTCGATCTATCAGTTGCTCACGGATTACAAGGTCACCTGTACCGCAGCCGTGCCGACGGTTTGGCTGGGGTTGCTGCAGGACCTTGAGAAGACCGGCGGCAAGCTGCCCCATTTGCGCCGCGTCGTGATCGGCGGCTCAGCCTGCCCGCGCGCCATGATCAAAACCTTCCAGGACGTGTACAACGTCGAAGTCACCCATGCCTGGGGCATGACCGAGATGAGCCCGCTCGGCACCACCTGTTCGCTCAAGGCTGAATATGCCGAGCTGAAGGGCGATGCGCTTCTCGACATATTGCAGAAGCAGGGACACTCGCCATTCGCGGTTGAGATGAAAATTACCGACGACGATGGACGCCGCATGCCGTGGGACGGAAAAACATTCGGGCGGCTGAAAGTCCGCGGCCCCGCGGTCGCCAAGGCCTATTTCAAGGACGACAGCAATCTCCTCGACGAAGAGGGATTTTTCGACACTGGCGATGTCGGCACGATCGATCGCTATGGCTATTTGAACATCACCGATCGTTCCAAAGACGTGATCAAATCCGGCGGCGAGTGGATTTCGTCGATTGAACTGGAAAATGTCGCCGTCGGTCATCCCAAGGTTGCGGAAGCCGCCGTGATCGGCATCCGCCATCCGAAATGGGATGAGCGGCCTTTGCTGGTGATCGTGCTCAAGACCGGCCAGAAGGCGAGCAAGGAGGAAATGCTGACCTTTCTCGAGGGCAAAATCGCCAAATGGTGGATGCCCGACGACGTCGCTTTCGTTGCCGAAATTCCGCACACCGCAACCGGCAAGATTCAGAAAACGGCGTTGCGGGCCCAGTTCAAGGATTACGTGCTGCCGAATGCGGCGGCGTGACTTTTACAGCGCGGCGCCAAACGAAAATGCCGGCCAAGAGTTCCTTATCCCGCATTGCAATATAATCATAGCGCGATGCGAATGATGCATAACTGCATGAATTTCCACTCACTTTGGTTACACTTTTTAGCGATCAAATACATGTGATTACAATGTGTTAGTGGAGAAGTTCGGCGGCCACTTTGTCGCCGCAAGAATTACATTCTCCGCCGCAGCCTATTTTTAGAATATTGCGACGCACAATGGTCACAATTCGCTGGTCATAGCGCGCGCAGTTCGCGAGCCGCGGACTCAATCACCCTTCCCATCAACAATCAGACAGGATGCTCATGGCTGTTTCTAGCCTCAAGAAAACTGTGTTCACTTCGGCTCTCATCATCTGCGTCGCGCTGCCGCTGGCGGCCTCGGCGCAGAGCGGAATTGCCTCGGTCTATGGGTATGGCCGTACCGCCAACGGCGAGCATGTATCGCCTGGCGCGCTCACGGCCGCCCATCGCACGCTGCCATTCGGCACGATGGTACGCGTCACCAACAAGAGCACCGGACGATCGGTGGTGGTGCGGATCAATGATCGCGGGCCCTTCGTTCACGGCCGCATCATCGATTTGACGCCGGCAGCGGCGCGGGCGCTGGGTTTTTCCGGCCTTGCCAATGTGGAGGTCGACGTCGTCGGCCGCAGCTGATTGAAACAAGCTGACGGTTAAGCCAAGCACGGGAACGGGAGGCGCAAGCCTCCCGTTTTTCTTGCGCGGGGCGGCGCGAAAACTACTCCGCTGGCTGTTTGGGTTTCTGTTTGATGAAGGTGCTCTTGAGATTATCCCAAAGCTCGATCTTGGCGCCGTTGCGACGCATGATGACGCTCTGCTGGATCACCGAGAGCGTATTGTTCCAGGCCCAATAGATCACGAGCCCCGCCGGGAATTTCGCCAGCATGAAGGTGAAAATGAGCGGCATCCAGCTGAAGATGATTTGCTGCGTCGGATCCGGCGGCGCCGGGTTGAGCTTCATCTGCACCCACATCGTCACGCCCATAATCGCCGGCCAGGCACCGAGCGCGAGATAACCGCCAAGCAGCGGCAGCACGCTGGGATCGAACGGAATGAGCCCGAACAAGTTGAAAATGTTGGTCGGATCGCCCGCGGAAAGATCGTGAATCCAGCCGTAGAACGGCGCGTGGCGCATTTCGATGGTGACGAACAGCACTTTGTACAGCGAGAAGAACACCGGGATCTGGATCGCGATCGGCAAACAGCCGGCGACAGGATTGATCTGCTCTTTCTTGTAGAGCTCCATCATCGCCTGCTGCTGCTTCGCCCGGTCGTCGGCGTAGCGCTCCTTGATCATGGCCATTTGCGGCTGCACCGCCTTCATCTTGGCCATCGACGCGTAGGACTTGTTGGCGAGCGGGAAGAACAGGATCTTCACCAGCACGGTGACGATCAGGATGGCGATGCCGAAATTGCCGACCAGGTGGAAGAAAAAGTCGAGCGCCAGAAACATCGGCTTGGTGATGAAATAGAACCAGCCCCAATCGATCAGCAGGTCGAAATGATTCAGACCGAGCGCCTGGTTGTAGCCGCCGGGTCCAAACGGAAAATCGATGCCGACAACCGAGACTTCCTTGGCGCCGGCGAACAAGCGCGCATTGGCGCTGCCGGTTGCGCCCGGCGCGATCGTTTGCGGCTGCAAGAGATAATCGGTCTGATAGGTTTTGAGCCCGCCCGCTTCGCCGGCCGAGAAACGGGCGCGCACCCTGGCGTCGGTGTCCGGCAACAGCGTCGCGGCCCAGTATTTGTCGGTGATGCCAAGCCAGGCATTGGTGACGTCCCAGGTTTGCGACTTGGCGTCCTCGATTTTTTTGTATGTCAGTTCCTGCAGGCCCTGATCGCCCATCATGCCGATCAGACCTTCATGGAGAATGTAGTAACCCTGCACTTGCGGCGTGCCGTGCCGCGAAATCAACGCATAGGGAAACAGCGTCACCGGGTTGCCGCTGTTGTTGGCGACATCGTCCTTGATGGTGAAGAGATAATGCTCGTCGACCGTGATGGTGCGGGTGAAGACGTGTCCTTGGCCGTTGTCATAAGTCAGCGTCACCGCGTGGCCGACGCCAAGCGCACCCGATCCCTGCTGATTCCACACCGTGTCCGGACCGGGCATGGCCGCATTGCTTCCGGCCGCTGGCACCCAGCCGAATTCAGCATAGAAGGCGTCCGGCGCGCCCGACGGGGAGAACAGCACGATCGGCGGCGACTTCGGATCGGTCTCTTCGCGATATTGGGTCAGCGTCAGGTCGTCGATGCGGCCGCCCTTAAGATCGATGCTGCCGCCAAGCCGCGGCGTCTCGATCGCGATCCGCGGCGAGGAAGCGATCACCGCCTCGCGCGAAGCGGCCTGCCCCTGAGCCGATGGCGCGCCGGCTTTGGGCGTTCCCGGCACTTCCGGCGTTGCCGGCTGGGCGGCGTTCGGCGTGGCCGGTTGCGTTGATCCCGGCTGCGACGGCTGTTTGAGCTGCGCCTGTTGTTGCGCATCTTGGCGTTGCCGCTCCATTTGCGGATAGCCGATGAAATACTGCCAGCCAACAATCACGAGCAGCGACAGCACAACGGCCAGAATCGTGTTCTTGTGCTCGCTCATTCAATGCTCGTGCTGGCTGGTCCGGTTTTGGTGACCCATTTGGCGCTTGCCCCCGCCGCCTTTGGACCGACCCGCCCTATGTGGGGACAGTGCGCCCGATGCACCAGTTCCACCGCTGCTTTTGCTGGAGCTTTTACTGGCGGTACTTTTGCTGGCGGCATGGACGCGGCGGAGCGCGCCACCAAGTTCCTTCATCATGGCGTCAAACGCGGCCTTGAGCGCGGCGCGCCGCCCAATCAGCACGTAGTCGTGACCGGCGGACAGCGCCGCTTTAGGAGCCAGCCGAATGAGCTCGCGCAGGCGCCGCCGCACCCGGTTGCGCTCCACGGCATTGCCAACCTGCTTGCTGACGGTGAAACCAACGCGCGGCGGGCCTTGCGCTGTCCGCGCGCGGGCTTGCAGGATGAACGCGCTGGCATGAGCGCGCGCGCCTTGTTGCGTCCCTTGCCCGGCAGCTTGGGCCACGGCCCGAAAGTCACTCCGGCGTTTTAACCGCTCCATTGCAGCGACTTTGATATGACCGCGTTCTCGAGGACCGTTGGCAAAAGCAACCGAAACACCGAGCCTGTCGCGCTCAGGCACTCAGTCTTTTGCGGCCCCGCGCGCGCCGCGCGGCCAAAACCTTGCGGCCGCCTTTGCTGGCCATACGGGTGCGAAAGCCATGGCGGCGCTTGCGTACGAGTTTGCTCGGCTGATAGGTCCGTTTCACGGGGGTGTCTCCGCTGCGCCGCTTGCCGCGGCTACAAGCCGCGCGCGATTGCGGCGGCTTATAAGGGAGGGCTCCCGGCCCGTCAAATGTAGGTTATCCGCCATTTACCGGCATTTTGCTGCGGTCTTATGACGCCGCTTTCGGCCCGGTCAGCGCTATTTGCGATTGACGATTGTTCACCAAAGACTTTGACCGATCATGGTCAATGGCAGCGATTCGCACGACGTTCCACGAACAGCGAAAGGGCGAGAAACCTCTCGATTGGGCCGCCCGGTAAGCCTGGTCACATTCCAGCCCAGAAATGCCGCTCCAGAAATGCGAGCCCAGAAACGCCGGTCCGGAAATGCGCTCATGACATATATAACTGGCAGGGATTTGACCTGCTGTCCGGCGCGGCGCATCATTGAGGCGCTGCGCTGGTCGGCTAGGCAGCGGATCTAGGTCATGACTGAAGACACAGCCGTGCGGCCGGAGCCCCGGACGCCGCGCTTCGGGCTTTCGGGGAAGCTCCTCGTTCTCACGATTCTGTTCGTGATGATCGCGGAAGTGCTGATCTATGTTCCCTCGGTCGCCAATTTCCGCGTCGTTTGGCTGAAGGACCGCCTGGCGACGGCCTATACCGCCGCGCTGGTGCTCGATGCCGCGCCGAACGGCGTGGTCTCCGACACGCTGGCCAAGCGCATTCTCGACTCGATTGGCGCGCGCGCCGTCGCCATGAAAATGGGATCGCGGCATCGCATGATCGCGGTCGACGACATGCCGCCGGCGGTCGCCGCCACTTACGACATGCGCAACGTCTATGCCTTTGACGCGGTGGTGGATGCTTTTGGCACGATGCTCAACAACAAAAAGGATGTCGTGCGCGTTGTCGGCCCGGTGCCGGACGGCGAATATATCGAGCTGGTCATGGACGAGCAGTCGCTGCGCCGGGCCATGCTGCGCTATTCGGTCGATATTCTCCTGCTCTCGCTCCTGATTTCCGCGATCACCGCGGCGCTGGTTTATCTGTCGCTGCATTACATGTTCGTGCGGCCGATGCGGCGTGTCACCGGCAATATGATCGCGTTTCGCGCCGATCCCGAAAACAGCGATCGCGTCATCGTGCCGTCCGGACGGGTCGACGAGATCGGCACGGCGGAGCGCGAACTCGCCACGATGCAGACCGAGCTTGCCTCGATGCTGCATCAGAAAAGCCGCCTGGCCGGCCTCGGGCTCGCGGTGTCGAAGATCAATCACGATCTGCGCAATCTGCTTGCTTCGGCGCAACTGTTCTCCGATCGGCTCGCCAAGATTCCCGATCCCGGCGTGCAGCGTTTTGCCCCGAAGCTGATGCACGCGCTCGAACGCGCCATCGCGTTTTGCCAATCGACATTGTCCTACGGACGCCTGCAGGAGCCGCCGCCAGACCGCCGGCCAATCCTGCTGGAGCCGCTGGTCGAGGAAGTGCACGAAACGCTCGGTCTCGGCGCCGACGCGCCGATCCGTTGGATCAGCGCCGTCGAGCGGGGGCTTGTGGTCGAGGCCGATTACGATCAGCTGTTCCGGATCCTCTTGAACCTGTCACGCAACGCGGTGCAGGCAATGGAAAGCCAGGCCGCTGAAAGCCGCACCGACCGCGATCCCGGCCGGGATCAGATTCGCATCACCGGCCGACGCGAAGGCGCGGTGGCGGTGATCGAGGTTTCCGACACCGGCCCCGGCTTTTCGGAGAAGGCGCGCGAGCATCTGTTCGAAGCGTTCCAGGGTTCGACCCGCACCGGCGGCACCGGGCTTGGACTGGCGATCGCCGCCGAATTGGTGCGCGCCAATGGCGGCGAAATTCGCCTGGTCGAGGGCACGATCGGTGCGACGCTGCGGCTGACCATCCCCGATCGCGCCGTCGAGCTTGCGGCCCATCGCGGCGCGCGCGCGCATGGTTAGAAAAACCACGGCTGGCAATCTATTCTGCGGGCTTTGCTGTCGGCAAAGCGCGCCTGTGCCTGCCATCGCGGCTTCTTGCCATTGCGCATCGGAGCCTATAGCTACGACGCGCCGCGCCCGTAGCTCAGCTGGATAGAGCACCAGACTACGAATCTGGGGGTCAGGAGT
>Ga0207693_10003245_pt1 | contig 13956 bp, 10 predicted proteins | sample LARL81metaG_FD_184347 | JGI IMG/M metagenome (GOLD analysis project Ga0207693, IMG submission 184347) | Corn, switchgrass and miscanthus rhizosphere microbial communities from Kellogg Biological Station, Michigan, USA - LAR L8-1 metaG... | ecosystem: Host-associated > Plants > Roots >...
GGCAGCGGCCCGCGTCATCCAGGAGGAAGGCGAGGCCTGCTTCGTGGTGATCTTCTCCATGGACGAAGCGGACGTGCGCACCGTGCTCGCCCATCCCTCCACCATGATCGGCTCCGACGGGGTGCCCGCGGCGGGGAGCAAGCCGCATCCGCGGCTCTACGGCTGCTTTCCTCGAATCCTCGGCCACTACGTGCGCGAGGAGAGGGTGATCGATCTCCCCACGGCCATTCACAAGATGACGGGGCTGCCCGCGGCCAAGTTCGGCTTCACCGGCCGGGGAGCCGTTCGCGAAGGCGCCGTCGCCGACCTCGTGGTGTTCGACCCCGCCACCATCGCGGACCTCGCGACCTACGAGGACCCGCGCCGGTTTCCCGGGGGCATCCACGCCGTCTTCGTCAACGGCACGGCCGTGGCACGCGACGGGCGGCACACCGGCGCCCGCCCGGGGCGCGCGCTCCGGCACGCGGGCGGCTCGAAACTGGCGTAGAATTTCCGGACACTCCGCCGTCACCCGAAGGAGGCGCCCATGGATTACGGACTGTTCACTATGCCGTCCCACCCACCCGAGCGCGGCCTCTACGATGGTCATCAATGGGATCTCCAGCAGCTTCGCTGGGCCGACGAGCTCGGCTTCAGCGAGGCGTGGATCGGTGAGCACCACACCGCGCCATGGGAGCCGCATCCCTCACCCGACCTCCTCGTGGCGCAGGCGCTGATGCAGACCAAGCGCATGCGCATCGGCCCCGGCGGCTTCCTCATGCCGTATCACCACCCGGCGGAGCTGGCCAACCGCGTGGCCATGCTCGACCACCTTGCACAGGGGCGGCTCAATTTCGGCGTGGCGGCGAGCGGCTTGCCCAGCGACTGGGCCATGTTCAACGTGGACGGCATGTCAGGCCAGCACCGCGAGATGACCCGCGAGGCGCTTGAGATCGTCCTGCGCCTGTGGAGCGACGAGCCGGAGTTCGACTTCAAGGGCAAGTACTGGCATGTGACCAAGACGGGCACCATGCTCGATACGCTCAGGCCGCACATCCGTCCCTTCCAGAAGCCGCATCCGCCCATCGGCGTGGCGGGCATCAGCAAGGGCTCCGACACGCTGAAGCTGGCGGGTGAGCGGGGCTTCTGGCCGATGAGCCTGAACCTCAATCCCGGTTACGTGGCGAGCCACTGGGAATCCGTGGAGATGGGGGCCGCGCGGAGCGGGCGGACGGCCAAGCGTTCAGACTGGCGTCTCGTGCGCGAGATCTTCATCGCCGACACCGATGCGGAAGCCATGCGCCTGTCCCTGGGCGGCATGATGGGCCGCATGATGAAGGAATACTTCCTCCCCCTCCTCGGCTCGTTCGGCTTCACCGAGTTCCTGAAGCACCGGGCCGACGTTCCCGACTCCGACGTGACGCCCGAGTACTGCGCCCGCCACAACTGGCTGGTGGGCTCGCCCGCCACCGTGGGCGAGCGGCTCCAGGCGATCTACGACGAAGTGGGCGGCTTCGGGACGATCCTGCTCTTCTGCTTCGACTACACGGAGAATCCCCAGGCCTGGCGGCACTCGATGGAGCTCCTCGCCCGCGAGGTCATGCCGCGCTTCAAGGACCTGGTGCCTAAATAGCCCGCATGAAGATCCTGTGCGCCGCCGTCGTCCTGACTCTTCTGCTCGTGGCCGGCCTCGACGCTCAGCGGGCGGCCACCGCGGTCGATCCGCGGCTTGCCCAGATCACCCTGCCCGCGGGGTCGGGGGCCGACTGGCGTCAGTGGGACTCGTTCTTCACCAATATCGTCAAGAAGCTCGCCTCGGATCTCCCGGAGTCACAACGCGCTCAGCTCCAGGATCTCTTCCTGGATTCCCGCTATCAGCTCGTGCAAACCCTCTCCGTCAGCCCGTCTGACCCGGTGCCGAGCCTGTTCCTCGACACGTGGAATCGCCTCTCGCCCATCCTCAACCAGTCGATGTCGGCGTTGTCGCCCCAGGTGGTCGGTCAGTACAAGGGCTTCATCACCGCCATGGATAGCGCGGCCTCCCTCACCAGCCTCGGCCAGCGGTTCGGTCTCGTCCAGGTGACGCCTGACATGCTGCGCGGAGCGAGTAAGCTGCTGGGGACGGGGGACGCCGATCCGCTCGCCTACGTGCTGGACGTCGACGACAGCCTGCGCGCGTTTCTGGGCTTCACGGGCGCCCCGTCGGCGCCGCACGTGTCGCCGGCCATCGAGGAGGGCGCTCTACGCCCCCTCGGCCCCGGAGGGGCGCGGAGTGCTTCCGCCGCCCTCCGCTCGTGGTTCATCGCGCCCGCCTTCGCCGCGGACGACGAGTTCGACCGGCTGAACCTGTGGGTGCCGCAGGCGCCAGAGGTCAACGACTATCTCTCCGAGGTGCGCAAGCTGCTCACCCAGGCGAGCACGGCCGCCCTCGGCAAGTACAAGCTCGCACCGCAGTATCAGCCGCTCTTCCGGCAGGTCGTCTTCAGCGCGGCCTGGCAGGAGAGCTGCTGGCGGCAGTTCGTGCGGAAGGGCGAGAAGCTGACCCCGCTCGCCTCCGCCACCGGTGACGTGGGCATGATGCAGGTGAACCGCCAGACCTGGCGCGGCCTCTACGATCTGAAAGGCCTGTCCGGCGACATCGAGTACAACAGCAATGCGGGGAGCGAGATCCTGCTCTATTACCTCTCCCGCTACGCCATTCCCAAGAAGGAAGACAAGCAGCCGGGTGGCCAGCTCGCCCGGGCCACCTACTCCGCCTACAACGGCGGGCCTCGCGCCCTGGGCCGCTACCGGAACCCCAGCACGGCCCCGGCGTGGAAGAAGGTGGACGAGGCGTTCTGGACGAAGTTCCGTTCCGTCAGCTCTGGCAAGGAGATGGGCGTCAAGAGCTGCTACGGTAGTTGAGGCGGCCCGCCGCGTCTACGGGCCGACCGGGCAGCTCGATATCCCGAGCGTGAGGCGTCGCCACCGAGAGGGTAGGGAATGCCATCGTCGCTGATCCGCGGCAAGTACGTGGTGGTCAAGGTCGAGAGCCGGACGGAGGCCCGCGTCATCCCGGACGGGGCGGTCTTCCAGCGCGACGGCGTGGTGGTCGAGGTGGGGCCATACGCCGAGCTCCAGGCCCGCCATCGCCCCGACGAGGTGCTGGGGTCGGGCGAGCACGTGGTGATGCCCGGCTTCGTCAACGGCCATCACCATGTGGGGCTCACCCCGCTACAGCTGGGCTCGCCCGACCATCCCCTCGAGCTATGGTTCGCGAGCCGCATGGCGGCCCGCAACGTCGATCCGTATCTCGACACGCTCTACTCCGCCTTCGAGATGCTCGAGTCGGGCATCACCACCGTCCAGCATCTGCACGGCGTGCGCCTCGGCCCCGCCGCCCGGGTGATCGGGGCGGCCGAGCAGGTTCTCAAGGCCTACGACGACATCGGCATGCGCGTGTCCTATTCGTATGCGCTCCGTGACCAGAACCGGTTCGCCTACGAGGCCGACGAGGCTTTTGCCCAGCGTTTCCCCGCTCCCGTGTCCGCCGAGCTGGCCAACTATTTCCGCGGGCAGACCATTCCCCTCGACGATCATCACGGGATCTTCACCGATCTGTGGGAGAAGTGCGGCCGGAACACGAGCAATCGAGCCCGCATCCAGCTTGCCCCCGCCAACCTGCACTGGTGCTCGGACGAGGCGCTGGAAGCGCTCCGCGACTGGTCGGCCACGTACCAGGTGGGCATGCACATGCACCTGGTGGAGACGGCCTATCAGAAGGAGTATGCGCGGCGACGGACGGGGGGCAGCGCGCTCCAGCACCTGGCCAAGCTTGGGCTGGTCGGTCCGCAGCTCACCCTTGGCCACGGCGTGTGGCTGAACGAGGCCGACATCGATCTGGCCGCCGGCTCCGGCACCATGATCTGCCACAACGCGAGCTCGAACCTGCGGCTGCGGAGTGGCGTGGGCCCGCTCAACCACTGGACGGCGCGTGGCGTGCGTGTGGCCATCGGTCTCGACGAGGCGGGCATCAACGACGACCGCGACATGCTCCAGGAGATGCGCCTCGTGCTCCGGCTCCATCGCGTGCCCGGCATGGACGACACGGTGCCCACGTGCCCGCAGGTCCTCAAGATGGCGACGGAGAACGGCGCGGCCACCACGCCCTATGCCGGCCACATCGGCACGCTCGAGCCGGGACGCGCCGCCGACCTCCTGCTGCTTTCCTGGAAGCAGGTCGCCCATCCCTACCTCGACCCGCTGACCTCGGTGGTCGACGCCGTGGTCCAGCGCGCCAAGACCTCGGGGGTGGCCATGGTCATGGTGGCGGGCGAGGTCGTGCTCCGCGACGGGCGCTTCACGCGGATCGATCGCGAGGCGGCGCTCGAGGAGCTGGCCGCCTCCCTCCGCGTCGATCTCAAGCCCGAGGAGGAGCGTCGCCGCCGTCTCTCGCGCGAGGTCTTTCCCGTGGTGAAGCGGTTCTACGAGGGCTGGCTGGACGAAGACGCCCGCCAGCCCTTCTATCGGCCCAGCTCACGCACCTAGATGGCACGATCCTCGGCGTGACCTTTCGCGTCACGCTTCAAGCCTTTCGAGCAGGCGTGGGGACCTGACCTGGCGGGGCTGCGGAGCGAGCTGGCGACCCTGGCCAGGGACTCGACCGAGACCACCTACGACCAGCAGGCGGGCATCCTCTGCCCCGACGACGGGCCGTCGCGTGTCCTGCGCCCCCGGATCGAGGCATTCCGGGGCGGGGGCGCCCGGGCCGGACTGGAACGGAGTGTACCTCGGCGAGAAGTGAGGGGCCCGGGGGCTCAGGCCCCCGCGGCCGACCGAAGGCGCGCCGTGTCTTCCCGCATCACCGTCCACGTGCCCTCGTCGATGGCCACCCCGTACTCGCGCCGCGCGTAGGCCACGCTGATCTTCTCCTCCAGCACGTCGTGGAGGACGCGCTCGGGATCGCGCTCGAAGGGATTGCCCCAGCCGCCCGCCCCAGCCAGCTCGTGGCGATAGACGTCGCCACGGCGCACCGTCAGCGTGCACTTGGCGGGCAGCTCGCGATTGTCCGTGGCGGGGTTCAGAACATTCCGCGAAGGCGTGCCCGGCCTTCCCCCGGCGAGGCCGTAGGGCAGGTGATGGCGACGGTCGGTGCGGAGCTGGAGGGTGCCCTCGGCCTCGAGAAATCGATACTGTCGCTCGAGGGCGAGGCCGCCGCGGAACTTGCCGGGGCCGCCCGTGTCGGGAAGGTAGCCGTAGCGCTCGATGGTGATCGGGTACTCGGACTCGATGATCTCCACCGGATTGTTCGAGAAGTTCACCACGGAGCTGCTGCACGCGTCGACGCCGTCCTTGAGGGGCCGGCCGCCCCACGAGCCGAAGAGGAACTCCAGGAAGACGAAGGGCCGGCGCTCCGCGTCGTAGCCGCCGAAGCTCACCCCGGTGTCGCCGCCCACCTCGCAGGCGAAGACGCGGTCGGGGGCGATCTGGGCGAGGGCGCCGAACACCGCGTTGGCCATGCGGAAGCCGGTGAGGCCGCGGGCCGCCACCGCCGCGGGCAGGACGGGATTGACCACGGTGCCGGGCGGGGCGATCACTTCGATGGGACGGAAATAGCCCTCGTTGTTAGGAGGCGTGCCGCCCACCAGGTGACGCACGCATGCGTAGACGGCGGACTTGGTGAAGGGGAGAGGCGAGTTGATGGCACCTTTCACCTGGGGCGCCGAGCCGGTGAAATCCGCGATGAGGCGGTCTCCCGTCACGGTGATGGTCACGGTGATGGGGATGGGGTCGGGATCGATGCCGTCATCGTCCATCCAGTCGGTGAAGGTGTAGCGGCCGTCGGGCATGGCGGTGATGGCGTTGCGGGCCAAGCGCTCGGCCTGGTCGAGGAGCGCCGTGGTGCACGCGGCAAAGCGGTCCGCCCCGTACTGCTTCGCGAGGGTGAGATAGCCGCGTTCCCCGGTGAGGCAGGCCGCCACCTGCGAGCGCACGTCGCCGAGGACCTGGCGCGGCACGCGCACGTTGCGGTCGATGAGCTCGAACACCGCCTCCACCGGCTGGCCCGCCGCGTAGAGGCGGAGGGGCGGGATGCGCAGGCCTTCCTGGAAGATCTCCGTGGCGTCGCAGCCGTTGCCCCCCGGCGTCTTGCCCCCCACGTCGAGCTGATGCCCGATGCTCGCCGACCAGCCCACGAGACGCGCCTCCACGAAGATGGGCTTGAAGATGTAGAAGTCGGGCAGGTGCGTTCCGCCCTCGAAGGGGTCGTTGAGGATGAACACGTCGCCGGGGGCGAGGCTCGCCCCGAACTTGCGGCGCACGTGAGCCATGGCGTCGGGGATGGAGCCCAGGTGCAGGGGCAGGGTGAGGCCCTGGGCGATGAGGCGCCCCTCCACGTCGCACAGAGCGCAAGACATGTCCATGGCGTTCTTGAGATTGTTCGAGTAGGCCGTGCGCACGAGCGCGATGGCCATCTCGTCCACGATGGCGTCGAGGCCGTTCTTCACCAGCTCGAGGAGAATGGGATCGCTGAGATCGCGGGCGCTCATCGTGCGCCTCCAGTGGTGATGACGATGTTGCCGTGAGCATCGAGGCGGGCCGCGCAGCCCGGGGGGACGAGGGTGGTCGCATCGTACTCGTCGACGAGGAGCGGACCCGGTCGGGGCGTGGCCGCGAGCTCCCCGCGCGCGAGGACGGGAGTGGCCATGATGCCGTGGGCGGGACCGAAGTAGGCGCGCCGCTCGCCGCCGCGTGCGGTGTCATCCACCTCGAGCTGGAGAGGTGGACGATCTGCGGGCCGCCGCACCCGTGCGGTGAGCCGGAGGTTGACCATCTGTATGGGATCGCCCTCCGCCTGGTGGCCGTACGTCCGCTCGTGCTCGCGGCCGAAGCTCACCGCGAGCTCGCGCAGCGCCTCCTCGGTCCACGCGGGCGGCAGGGGCACCGTCAGCTCGAAGGATTGTCCCTGGTACTTTAGGTCGACCGACCGCTCGATCTGCACCTGCGCGCGGTGGCCTTCGTCGCTCAGGAGAGCCTCCGCATCACGCTCCAGCTCCGCCACCGCCGCGCTGATCTCCGACGGCTTGGTGCCGAAGAGCGGCCGGAGAAAGGTCTTGACCAGATGATGCTCCAGCTCCGCCTCGAGGAGGCCGATGGCGCTGAACACGCCGGGGGCGGGGGGAATCAGGATGGTGCCGATCTCGAGCGAGCGCGCCATCTCCGCCGCGAAGAGCGGCCCGTTGCCCCCGAAGGCGATCAGGGTGAAGTCGCGGGGATCGCGCCCCCGCTCGATGGTGACGGCGCGCACCGCGCGGGCCATGCCCGCGCAGCCCAGGAGGTAGACGCCGTGGGCGGCATCCGACACGTCGATGCCGAGGGGCGCGGCGATCTGCGCGGCCACGGCCCGGCGCGCCTTCTCCGCGTCGAGGCGGAGGCCGCTGGGCAGCCGCTCGGGATGCAGATAGCCGAGGGCCACGTTGGCGTCGGTGAGGGTGACCTCGAGCCCGCCCTGGTCGTAGCAGACGGGCCCGGGGACAGCCCCCGCGCTTCGCGGTCCCACGTGGAGCGCTCCCGCGCCGTCCACGCTCACGATGCTGCCGCCGCCCGCCCCGACCTCCGCGATGTCGATGGCGGGCACGCGGAGGAGGAACCCCCCGCCCTTGTTGAGCCGGCTTCCCTGCGACATCGTGCCGCCGATCTCGAACTCACCCGTGCGCTTGATCTCGAAGCCTTCGATGATGGAGGCCTTGGCCGTCGTCCCGCCCATGTCGATGCTCAGCGCGTTGGGCGCGCCAATGGCGCGGGCGAGGGCGGCGGTGGCGATGACCCCGGCGGCGGGGCCCGACTCGATCACGTGCACGGGCCGCCGGCGTCCGCCCTCCGCGGTCATGACCCCGCCGTTGGACTGCATGATGAGGAGCGGCGCCATCGCCTCCAGCGCGCGCAGCTCGCCTTCGAGGGAGGTGATGTAGCGGCTCATCACCGGCATGACGTAGGCATTGGTGACGGCGGTGCTCGTGCGCTCGAACTCGCGCATCTCGGGCAGGATCTCCGACGAGAGGGTGAAGGCCAGCCCGGGCGCGCGCTCGCGGATCATGGCGCCCACCTGCGCCTCGTGGGCGGGGTTGGCGTAGGCGTGGAGGAAGCACACGGCAATCGATTCCACACCCTCGGCGAGCAGGCGATCGATGGCGGCGGCCGCGCTCTCGCGGTCGAGGGGCGTGACCACCTCGCCCCGGTGATTCATGCGCTCGCGGATCTCGCGGCGCCAGCGGCGGGGCACGAGGGGCGCCGGGCGCTCGAAATCGAGATCGTAGAGGCGGGAGAGGCGCAGGCGCCCGATCTCGAGGAGATCGCGAAAGCCCTCGGTGGTGAGGAGGCCGGCCCGGGCGCCCCGGCGCTCGAGGATAGCGTTGGTGGCCACCGTAGTCCCGTGGATGATCTCGCCGATGTCGCGGGGGGCGATGCCGGCCTGCCGGGCCAGCTCCCGGATCCCCGTGACGATGGCCTCGGCGTAGTTGATGGTGGTCGACAGCACCTTGCGGGTGCGCGCGACGCCGCCGGGCGACACGAGGACGAGGTCGGTGAAGGTGCCGCCCACGTCCACTCCAAGCCGATAGCTCATGCCGATCTCCTGAAGCCCGCCAGGCCGCGCGGGAGATAGATGACGAAGACCATGATGACGAGGCCGACCGCGACCAGGTTGTACACCACGCCCACGAAGCGCAAGCCCTCGTAGAGGCCGTAGAGGACGACCGCGCCCAGCACGGGACCCCACAGGGTCCCGAGGCCGCCGAACACCGCCATGCCGATGATGAGCGAGGTGGTGGCGGCCGAGGCCACGGACGGGCTCACGAGCTGGACGTAGTACGCGTAGAGGGCGCCCGCCAGTCCCGCGAAGCCCGAGCTGAGGGAGAAGGCGAGGAGCTTGTAGCGGGTGGTGTCGATGCCCAGGGTCTGCGCGAGCACCTCGTCCTCGCGGATGGCGCGGAAGGCCTGGCCCGCGTCGGTGCGCTCGCACACGTGATACATGACGGCGAGGGAGAGGGCCACCACGGCCAGCACGACGAGGTACATCGCCTGACGGTAGGCGAGGGCGTTGGTGGGAAGCCCGGAGAAGCTCCGGTAGTCGTGGATGCCGAAGGGGCCCCCGGTGACGGCCATCCAGTTCTGGGCGACGAGCCGGATGATCTCGGCGAGCCCGAGGGTGACGAGGGCGAGGTAGTGGCCACGCAGACGGAGAGCGGGGAATCCCGTGAGGAGGCCGACGGCAGCGGCCAGGATGGCGGCCACGAGGACCCCGAGCCACGGCGAGACGTCGGCGTGCTTGGTCACGGCGGCCGCGGCGTAGGCGCCGAGGGCGAAGAAGCCGGCGTGACCGAAGGAGATCTGCCCCGTGTAGCCGCTGAGGAGATCCCAGCTCGCGGCGAGGAGCGCCCAGATCGCCGCCTGGGTGGCGATGGTGAGCACGAAGGGATGGGGGAGGAGCACGGGCAGGAGGGCGACGCCGCCGGCCACGGCGAGCGCGAGGGGCCCGACGCGAGGATTCATCGCGACACGGAGCGGCCGAAGAGGCCGCGGGGCCGGATCAGGAGCATCACGATCATCACCGCGAAGGCGATGAGGTTCTGCCACTGCGAGGGCATCACCATCACGGAGAGCGACTCGGCGATGCTGATGACGAAGCTGGCCACCAGGGCGCCCACGGGATTGCCCATTCCGCCGAGGATGGTGATGGCGAAGGCCTTGATGGTCAGGGGGAAGCCCACGGCTGGGTAGACGTTGAAGAGCGGAGCCATGAGGGCGCCGCCCACCCCGGCCAGGGCCACGCCGAGGGCGAGGGTGAGGGCGAAGATCCGCGGCAGGTTGATGCCCATGGACTGGGCCGCATCGGGATTCTGGGAGACCGCGCGGACGGCGAGGCCTTCGGGATGGAAGCGGAGGAACGCGAAGAGACCGCCGAGGAGAAGAGCGGCCACGCCGAGCACGAGCAGCCGCTGGTAGCTGACGGCGGTCACGCCCAGGTCGAGGATACCGGCGAGCTGGGGCGGTACGCGGAGATAGTCGCCGCCCGCGATGGCGAGCAGGCTCGACTGGAGGAACGTGGAGAGGCCGAGGGTGAGCACGAGATAGAGCGGGCCCTGCGGCCGCCCGCCAAGCCGGCGCTTGAGCGGTGCAATGAGGAGCGGATAAACACAGAGCCCGAGCAGGAAGGTCCCCACGGCCGCCCCGAGCACGCCGAGGGCGCCCGGCAGATGCAGGAGGACCACCGCCCCGAAGGCGAGGTAGCCGCCGATGGCGAAGAACTCGCCGTGGGCGACGTTGATCACGTCGAGCACGCCGAAGATCAGGCTGAGCCCCACGGCGAACAGCGCGTAGAGCCCGCCCAGGACCACGCCCTGGATGAGGAATTCGAGGAGGGACTCGAGCATGGCGGGGTCAGCCGTTCGCTAAGCGACGGTCACCCTCGCCGCGCCGATCCCCTCGCCCCCGGAGGGGGAGAGGGCCAGGGTGAGGGGGAGTAGAGGTCGCCAGAGCTGCGTTCATGAATGGCTCCCGACAGACCGCGCTAGAGTGTCCACGAGGCGAATTCACCCTCACCCCGGCCCTCTCCCTCATTGAGGGAGAGGGAGTCGGGCCGATCCCCTCGCCCCCGGAGGGGGAGAGGGCCAGGGTGAGGGGGAGTAGAGGCCGGGGGAAGCGTATCCATCAAAGGTTCACGTCAGGCCGCGTCTTCGCCCAGGTAGAGGCGCCGGATGCGATCGGAGCCGCGAAGCTCGGCGGGCGTGCCGTCAAAAGCGTTCTGGCCGAGATCGAGCACGAAGACGCGGTGGGCGACGGCGAGGATCGCCTCGACGTTCTGCTCGACGATGAGGAGGGCGAGGCCGTCGCGATTCAGCGCGCCGATCGTCGCGTAGACCTCGTCGATGAAGCGGGGGGCCAGGGCGGCCGAGGGCTCGTCGAGCAGGAGGAGGCGGGGGCGGACGATGAGGGCGCGCGCGATGGCGAGGAGGCGCTGCTCGCCCCCGGACAGGCTGCCGGCAAGCTGGCGGCGCCGGTCGCGAAAAATAGGGAAGCGCCCATAGACCTCGTCGATGGCCCGGCGCTTGGCCACGCGGGAGACGGTGTAGCCGCCGAGCACGAGATTGTCCTGCACGGTCATCTCCGCGAACAGCCCTCCTGCCTGGGAGAGATAGCCCACGCCGAAGCGCATGATCTCGTCGGGCCGGCGCCCGGCGATCTCGCGGCCGTCGAAGACGATACGGCCGGAGGAGGGCGCGAGATAGCCGAAAGCCGTCTTGAGCAGCGTGGACTTGCCCGCGCCGTTGGGCCCGATGATGCCCACGATTGACCCGTCCGGGACCTCGAGCGAGGCCGACTGGATGATCTCGAGCTTGCCGTAGCCGGAGCGCACCGCTTCAAGCCGGAGCATGGTGGCCTCCGCGCTCCGCTCGTCCTAGGAGGGCCGCGATCACGCGCGGATCGGCCCGAATCGCCTCCGGCGGTCCCTCCGCGATGGTGGTGCCGTGATCCATCACCACGATCTTGTCGCAGAGCTCCATCACGAAGGGCATGTGGTGCTCGATGACGAGCAGGGTGCGCCCCCGCGCGCGCAGGTCCTTGAGCGTCTCCGCGATCTGACGACGGATCACCGGATGCACGCCCGCGAGGGGCTCGTCGAGGAGCAGGAACTCGGGGTCCACCACGAGGTTCATGACGAGCTCGAGGAGGCGCTGCTGGCCGATGGAGAGGCTGCCCGCGGGCGAGTGGACGAGGTGGGTCAGACCCATGCGCTCGAGCCACTCGTCACCGCGCGGCTCCCAGCCGTGGATCCCTCGCCCCATGGCCGCAATGGCGAGGTTCTCGCGCACGGACAGCTCACGGAAGAGCTTGACGGACTGGAACGTCCGGCCCACGCCCCGGCGGGCGATCTCGTGGGTGGCGAGCCCGTCGATGCGCCGGCCGTCGTAGAAGATCTCGCCCTCGTCGGGGCGCAGGAGGCCGGTAATCAGATTGAAGATCGTGCTCTTGCCCGAGCCGTTGGGGCCGATGAGACCCACCACCGTGCCGGGGGCGATCTCAAACGAGCACGCGCCCACCGCGCGGAGGCCGCCGAACCACTTGCTGAGGCCGGCGAGGGCGAGCTTCGGCTGCCGCGCTACTTCTTGTCCCACGCGTACGGGGGCATGGGCACGAACTTGCCGCCGGAGGCTGCCGCCACCGCCTCGGGGAAGATCGGCACCTTCTTGCCGCCCTGGATCTGCACGATGACCGTCTGGATGGGCATGCGATGCCCTTCGGCGAGCGGAGTGAACTTGCGGGTGCCCCACGCGGTCACGAAGCTGCCGCTCTCGAGCGCGGCCTGAACCTTCGGCGGGTCGAGGCTGCCCGCCTTCTGGATGGCGTCGAGGAGGACGAGAGTGGCGTCGTGGGCCTGCACGGCGAAGTTCGTGGGATCGGTGCCCGTCTTCTTCTTGTAGGCCGCCACCATCGGCTCCGACACCTCGGAGTACCTGGCGGGCCACCAGCGGTTGTTGACGATGGCGAGGTCCATCTGCTTCGCGTACTGGTCGACGAAGGTCTGCGCGCTCACCGTGGCTCCCATGTGGGCGATGACCGCGGGGACCTTGAGCTCGTACCACTGGCTGAACAGCACGGGTCCGCTCGATCCATAGACCTCACCGACGATGGCCTGGGCGCCCGAGCGCTTGATCTTCGCGAACTGCGGCGTGAGGTCGGTCACCCCGCGGTCCACGAACTCGTCGGCCACCATCTCCACCTCCTTGGCATTGGCGCCGAACCAGTCGCGCACGATGCGGGAGAAGTCACGGCCGGCGTCGGTATTCTCGTTGAGGAGGGCGATCTTCTTCGGCTTGACGTGCATGGCCACCGCCGCGGCCAGGGAGCGGGCGATGTCGTTGGCGGTGGGGCTGAGCTGGAAGACGTACTGCATCTTGTTCTGGGCGATCTTGTCCCCGATCTTGAGGGAGGCGGAGCAGCAAGTGACCACCGGGGTGGACGTCTTCTGGAACTCGTCCATCACGCGGATGAACACGTCGCTGGAGAGAAAGCCCATGCCCACGTGGATCTTGTCCACGGTGAGGGCGCGGGTGACCACGTTGAGGCCCACGTCGCCCTTGCCCTCGTCGTCGTACCAGATCACGCGGACCTTCATCGGCTTGCCGCCCACCTGGACGGTGGCCATCCGCTCCGCCGCGACCTCGGTGCCCGCCTTCATCTGCGCGCCCACGTCGGCGCTGATCCCGGAGATGGGCAGGAAGGCCCCCAGCCTGATCTCCTCCTGGGCCGGCGCCGGACGGGGAGCGCCGAGGAGCGCGGCCACTCCGAGCAGGAGAGAAGCGACTCCGACCATCGTGGGCTTGCGCATGCTCACGCCTCCGCGTTGTGGGACAGGCATGACGTCTCGACGTGCAGTCCGGCGATGATAGCACACGGCTTCCCTGGGAACGGAAAGGGGGGCCCGCGGCTCTTCTGGACGAGCGAGAGGGAAGGGGCTATCCTCAGAACCTTCCGCGGTCACACCTCGAGGGAGACATGCGAGCCTGGACGGTTGACGCCGATGACATCCGGGTGGCGGACGACTTCGACGAGTCGCTCCTCCACCGGACGCCCGAGATCGACAGCTTCCTCACCCCGGATCGGGACGACAAGTTCATCGTCATCGCCACCAAGGGCTTCGGCAAGACGCTGCTCCTCAAGGCCAAGCGCATCCTCTACCAGCGCGACGGCCGGTCGGGCTGCCTGCCCACCGGCAATCTGCTCGACAAGCCCATCGGCGACAAGATCTTCGGCCGTGAGGCCCTCGCCTTCTTCGCCGCCTCCGCCCTGCCGTGGTCGAAGCTGTGGCTCGCCGCCATCGCCATGGCCGCCCTCAAGCACGTGGGCGCGGTGGACCGTCTCCGGGTGAGCCCGCGCCTCGCCGGGCTCATCGACGACGACCGCCTGCACAGCGTGATCGATCACTTCGTGCGGCTCCTC
>Ga0207693_10003246_pt1 | contig 13955 bp, 15 predicted proteins | sample LARL81metaG_FD_184347 | JGI IMG/M metagenome (GOLD analysis project Ga0207693, IMG submission 184347) | Corn, switchgrass and miscanthus rhizosphere microbial communities from Kellogg Biological Station, Michigan, USA - LAR L8-1 metaG... | ecosystem: Host-associated > Plants > Roots >...
TCTTGCCCCTCAAGCTTGGCCGGGTGCCGCGAGGTCTGCCCGCGGTATTCCGTCTCGTGCACGCCGTGCGCCCCTGGGGCATGGTCGAGGTGTTCATGCTGGGCACGCTCGTGGCTCTCACCAAGCTGGCCGCCCTTGCCTCCGTCGTGCCGGGGATCGCCCTGTGGTCGTTCGGCATCTTGATGTTCCTGGTCGCGGCGGCCGCCGCCTCGTTCGATACGCACGCGCTCTGGGAGCGGGTCGAGGAGCTGCGGTGACCACCATGACCGCCGCGCAGGCCGGGCTCATGTCGTGCCACGCGTGCGGGCTCCTCCACCGCCCGGTCGGCCCCGCGCACGATCTCGTGTGCACACGCTGCGGCGCCGCTCTCCATGCCCGGAAGCCGGACAGCCTCAAACGGACCTGGGCCCTCCTCATCGCCGCGTTCATTCTCATCATTCCGGCCAACCTCCTGCCCGTGATGATCTCCGGCTCGCTCTTCGGCTCGGAGACCGACACCATCATGAGCGGGGTGGTATTTCTCTGGGTCGACGGCTCGTGGCCGCTCGCGGTCATTCTCTTCATCGCGAGCATCGCCGTCCCCTTCTCCAAGCTGTTCGCTCTGACCTACCTGCTCGTGTCCGTGCAACGTCGGTCTACCCTGGCCCCTGCGCAGCGCACGCGCCTGTATCGGGTGCTCGAGTTCGTCGGCCGCTGGTCGATGATCGACATTTACGTCGCCGCTCTCCTCACCGCGCTCGTGCAGTTCGGAGGGCTCATGTCCATCCGGGCCGGCCCCGGCGCTATCGCCTTCGGCGCCGTGGTGGTGCTGACCATGTTCGCGGCCGAAAGCTTCGATCCGCGCCTGATCTGGGACCCAGTGGAGGCACCGAGTGGCCGATAGACCGCACGAGCCTGATGCGCAGGATCTTCCCGAGGCAGTGGCCGTGCCCAAGCGGCGCTTCACGCCGCAGCTCATCTGGGTCATCCCCATCGTGGCCGTGCTCGTCGGCGGCTGGCTGGCGGCCAAGGCGATCCTCGAGCGCGGGCCGGTCATCACCATCACCTTCAAGACGGCAGAGGGTCTCGAGGCGGGCAAGACGAAGATCAAGTACAAGGACGTGGAGATCGGCGTGGTCAAGACCATCGCATTGAGCCCGGACCGGAAGGGCATCGTCGTCAAGGCCGAGCTCAGCAAGCAGTCTGAGGAATTCCTCCGGGAAGACACCCTCTTCTTCGTCGTGCGGCCACGGGTCACGGCGGGCGGGGTGTCCGGACTCAGCACGCTCCTCTCGGGCGGCTACATCGGCATGAATATCGGCAAATCGAGGGAGACGCGGCGCGACTTCGTCGGCCTCGAGGTGGCGCCCATCGTCACCGGCGATGAACCGGGACGGCAGTTCATGCTCCGCGCCGACGATCTCGGGTCGACCGACGTGGGCTCGCCCGTGTACTTTCGCCGGGTGACCGTGGGTCAGGTGGTGGCCACTGCCCTCGACAAGGACGGCAAGGGCGTGACCTTCACCATCTTCATCCAGGCCCCCTACGACCAGTACGTGACGAAGAACACGCGCTTCTGGAACGCGAGCGGCATCGACGTCTCCCTGGACGCCACGGGTATCCAGATCCGCACCGAATCCGTGGTTTCCATCCTCGTGGGGGGCATCGCCTTCCAGGTGGAGCCCGATTCGATGCCCGAGCCCCCGGCCGACGCCAACGCCGTCTTCACGCTCTTTCCCGACCGTACGCAGGCCTTCAAGCGGGCGGACACGGTGGTGGACACCTACCTGCTCGTCTTCGACGGCTCGGTGCGCGGGCTCACCGTGGGGGCCCCCGTGGATTTCCGCGGGGTGACCATTGGCGAGGTCGTGCGCATCGGCGTCTCCATCGATCCGAAGACGTTCGCCTTCCACATGCTGGTCGAGGTAAAGATCTTCCCTCGCCGCCTGACCTCTCGACAATTCATCGGGGATAGGGTGGCGGTCGCCCAGTCCGAGCTGGAGCGGCGGACGCGGATGAAGGAGCTGGTCGACCGGGGGATGCGCGCGCAGCTCAGGAGCGGCAATCTGCTGACCGGCCAGCTCTACGTCGCCCTCGACTTCTTTCCCGGGAGCCCCAAGATCACCGTCGATCTCGCGAAGAAGCCGCCGGAGATCCCGACCATCCCCGGCACCTTCGAGGAGCTGCAGGAGACGCTCACCGGCATCGTGAAGAAGCTCGACAAGCTGCAGATCGAGGAGATCGGGGGCGACGCGCGCAAGGTGCTCGCCTCCCTCGACGAGACGCTCAAGGGGGTGGACGTGCTCCTCAAGAGCGTGGATGCCGGCCTCGTACCCGACCTTCGCCGGACGCTCGACACGGCGGGCCAGACCCTGAAGAGCGCGGAGGTCACGCTCAAAAGCGCGGAGGGTACCCTGTCTTCCGTCTCGCCGCTCCAGGCAGACCTGCAGCAGACACTGCGCGAGCTGAACCGGACGCTCACCGCGGTGCGCGCGCTCGCCGAGCTCCTCCAGCAGCACCCTGAATCGCTGATCCGCGGCAAGCCGGCGCCCGCGTCGCCGTAAAGGAGGGACGGACCATGACCGTCGATCGCTCGTACGTGGAGGAGAACCGGACGCAGCTCGAGCGTCTGCGCGCCCTCGTGGACCGGCTCAGCGATCAGGAGCTGTCGCGACCGATGGAGGCGGGCTGGACGGTGGCGGGTGTCCTCGCTCATCTTGCGTTCTGGGATTTCCGTATCGTGACCCTGCTCGAGCAGTGGGGGCCCGACGGCCGCGGCCCGGCGCCGCGTGTCTATGACGAGACCGCGGTGGACTGGATCAACGATGCGTCCAAGCCGCTCTGCAATGGTCTCGCGCCGCGGGCCGCCGCCCGCATGGCCATCGAGGCCGCGCTGACCGCGGATCAACGGGTGGCCGGACTCACCGAAGCCCAGCTCGCGACGAACGAGGCCGCGGGGAGCCCCATCAGCGTGCGGAGGGCCGAGCACCGGCGAGAGCACCTGGACGAGATCGAGCGTGCGCTCGCCACGGCGAAGAAGTAGGAGGGCCCATGAGCCACGTCCGCTACATCGACAAGACGCGCGAGTACTATCGGTCCGAGGGCTACGAGCGGGCCTACACGTGGGCCCACTTCGAGAGCATCCCCTTCACGCCGTTCCGCGCCCTCGCCAAGCCGCTGTCGCAATGCCGGGTGGGGCTGGTGAGCTCCGGCGATGTCGTCCGCCGCGATGTCGAGCGGCCCCCCGACGACCCGCGCCGGCTCGTCTACTCGCTGCCCGCCGATCTACCCGTCGATCGATATCGGAGCGGCAAGGCGGCCTACGATCGCTATGCGACGACCCTGGAGGACGTGGACAGCTTTCTGCCCCTGACCCACCTCCGCCGTCTCGCCGGCGAAGGAGTGATCGGCGGCGTCGCCTCGCACCTGCAGGTGATCGCCTCGGAGTACAGCCAGCGGAAGACTCTTACCGTCGACGCCCCGGAGATCCTGCGCCAGATGCGCGAGGATGGCGTCGACGTCGCGCTCCTCGCCGCGGTCTGACCCGTCTGCCACCAGACCGTCGGTCTGGCTTCGCGGTACCTGGAAGAGCGGGGCATCCCCACCGTGGTGTTTGGCTGCGCCCGCGACATCGTCGAGAGCTGCGGGGTGCCGAGATTCGTGTTCAGCGATTTCCCGCTGGGCAATCCCACCGGGCGGCCGCATGATCCCGTCTCCCAGCGCACGGTGGTCGACCTCGGCCTCGACCTCCTCGTGAGGGCCCACGCGCCGGGGACCACCGTGGTCTCCCCCTACGAGTGGAGCGCCGACCACTCCTGGAAGGAGCGCGTCTTCACCAAGGCCCAGCCCTTCCTCGATCCGGCGGCCACGGAGAAATGGCTCGCGCGCAAGGAGCACTACCGGGAGCTTCGGAGCCAGGGGCGGCTCTAGCTACCGCATCCCGAAGCCACGCGCCATGAAGCTGGCCACGAAGACGATGACCACCACCAGGGCCATCTCGATGTGGTTGACGAGATAGAGGGCGCGCGCTCCTGACGTATCCGGGACTTCTCCGCGGCCGAGGGCCCGCCGCCAGCGGATGAAGGTGGTCATGGGCCGGATCTCCAGGATGATGATGGCCACGAAGAGCGCCATCTTGATCCAGAAGAGCGGAGACTGCAGGTAGAACTGGCTGCCCTTCTCGAGCCCGCCGAAGGCGCGGAGCAGCCCCGTGAGGATCCAGAGGGTCGCGGCCATGCCCCACACATTGTCGGCGGCGAAGAGATGCCGGAGCCCGTCGCGGTCGAGGCGCCCCTTGAGGGCCCGCCCCCGCAGGTAGACGCTGGACAGCCCCAGGGCGAGGGCGAGCACGTGGAGCGCAGAGACGATCGCCGATGCCATGTCAGTCGCGACGGTACTTCTTCTCCGCGTCGGCAGTCAGGCTGATGCCGTGGCCCGGACGATCGGAGATCCGGAACGCCCCGCCCTCGCACTTCGGCATGCCCTCGAAGAGATCGGCGGGGACCCAGTCGATCCACTCCACGAGGAACGAATTGGGAAGGACGGCCGCCACGTGCAGAGAGAGCTCGTGGACCACGTGGGGCGACACCGTGACCTGGTGGGCGGCCGCGAGCTGGCCGATGCGCAGCGTCTCCGTGAAGCCGTTGGCCCGGCACACGTCGGGCATCAGGTAGCGGGCGGCGCGGCGCTCGATGAGGTCGCGGAACTCGAAGCGCGTGTAGTTGTTCTCGCCGGTGGCCACGGGAATGCGGATGGCGCGCGCGACCTCGGCGCAGGCCGCGCTGTCGTCGGCAAGGGCGGGCTCCTCGAACCACACGAGGCCGAGATCCTCGAGGAGCTCCGCCTGGCGGATGGCTCCCGGCACGTCGAGCTTCTGGTTCACGTCCACCATCATCTGCACGCCGTCGCCGAGGGCCTTGCGGACCGCTTCCACGCGCTGGCGGTTCACCCGCGGATCCGGGGAATGGACCTTCATCTTGTAGTAGCGGCAGCCCGCGGCCTTGTAGCGCAGGCCCTCGCCGATGAGATCGTCGATGGAGTAGGAGCCCCAGCCGCCGCTGCCGTAGGCGTCCACGCGGTCGGTGGTGGCGCCCCACAGCTTGGCAAGGGGCAGGTTGGCCGTCTTGCCCGCGAGATCCCAGAGCGCGATGTCTAGCGCAGAGAGGGCGTAGCCCGCGATGCCGACGCGCCGGATGCCGCGGTCGGCCCGGTACATCTTGTCCCACAGCCGGCCCACGAGAAGGGGATCCTCGCCGATCAGGAGTTCGCCGAGACGGCGGGCATAGGCCTCGACCGCTTCCGAGCCCGCGCCGCCGAACACCAGAGAGTAGCCGAGCCCTTCCGGGCCGGCATCACTGTGGACGCGGGTGACGACGAGCCGATGCTCGGGCAGGTCGAGGGCGATGGGTTTGACGGTGGGGATGCGGAGCGTGAACGTGTCGATGCCGACGATCTTCATGGGGGCGCCCCCTCGCGCGAGAAGTGTACGGCGCAGCGAATGTATCACGCGGGCCCGGGTGGCGGTGGGGCGCCGAATCGTGTTGCTAGTGCATGACGAGACCGCCGTCGACGCTGAGGGCCTGCCCGGTCATGTACCCGGAGCGCGGCCCGGCGAGGAAGGCGATGACGTGCGCCACGTCTTCCGGCTTCTCCATGCGCCCCAGCGGCACCGAGGCCGCGCGATGACGCGTGAACTCTTCCGCCGACATGCCGAGGAGGGCGCCCTGCTCCTTCGACACCTGCGCCCACATGTCCGTCTCCACGAAGCCGGGGCAGACGCAGTTGACGCGGATGCCCTCGCCGGCGTGGGCGAGGGCGAGGCTCTTGGTCATGCTCACCACCGCCGCCTTGCTCGCATTGTAGGGAAGGTTGGTCTTGCTCCCGATCTTTCCCGCCATGGAGGCGAGGCTCACGATGCTCCCGCTCTTCTGGGCGGCCATGACCGGGATCACCGCCTGGCTGGCGAAGAACACCGCCTTGGCGTTGATGTTCATGATGGCGTCCCAGTGCTCCTCGGTCACGTCGGCGGTGGTGGCCGCGCGATAGATCCCCGCGTTGTTGACGAGGATGTCGATGCGTCCGAACTCCGCCTTGGTCCGGTCTACCATGGCGCGCAGGTCGGCGCGCGAGGTCACGTCGGTGGATACGGCCACCGCGCGGCGTCCCAGTGCGCCCACCTCTTCCGCGGTGCGCTTGGCCCCCGCCTGGTCCATCTCCGCGATGACGATATCCGCGCCGAGCCGGGCCAGCTCGAGCGCGGTGGCGCGGCCGATGCCCCGGCCGCCTCCGGTGACGATGGCGACCTGTCCCGTGAGCTCCATGGCGTCCTCCTGCTGGGGGGTGACCGAAGCTAGGGCTTCGCCGGCTCGAAGAGGGCGCGGTATTTGCCGTAGCCTTCCGCTTCGAGCCGGGCGAGAGGGATGAACCGGAGGGCGGCCGAGTTGATGCAATAGCGGAGGCCGGTGGGGCGGGGGCCGTCGGGGAAGAGATGGCCCAGATGCGAGTCGCCGCCCGCCGAGCGCACCTCGATCCGCTCCATGCCGTAGGAGTCGTCGGTGTGCTCGGTCACGTTGTCCGGCTCGATGGGCCGCACGAAGCTCGGCCAGCCCGTGCGCGAGTCGAACTTGTCCGTGGAGGAGAAGAGCGGCTCCCCCGAGACCACGTCCACGTAGATGCCGGGCTCGTGGTGATCCCAGAAGGCGTTCTGGAAGGGCGGCTCGGTGGCGCTGCACTGGGTGACGTTGTACTGCTCGGGGCTGAGCTTGCTCTTGAGCTCGGCGTCGGCGGGACGCTTGATGGCCATGGTCGGGCCTCTCTCCTAGCGGGCGCTGGTGGGCAGCTGGTCGAAGGGCAGATCGCGATCCACCCGTACGTCCTGGGGCAGGCCCAGCACACGCTCGGCAATGATGTTGCGGAGGATCTCGTCGGTGCCCGCGGCGATGCGCCCGCCCGGCGAGCTGAGCAGGGATTCCTGGAAGGCGGCGCGGAGGGGCGCGAGGTCCTTGTCCATGACCACCCCGCCCATGTCGAGGAGATCCATGGCGAAGGAGGCGATCTCCTGCGCCTTGGGCGCGTTCACGAGCTTGCCGATGGAGTTCTCCGGCCCCGGCGTCTCCCCGCGCGAGAGCGCGGTCATGGTGCGGAAGCGGGTGAGGCGCACGCCCTGCGTCTTCACGTAGAGATCGGCCAGCCGCTCGCGCACCGCGGCGTTCTTGATGGCGGGGCCGTCCTCGAGCGAGATGGAGCGGGCGAGGCCGAAGATCTCCTCGAAGTCCGGACCGCGGAGATCACCGGACGTGAGGCGCTCATTCATGAGAGTGGTGATGGCCACTCCCCAGCCCGCTCCCACCGCGCCGAGTCGCTGGCTGTCGGGAATGCGCACGTCGGTGAAGTACACCTCGTTGAAGTGAGAGGCGCCGGAGATCTGCTTGATGCGCCGGGTCTCGATGCCCGGCGACTTCATGGACAGGAAGAAGAAGGTGAGGCCCTTGTGCTTGGCCGCCTTGGGATCGCTGCGCGCGACGAGGATGGCCCAGTCCGCCCAGTGGGCGCCCGACGTCCAGATCTTCTGCCCGTTGATCACCCACTCGTCGCCGTCCCGCTGCGCCCGGGTGCGGAGACCGGCGAGGTCGGAGCCCGCCCCCGGCTCGGAGAAGAGCTGACACCACACTTCCTGGCCGCGCAGGGCGACGGGGGCGTGACGCCGCTTCTGGGCTTCCGTGCCGAAGGCGAAGAGGGTGGGCATGCACATGCCGAGGCCGATCTCGAAATAACCGCGCGCCACGAGGTAGCGCGTCTCTTCCTGGGAGTAGATCACCTGATAGATCGGGGGGAGGGCGCGGCCGCCCCATTCCACCGGCCAGTGCAGGGCAGCGAATCCCGCGTCGGCCTTCTTGGCCTGGAACTCCTTGGCGCGCTCGAGGCCTTCGTAGCCGTCGCGGCCCGGGTAGCGGCTCTGCCACGTCTCGAAGGCGCCGCTCTTCGGCTCGGCGTTGGCGCCCAGCCACTGCCGGACTTCCTTGCGGAACTCTGCTTCTTCCCGGGTGTCGTCGAAGTCCACGATGATCCTCCTAGGCGGCTCCCGCCTCGAGCCGCGCCACGAGCAGGTCTTTCCAGCGCCGTGCGCTCCCCAGCATCAGACCGGTGAGCTTGGCGCGCCGGTAGTGGAGATGGCAGTCGAACTCCCACGTGAAGCCCATGCCGCCGTGCACCTGGATATTCTCTTTGGCCGCCTGGTAGTACGCCTCGGTGGCGGCCACCCGCGCGGTGGCGGCGGCCACGGGCAGCTCGGGCGCGTCCTTGGAGAGCGCCCACGCGCCGTAGTAGGCATTCGAGCGCGCCAGCTCCACCGCCACGTACATGTCGGCCAGCTTGTGCTTGATGGCCTGGAACGACGCGATCTGCCGGCCGAAGGCGAAGCGCCCGATGGCGTACTCGCGCGCCATGTCCAGCGCGGCCTGCGCTCCGCCGAGCTGCTCGAAAGCGACGAGGACGGCCGCGCGGTCGAGCAGGCGCTCCACGAGGGGCCAGCCGGCACCGGGAGCGCCGAGGGGCTCCGCGGCCGCGCCGTCGAAGACGAGGCGGGCGTGAGAGCGCGTGGGGTCCACCGTGGTCAGCGGGGTGCGCGTGACGCCGGCGCCCTTGAGATCGACGAGGAAGAGTCCGGTACGCCCTCCGGGCTCCGCGGCCGCGAGCACGGCGAAGTCCGCCACGTCGCCGTCCATCACCGGGAGCTTGGCGCCGGTCACCCGTCCGCCGTCGGCGCGCGTGGTGAGGTTGCCCGCGGTGGCCACGTGCGCGCCCTCGGCGAGGGCGAAGCAGCCGATGGCGTTTCCCTGGGCGATGGGGGGCAGCCAGCGCTTCTTCTGGGCCTCGCTGCCCGCGAGGAGGAGAGCCTCCGCGGCCAGATAGATCGTGGAGGCAAAGGGCGTGGGGGCGAGGCTCCGTCCCAGCTCCTCGGCGATGACGCAGAGCTCGAGGTAGCCGAAGCCTGCGCCGCCGTGCGCTTCCGGGATGGCCGTGCCGATCCAGCCCATCTCGCCCATGCCCCGCCACAGCTCGGCGTCGTAGGGCGCGGCCCCTTCGAGAATGCGCCGCACCCGGGCGGACGAGGCCTGCTCGGCGAGAAACTTCCGCGCCTGGTCCCGGAGCGATCGCTGGTCCGGCGAGAAATCGAAGTTCACGGCGCGAGGATCATACGGCATCCGCGGGCGCGGCGCCAGCCGGACCCCTGTGCGCGACCGCGCCTGCGGCTAGTCGTGGCGGATCTGGCCGTGGATCTCGCCGGCCGGATAGGTTCGGCGTGTGCATACGCGCATGAGCCGCCCCGGAGCGAGTGACACGCTTCACCGCGGCAAGATCGCCCAGAGTCACGCCCTGAGCGGCCGGCGCGGTCGGGAAAAAAGCGGCGGCCCGTGGTGGGCCGCCGCTCGAGTGTGAGGGGTTGAGATCAGGCCGCGCGACGTCGCAGCGTGCCGGCCGTCACCAGGCCGAAGCCCAGGAGGAGAAGGGTAGCCGGCTCGGGAACCTTGCCTTCGTAGTCGAAGCTGGTGACACCTGGGCCGGTGTGGGTGATGTTGACTTCCAGGGCCAGCGCAAAGGTGCCGTCGGCCGTGTAGTTGTCGAGATTGGTCTGCGAGAAGGCACCGGGACCCAGAGGACCGTACAGAGTGCCGGTCTGATCGCAGCAGCTGGTGACAGGGTTGATGTTCGAATCGTTGAGACCGGAATGCCACGTCACCGACCCGGCGGTGGTGCCGCCGATGGCCGATCCGAGAGCGACCTGATGCGGACCTGCGCCCAGGGTGAAGTCGGTGTCGCCGAGCAGGATCTTGAGCGTCCCGGCGCCAGTGCTTTGATCGACGCTGTTGAGGTCCATGGACGGAATCGGCGAAGAGCTGAGGCCTGTGCTCACGTTGACGGTCCACACGCCGAGCGAAGCAAAGAAGGAGACGCAACCCGCAGCTGGGCAGATGTCACCTGGGCCTCCGTCGAACACGCTGACGGTGGTAGTGCCGTCAAACAGACTTATTGTCGCTACGGCCGACGCTGGCGTCGGACCTGTTACCAGGGCCGCACAGCCCAGCATCACCGCGAGACCAACTGCCATCACTGCCCTCGTCATCTTCATAGACCCCCCTTGGGCTACTAGTTATCGAGTGGAACCACTGAGACGACGTCTCACGCCGCTGTATGGCGCACACATCGTGCCGAAGCGCGTCCACTCAGGAGAATCCGCTAGATACGACTGACCGGGCGATCCCATGGCGCAAAAGCGTAAGCGAGGTCGACGCAGTTGGAGGGATGATAGTCCTGAATGCCGCAGATTTAGAGAGCTGTCGCCTGAGGCTACACAGTCGAGACACTGCGCGAAGCATCCGGCTATACTTGCCCCCTATGGCCACCAGTGATCGCTACGGACTCGAGATCACGACCACATCGGCGAAGGCCTCGGAGCGCTTTCAGGACGGCATGGATCGTCTCCTCTCGTACCGCGCGGGGGCCGAGGAATCTTTCGCGTCTGCTCTCGCCGCGGATCCGAGCCTCGCGGTGGCGCACACGGGCCTCGCCCTGCTCGCCCTCGTCCAGGGCGACGCGGCGACGGCGCGCGCGGCGGCGGGGCGGGCGCGTGAAAGCGTGGCGGGAGCGACCCGGCGCGAGCGGCAGCACGTCGAGGCGTTGAGCGCGCTCATCGCAGGGGAGACGGCGCGCGGGCTCGCCCTCATCGACGAGCACGTCCGCGAGTTCCCGCGCGACGCGGTGGTGGCGAACCAGGCGGGCAATGCCATTGCCCTCGCGGGCAGGAGCGATCGCGAGGAGTATCGCGTCGCCTTCATGGAGCGGCTCGCCCCCGCCTACGGCGACGACTGGTGGTTCCAGTCCGCCCTCGCCTTCGCGTACCACGAGGTCGACCGGTTCGAGGAGTCACGCCGGCTCTCCGAGCGGTCGTTGGAGCAGTATCCGGAGAATGCGAATGCCGTGCACAACCTCGCGCACATCACCTTCGAGACGCTGGACACGGAGGCGGGGGCCGCCTTCCTCGAGGAGTGGCTGGGCGGGTACGACCGGCGCGCGTCGTTCCGTTGCCACCTCGCCTGGCACATGGCGATGTTCGAGCTGCATCGCGGGCGCTATGCGCGGGCCCTCGAGATCTTCGAGCGCGACATTCTCGGCTCGGTCAACCCGCGCTCGGCCATGACCGACGGCACCGCCCTCCTGTGGAGGTTCCGGCTCGATGGAAAGCCCGACGGGCCCCTGCCGTGGCGCTCGCTCGCCGACCTCGCCGAGCGCGTCTCACGCCCCGGCTTGCTGTTCGGCGAAGTCCACGCCGCGCTGGCCTACGCCTCCTGCGGCAACGACGCGGCTCTCGAGAAATTGATGGACAGCCTGCGGGCCCTCGACGCCAAGGGGCATCCGATCGCGGGCACGGTCGCTCTCCCCCTCGTGCAGGGGACGGCGGCATTCGCGGCGGGCGATCACGCGGGAGCCCTCGCCCACTTCGAGCCTGTGATGGGCGAGATGCATCGCATCGGAGGCAGCCACGCCCAGTGGGAGCTCTACGAGGAGACCATGGTCGCGTGCTACCTCGCCCTCCAGCGTTACGACGACGCGGCCCGCCTTGTGCGGCGCCGGCTCCAGCGCCGCGCCTCGCCCCGCGACCTCGGCTGGCTCGATCAGGCTACGGCCGGGCTCGCCGCTCAGTCTAGGACCACGGGAGCGTCGTGATGGCGACCCACACCCCGACCATCAAGCAGGTCGCCGCGGGCCTCCGGTTTCCCGAAGGGCCGGTGGCCATGCCGGACGGCTCGGTCATTCTCGTGGAGATCGAGCGGCGAACTCTCTCACGCGTTATGCCTGACGGGAAGATTCACGTCATCGCCACCCTGGGCGGCGGCCCCAACGGCGCGGCCATGGGTCCGGGCGGCAAGATCTTCGTGACCAACAACGGCGGGCTCAAGTTCGTGGAGCGGCCGGGCAAGCTCTTCCCGGTGCTCCAGGCCGACGACTACACCGGCGGGAGCATTCAGGTCGTGGATCCCGAGACGGGCAAGTTCGAGACGCTCTACGATCGCTGCGAGGGCCAGAGCCTGCGCGGTCCCAACGATCTCGTCTTCGACGGTGCGGGGGGTTTCTGGTTCACGGATCTCGGAAAGACGCGCGAGCGGGACTCGGACCGCGGCGTGGTCTACTACGCGAAGGCGGACGGGTCGATGATCCGCGAGGCGATCTTTCCCCTCGAGCGCCCCAACGGCATCGGGCTCTCCCCCGACGACAAGACGCTCTACGTGGTGGAGACGCCCACCGCCCGCTGCTGGGCTTTCCAGCTCTCCGCGCCCGGGGAGATCGATTCGGCGAACGGTCCGTACCGCGGCGAGAAGGGCAAGGTGGTGGCCGGGCTGGGCGGCTACCAGATGTTCGATTCCCTCGCCGTGGACGGCGAGGGGCACGTGTGCGCGGCCACCCTCATCACCGGCGCGGTGAGCGATATCTGGCCCGACGGGAGCCGCGTCGACCAGTTCATGCTACCCGACATGATGGTGACCAACGTCTGCTTCGGCGGCCGCGATCTCCGCACCGCCTACGCCACCCTCTCGATGGGCGGTACACTTGTCTCGTTCGAGTGGCCTCGCCCCGGTCTTCCGCTCCGCTACCTCAACCGATAGCCGAGGACTTCGCCATGGAGCAGGCCATGCAGTGTTGCGGCCACGCCTTCACCCGCCGGCGCTGGATGTGGAGCACCCTGATGGCGTCGGCGGGGGCCATGTTCGCCGGCTGCGCGGCCTCCGGACGCGGCGCCGAGTCCACCGCGGCCGCTTCGGCGGGGGAAGCGACGGCGGCCCAGAAGCTGCTCAAGGACAATATCTCGGTCGACGTGCATACCCATGCCGGGCTCACCGGGGTGACGTCGAAGAGTCCGCCGAGCGGCGATCTCGCCCAGAGCATGCGAGCGGGCGGCATGGCCATCGTCTGTCTCGCCGACGTGCCGGATGCCCCGATTCTTGGGCGCGACGCCAACAATGTGCTCACCGTGGTGCGCCAGCCCGCCCCCGGTCAGCTCTACCAGTACCACCTCGAGCGCATCGCCTGGATGGACGAGCTGGTGGCCCGTCACGGCATCCGCCGCGCCCTCACCGCGGCAGACCTCAAGGCCGCCCACGCGGCGGGGCAGCCCGCCATCATCGTGGATGTGGAGGGGCTCGACTTCCTCGAGCTCAAGCTCGAGCGGCTGGAGGACTCGTACGGGCGCGGTGTCCGTAACATGCAGCTCGTGCACTACACGCCGAACGACATCGGCGATTTCCAGACGGGGGCGGTGGTCCACAACGGCCTCACCCCTTTCGGCGCCGAGGTCATCCGCGCCTGCAATCGGCTCGGGGTGGTGGTGGACGTGGCCCACGCCACCGAGCCCATGGTGAAGCAGGCGGCCAAGGTGGCCACCCGTCCCCTCCTGCTCTCCCACACCGCGCTGCGCGGCTCGAAGGCGCAGGGGCCGACTCCGCTCACCGAGCGCCAGATCACCCCGGACCATGCCCGGGTGATCGCGGAGACGGGGGGGTCCATCGGGATCTGGCATTTCTTCCCGAGTCCGGAAGGCTACGTGGACGGGATCAAGGAGATGGTCGACGTGGTGGGCGTCGATCACGTCAGCATCGGCTCCGATCATTCCTCGAGCCAGGGTCTCTTCAAGGGCTACGGCGACTTCACCCCGGTGGTGGAGGCGATGCTCAAGGGCGGCTTCACGCCGGCGGAGACAGCCAAGATCGTCGGCGGCAACTACGTGCGGATCTTCGCGGCCTCCGCCGGCTAGCCGCTGCTGCCGACGCGGACGTAGCGGCGGAGGACGAGGCGCAGGTGGTCCTGGAAGTGCGGCTGGAGCCGGCTCGTCCACTCGCTCTGTCGCGCCTGCTTCCACTCCGCTGAATCCACCACGTTCGGATCCGCGAGGTGGTAGAGGGCCACGTATCTGCGGTTTCCGC
>Ga0207693_10003247_pt1 | contig 13954 bp, 17 predicted proteins | sample LARL81metaG_FD_184347 | JGI IMG/M metagenome (GOLD analysis project Ga0207693, IMG submission 184347) | Corn, switchgrass and miscanthus rhizosphere microbial communities from Kellogg Biological Station, Michigan, USA - LAR L8-1 metaG... | ecosystem: Host-associated > Plants > Roots >...
GAATGCACGTGCCGCCGGATCAACCCAATTCTCGAAATTCGCATTGACGATCGTGACGCGCGGAAACTGCGCGAGATTTTCTCGCGCGATGCGCGCGAGGTTTGCGCCCAGTTCGACGCCAACGATCTCGCAGCCGCGTCGCGCCAGTGGTTCTGTGGCGCGACCGGTGCCGCTTCCGATTTCCAAAACGCGCGCCGCGGCAGGTGCGACCCCCGACAAGACGAACAGATCGTCGAAGAGCTCCTCGCGGTAATATGGTCGCGCGCGGTCGTACAACTCGGCGACCTCATCGAAAGTGCGTGCGCGCCGTAGCCGCTGCTGTTCGTCCATATCGACCCCAGTGTAAGCAGCCTACCTGATTGCCGGCCTTACCGCGCTATTCCCATTTGAACGCCTCGGCCAACTCCTGCATGATGTCCGCACGCATGAAACGGTGCGTGGCCATCAGGCGTGGATGGTCCGCCGCGTTCGGTGCTCCGGAATGCAGCACGCGCAGATCTGTCAGGTACGCGTCACCCGGCACGCCGGTAAGTTCCAGGAGCTCGACCGGCACGTCGCCGATCAGTGCGGTGCGGTCCAGAAGACTTGCGCGCGCCGCAACCGGCGCTTCAGTGTATAGCTCGTGAAAGAACGCCTCGCGGCGGAGAAGTTGCCGGAGTTCCCGGGCGGCAATGTGGCGTCCATCATTGAAGAGACGATGCGACCCAGTGACGATGAGCGTGCCGCCGCCGCCAGGCTCGACGGTGTCGAGAAAGGTGAAGAGCTGAACGCCGGGTCGCCGGCCGCTCGGCAAACGCGGCACATCGACATGCCAACCGTTTGGCACGCCCCAAACGTCCGAATTCGGCAACGAGAAAAGTACTTGCGGCCGCTTGAATATCTCGCGCTCATAGGAATGTCCGTCGAGTAACGCATCGACGGCGTCCAAGAGCTCAGGCTCGTCGAGCAGCGCCTCGATATCGGAATGTTTATTTCCGATCGTCTTTGAAGCTTTCGGTCCGGTCTTCGGCCACAGCGGTCTTGGCTGATCGCTCAGGCGCCACTCGCCGTCGCGCCAAAGGCCCAGAAGAGCGAGCCGGCTTTGCACATATTCGCGGGCACGGCGCGCGCGATCGATCGACAAGAGACCGGGGAGGCGCAACACGCCCCGTCGGTCGAATTCAGCAAGTTGTTCGGCGGAAAGAGTTCGGTTGCCTGTCATAAGCGTCTCCTTGGTGAAGACGCCCCGCGGCAGACAGCCCGCCTCGGCCGAAGCCAAGACGCTCAATCCACCGCGGCGGTACCGCGGTTCACCGCAAGGCGCGGTGAATGATTGCGAAAGTGTGCCGCCTGCGGACGGCGCGGTCAAGATTGGCCCAAACCTGAGCGAGCGGTCGCGCTAGCGCGGCTGCCGAATTCCCGGTCACACGCACTGGTGCAGCACGGCGATCAGCCGCGCGCACGGCCCGCAGCCAAGCGCCGGACCGTTCGAGGCGGCCGGGCTTGGATAATTACGAGTTGGAATTGACCGTGCTGACGATCTTCGAACCGATCGTGCTGGCGGCGGTGTTCAAATTGGACTGGATCACGACGATCACACCGATCGCCAGAACGATCACAGCTGCCGCCAGCGCCACCCACTCGAGTGTCACCAAGCCTTCTTCATCACGCAGAAAACGAACGAGTTGATCTCTCACGATGCACTCCCTACCTCAGATGCCTCACGCAACCGTCGTGCAAGAGCCAAGCCAGCAAAGATCGTACCAAATCGACACAGCCAGCAAATGGAGCGAGTTAGTCCGGTAATCCGCGCGCCATGTAACAAAAGTGTAAAAAAAACTTACACCGCATTGCTTGAGCGGCCAAAAGTTGCCGCTCGCAAGCTCGGCCTTGTGCTCCCCGTCTTTGCCGTCAAAAGAATTCGCCTAGCTTGTGATGGCGCAGATTTTTCTTGCGCTCCGAAAAGTTCGGTCGCGATGACAATAGCTTCCATGATGAACGTGGCGCGCGCGCAACGATGGCCGGCCATTTACCAATGTAACTCGTCTAATGTTTTAAGTTCCATTCATACCTCCCTCACTACATTTGTCGCGCACGGTCCGAGGCAGGTCGCCGAAGACAATCGAATGGAGGATATTTCGATGCAGATGTTTGCGCGTTTCGTTCGCGACGAGTCTGGGGCAACCGCGATTGAATATGGCCTGATTGCCGCGCTTATCGCGGTGGTCATTATCGGCGCAGTCACGGCGGTCGGCACCAAGCTCTCGACGACGTTCACGACAGTTTCTTCAAACCTGAAATAACGGCCGCCCGTCAGGGCGTCCGAATAAAACCAAAAGCTCCCGATCGAAGGATCGGGAGCTTTTGCATTTCTGAGTTGTCCCACGTCGGGATCAAATCACCAGGTGACTGCGTTTTGGTCTCGAGGTGAGACATGACCACTATTCTTGAGCGCTGGAAGGTCCTTCCCCACGGCCCGCTCGAAGAGATCGACGAGGGGATTCTGACCGTTGCAGGCGAAATAAGAATGCCGCTCGGCAATTTTCCGCGGCGCATGACTGTCGTTGGTTTGGCCGGCAACAGAACAGCGATCTATAGCGCCATGGCGCTGGCTTCGGCCGAAATGAGGAAAATCGAGCAATTGGGCCTGCCTTCGTTCCTCATCGTGCCGAGCGACATGCATCGTTTGGACGCGAAGATTTGGAAAGAACGCTATCCGGACATTCGCGTTGTAGCGCCGCTGGGAGCGCGAAAGCGTGTCGCCGAGGTTGTGCCCGTCGATTCAAGCGATGACATAATTCACGACGAAGCGGTGCGCTTCCACCACGTCGCGGGTACAGGTGGCCATGAATCGGCGCTGACGGTTCGCCGCTCCGATGGGGTGACGCTCGTGTGCAACGACATTATCGGCCACGTGACGCATCCGCATGGTTTCGGTGCGCAGGTTATGGCCCGGCTTATGGGCTTTGGCGTTTCCGAGCCGCAAGTGCCGCGCATTGTGAGGCGAAAAATCGTCGTGAATCCAAAAGCACTGGCAAACCAGTTTCGAGACTGGGCTGCCTTTAGTGATCTACGAAGGATCATCGTCTCGCACGGCGATCCGATCGAGACCAAGCCTCGCGATGTCCTGATAGCGCTGGCGGAGAAGCTGGAGAACTAAGAGTTGGAGTTGACGGTGCTGACGATCTTCGACCCGATGGTACTCGCCGCCGTGTTCACCTTGGACTGAATGACAGAGATCACGCCGACCGCCAGGACGATCACCGCCGCCGCCAGCGCAACCCACTCCAGCGTGACCAGACCCTCTTCGTCACGCCAGAAGCTGAAGAATGCGCGGAGACTGCGCGGTGAAGTGCCCATGATGTTTCCCCAAGATAACGCCACGCTGCGGGACGGGAATGCCCTTCGACCGGAAGCAGGCCCGAGGAGCACTCGGAACTGTTCGTAGATCGCAACCCATGTAAACATTGTGAGCATTGCGATTTGGTAAATGCGAAGTGACTATTTGGGTCGAGCGGCCGCGCTCACGACAGATATTCGCTCTGAGGCATATCGGCCAAGAGCCCCTCCTCGCGTGGCTGCCACCCAATGGTATTGCGCGTAATCGCACTCGACGTTGGATTGTCGATGGTGCTGAAGAAAGCAAAGGGGCCAAACAGCGCCGTCGCCTCCTCCAGCGACATGCTACGCACTGGGACACCAAGTCTCTCGCCGATCGCTTCGGCAATGATGCGCATGGGGATGCCCTCTTCGGCCGCAGCGTGAAGTCGAGATCCGGCTGCTGCCCGCTCCAGAGCGAGGCAGAACAGTCGCGCGGCGTCGAGACGATGCACAGCGGGCCAGCGGTTGGCGCCGTCGCCGACATAGGCCGCCACGCGCTTCTCGCGAGCGATTTCGGCGATGGCGCTGACGAGTCCGGCGCGCGATCTGTCATGAACCGACGGCGCCAGCCGCACCACGCTGCCGCGCACACCATGGGCGCGCAGTACTCTTTCTTCCGACGCGGCCCGCGGCACGTCAGGACTCGCCGGAGCATCATGTTCCGTCGCGGGTCTGGCGTGCGAGACCATCATGGTGCCGGACGCGATGACCAATGGCTTTCCCGAACCTTCCAGCGCGCCGGCTAACGCATCTACCGCGCGCCGGTCCGTCTCCACGTTGGCGGCATAGACAGAGAAATCGTGAATGAATGCGGTGTGGATGACGCCATCGCTTGCGCGGGCGCCGGCAGCGAGGCCATCCAGATCGGTAAGTTCGCCGCGACGTGCCTCTGCGCCAGCTTTCACCAGTCGTGCGACGGCTTCATCGCTCCGCGCTAGGCCCACCACCTGGTGGCCTGCACCGATCAGATTGTCCAGGATCGCTGATCCGATAAATCCCGTGGCACCGGTCAGGAATACGCGCATCGCCATCGTCCTTCGCTGTGTCTCACTTACGCCCGGTCAGGCTAGTTGATCGCTCAGCAATCCGTCCATGTCGTCGCGTGCGCTCCTTTCGACCATCATTGGAACTTCGCCTATAGTGTCGGGCCGCCACATCCGCTGCACATTCTCCCATGCTGGACTCGACCTCAGTCGAAGCCAAAAGAGACCTGGGGTGGCGCATCTATGGGCTGGGTGTGATCGCGTTGGCGCTCGTGAGCCTGGCCTTTGGCGATTTCGATCCAGGGCAACCCGTGCCCAAGAGCTTTCCCGACCGCACCGTCCTCGCCTATGTCGCCGCGACGTTCATGCTTGTCAGCGGTGCGCTGCTCATGTGGCGGCGGAGCAAAGCGTGGGGCGCCGCCGCGCTCATGCTCTACTACGCGCTCATCGTCGTCATCGTCATGGATGGCCGCGTGGCGCTCGCACACTACAATTCTTACGGAACCTATAGCGACATCGCCGAGCAACTCGCGCTTGCAGCCGGCGGACTGATCGTCTTCGCCGAAAGTGCGGCGATGGATGCGGTCTTGGCCGCACGCCTCACGCGACTTGGCCAAGCGGCATTCGGAATTTGCGCCGTCCTCTTCGGCGGCGCGCATTTCTTCTACATGAATCTCACCGCGCCCCTGGTGCCCGCTTGGCTGCCGCCGTCGCAGATCTTCTGGGCTTATGCGACCGGGGTCGCGCACATCGCGGCGGGAGTTGCGATCCTGACGGGCGTGCGGGCGCGCCTCGCCGCGATCCTGCTGACGGTCATGTATGCGTCCTTCACACCGCTCGTGCATGTATCGCTGCTGCTGGGCGATCTCTCGAGCCATTTCAACTGGTCGGAGAACGCGCTCAATCTCGCGCTGACGGGAGTTGCATGGGTAGTGGCGGATTCCTTGTCACGGCAAAGCGCTGAATCGGTCAATGCGCAGAATTGGACGCGAGGAAACGCATCCGGCAACAAAGGCCCCTCGGCGCAAAATCGAGGCTGACCGTCCCGTCTTTCGCTCCGGACAAGGTCGAACGGATGACGCGCGTACCAAATCCGGGACGTTCGGGCGCGCGAACGTCCGGGCCGCCTTGCTCCTGCCACTCGATCTCGACCCGCTTGTCGGAACCTTCCGGCCTGATCGTCCATGACAGCGTCACGGATCCCTCTTCGGTCGACAAAGCACCGTATTTGACGGCATTGGTCGCAAGCTCGTGAATCGCGAGCGCAAGGCCGGCGCCCACCTGTTCCGAGATCGCGAGCGAGGGACCAGAACTTTTGATTCTGGAGGGCGCGTACATGTCCGCGAACGGCTTAAGCGCCGAACGTGCGATGTCGGCCAGATCCGGCGTGCGTGACGACGAGGCGAGCACAAGCTCGCCGGCCGCCAGAACCGAGCGCATCCGTCCCAGGAAGCGCTCGACATACTGGTCAACTTCGGGCGAATTCTTGGGTCGCGACTGGTTCGCCAATGCGTTGATCAAAGCGGCAAGATTTCCGGCGCGGTGGCGCATCTCGCCGACCAGAATCTGCTGACGCTCCTCGGCGCGTTTGCGTTCCGTGTTGTCGCGGGCGATCTTCGAAGCGCCGATGATTTGACCGGACGCGTCGCGGATCGGCGATATGGTGAGCGAAACCGGAATGAGGCTGCCATCCTTGCGCCGCCGAATTGTCTCGTAGTGGTCGGTCCGTTCGCCGCGCCGAATGCGCTCCAGCAGACGCGGTTCCTCGTCCACGTGATCTGGCGGAATCAGGATCGTGACGGGCTTGCCGATCACTTCATCGGCGCTATAGCCGAAAATCCGTTCGGCGCTCGCGTTCCAGCTGGTGATGATGCCGTTCAGATCCTTGCTGACGATCGCATCTTCGGAAGATTCGACGATCGCGGCCAATCTTTGCGCGGCCATCTCGGACTGCTTGCGATCGGAAATGTCGATCAGCATGTTCACCGCGCCGACAAGCCTGCCCTTTTCGTCGTGTATCGGCGTCGGAAAGGGAATGAAGGGGAACCGTGTGCCGTCTGGACGGGCTGCAATGGCCTCGACACCGCGGACTGTTTTGCCGGTTCGCAGCGTGATCGCCATGGGACATTCTTCGTGCGACATCTCGGTGCCGTCTGGCCAGAACAGGCGCCAGGAACCACGCCACCAGTCTTCGCCAAGTGTCGGGCGGCGACCCCACAACGCGACGGCGGCGTCGTTGAAATAGGTCAGGCGGCCCTGAGTGTCCGTGGCGTAAATCGCCGCCGGCAGCGCTTCGAGAATTTGGCGATAATCGCGGCCGGGCCCGGACGCGAGGCGCTTACCCCGCCGGGCACTCGAAGAGTCGTGTTCCGAGCTCATCGTCATTGCTGATGACCCCGAATTCCCAAGTCGATGCCAAACTCGCTGCTCACGAATTGGCGCAAGGGGCGTGAGTTCAGGCCGAGGAATGAGGGGTCGCCCACGAGAATCGACACGACCATCGCAACAGGCACGATGAGCATGGCGCGCACGGATGACGCCTTGGGTTTGTCGTTGATCACCATTTTACTCCCAAGCTTGGCCTTCTGAAATCGGACCTTGTCGTTTTTTTGGCGGTCTCGGTCGGTTCCATCCTATTTCGGAAATTTGTACACATTTGCCGCGGAGGCGGAGAGTTCATCGACCGACTGCGCTTCGGAAGGGAACTCCAGCACAAAAGAGAGTCCCAGAGGGTCCGATTCAATTCGCAAGCGGGCGGCGAGCGAGCTTGCCAGCGACCGGATCAGTCTGAAGCCGGTTCCGCCCTCGGAACTTCCATCCATGCCCTCCGGCAGGCCGACGCCGTCATCGCGAAGCGCAAGAACTATTCCGCCATCGCCTCGGTTGTGGCACTCGATCGTAAATCGAACAGGAATACCCGTCGGATGGGCATATTTGACCGCGTTCATCAGGATTTCGCCCACCATTAGACCGATGATTTGCGCTCGCTCGGACGATGCCATGCACTTTGACGTCGATCGATTCATCACGCTGACGCGCGAACCCAGAGCAAGAGACGAGATGAGAGCGGAGCAAACGTCCGCAACGTAGTCACAGAGTTCCACGTCCAGCCGCGAATGGTGTTCGGCGAGACGGTGATGCAGCGGGTGGGAATTGGTTTTGAACTGAGTCATCCGCAGGCTCCTCGAGCACTCGCAGGAATAGGCTTCCGGAAAATCAAAGTCAAACGAATTATTCAATAAATTCAATGAGTTATGTACTAACTTGGCGATAAACGGAGCTAATCTGCAAGAAGTGCCATGCGCTGTGTTGATGGTTATTGCACTTTTTGCTCATTCAATGCCTAATGTGATTAATGAGTAAGTGGTGTGGTTGTCTCTCCGTCAAATTTGGAGGTGAAGATGTCAAGCGGATTAACGCGCGGCGAGCGCTTGCAAATCATGCTGACCGGCGAGGAAGTGGAGACACTCGATACATGGCGCTTCTCGAGGCGCATGCCAAGTCGTGCTGCCGCGGTGCGCGAGCTGTTGAAGCGCGGACTTGCGGCCGAGGGCTTTGCAATCGCTGAGGGCAACCAGCACTCGCGTGACTTCGGAGTAGTTGGCGCGCCGTCACGCGGACGCGCCACAGCCAAGAAGTAGTCGCGATTTCACGCTCCGGTCTTTTGCGGCGGACTTTTCCACGAGAAACCGTCTCGATGCTGTTGCGCCAGCGATCTTCCTGAATTGACTGGAACAAATGCTCTGCCTGGCCGTTGTGAGATAAGTGGCAAAAGTTTGTTGGCGATGACGGACAAAATGGTAAAGCGCGTTCAATTTACTGCTCCCAAGGAGCGAACGCCCACAATTTTGATCGTCGACGATGAAGCACTCATTCGCATGACGGTCTCGGATTTTTTGCAGGAATGCGGCTTCAAAGTGCTGGAAGCGAGCAATGCGGCGGAAGCGATCGAGGTGATCCAGTCCAGCCAACTCATAATCGATCTTGTTTTCAGCGATGTGCGGATGCCGGGCGAAATTGACGGCTTCGGCCTTTCGACCTGGATCAAAAAGAACCGGCCGGAACTTCCCGTCATTCTTACTTCCGGCGATGCCAAAACGTCCGACACGGCACTCGCGATCTGCTCGGAAGTTCCCTTCCTTCCCAAGCCGTTCGATCTGCAGATGGCATTGGCGCATATCCGCCAGGAAATCGAGCGCCGGAAGAAACAGGCCTAGCGCGCAAGAGTGGCGATTGCTGGACCTGCGCAAAAATGATCGTTTGGCAGACTAGTTTACATTTCAAACTAGTCTGTGTATAAGGCGTCTCCAACTGCGGCCGACCGCAGCGACGAGGAGACCGAAGATGACAGCCAACAACACCGAACGCCTGCACGCTCTGGATGCCGCACGGGGCTTTGTGCTCCTGCTCGGCATCGTCTTTCATGCGACCGTCTCGTTCTTGCCCGCGCCGCCCGGCGTGCCGGTGTGGATCGTGATGGACAACCAGCGCAGCTTCGCTCTCGCAGTACTTTTCTACGTCACGCACATCTTCCGCATGACCACCTTCTTCGTGATCGCGGGATTCTTTGCGCATATGAGTTTTCACAAGAAGGGCACGCGGGCTTTCATCCGCGATCGCCTCAAGCGGATCGGAATTCCGCTCGTTGTCGGTTGGCCGACCCTCTTCGCACTCATCGTCGCCGCGACCATCTGGGGTGCGACGGTGATGGCGCACGGAAAGCCTTTTTCGCCACCGAGGCCGTACGACGGATTTCCCTCATTCCCGCTGACGCATCTATGGTTTCTCTACGTTCTGCTGCTGCTCTACGCAGCAACGTTGTGCAGCCGCAGTTTGATCCTCACTTTTGACCGCAGCGGGCGCGTGAGAACGCTGGCAGACACTGTGGTTCGGTTCGTCGTCGCGAACCCCTTTGGCCTCTTTCTACTGGCGACGCCCACCGCAGTGACACTCTATTTGTCGTCGAAATGGCTGATGTGGTTCGGCATCATGACGCCAGACATGTCGCTCGTTCCGACGGCCGCTGCGAGTGTCGGATTCGGAACCGCGTTTGCGTTTGGTTGGCTGCTGCATCGCCAGACCGAGCTGCTAGAAATCTGGCGGCGGCGTTGGTTGTTCAACCTGCTGTTGGCCGTCGGCCTGACGACGGCGGCACTGGCTTTCACGGGTATCGCGCCGCTTCTGACACCCGCCCCGCACGACTGGCAGACGGCGGTTTATGCAGCCTGCTACACGCTCGCCATCTGGAGGTGGACCTTCGCGGTCATCGGCATGTCGTTGCGCTTTTTGGCGAACTTCAGCGCGGTACGTCGATACATCGCCGATGCCTCCTATTGGTTGTACCTCATCCATGTACCGCTGATCATGGCATTGCAGGTGGCCGTTTCGCAGCTCGCCTGGCCGTGGTGGGCGAAATTCGCGTTCATCCTCGGCGTCGCGTTCCCCCTCATGTTTGCGAGCTATCATCTCCTGGTGCGTTACAGCTTCATCGGGGCCATCCTTAATGGACGACGCGAATCGCGCTCAAAGAGTGCGATCGTGCAGCCCGCGATTCAGGAGGCACTGTGATGACCGCCGATGCCCAGTCCGCCCGAGAGGATCTCGCCTTTCTGAAGGCGCTGGTCGGTGGAAACGAAAACGCCGGCATGCGATCTCTGGGAGAGTCCTACTTTGCCGGCGGCTTGATCTACGGCGGTCAGATGCTGCTTCACGCGGCGCAGGCGCTCGGGTGGTTGCCACAGGGCGGGGTGCTCTCATTGCTCATCGGCCTGGGACCGACAGCGCTTTTCATTCCGGTCCTCATCTGGATTATTCGGCGCAATCGTACAAATCTGCCGAGCGGAGTCGTTGGCCGGGCCGTCGGCACGGCGTTCGCCTCGATCGGGCTGGCCAACCTTTTCTTGATCCTGGTAATCGGTGCGGTCGCTTGGCGTGAAGGCAGCTTGGCGACCTGGCTGATCTATCCTTGCAGCGTTTTCGTGCTGCAGGGCACAGCGTGGCTCTTCGCCTACATGATGCGCCGCCAGACGTGGTTGCTTCTGGTCGCGTTCGGCTGGTTCACCAGTGCGGTCGCGATGGCGTTTTCGGTCATGACGAGCGGATACTTCATTCTGTTCGCAGGGCTCGGGCTTTGGCTGTGCATGGCGCTTCCCGGCTGGATCGTCCTGCGCCGCGATCCGCGGGCGGTCTGAGGCGCGTTCGATGAGCGCATTCGACATCGGCAATATCGACGATGTCATCCACGGCCGCATCAGGCTGGGGATCATGGCCTATCTGGCGAATGCCGAGGTCGGCGATTTCAACGAGCTCAAGGCGGCGCTTCAAGCCACGCAGGGCAATCTTTCGATCCATCTGCGCAAACTGGAAGATGCCGGATACATCAAGATCGAAAAGAGCTTCCTGGCGCGAAAGCCGCTGACGCGCGCTCGGCTGACGCCGACCGGGAGAAAAGCATTCGCAAAATATCTCGAAGCCATCGGCAAACTCATCGAGAGCGATTGAGACCGCGCGGAATTTTGCGGAATGGCAGAATTGTTCATCACTCGTTCGACGGCGTTGCCGCTGACGCTGCCGTGCAAACCTGTTCGCCACTTCGGCACGTCGAAAGGAACGGGTTGCGCGTCCCGATGGCGGACTCCGCGAGGCGGTTGAAGCGCTCGAGCGACATCTCGCAGTGACTTTGGTTCGCCCCATGCGCATCAAGGCATGCGACCGCAAGGCGGTAGGCGTCGCCACCCGCCGCCGGATTTCTGATGCGCGACAAGGATTGCGCGACATACGCGATGCTGACGAAGTAGTCGCCGCCCCGTCGGCGCAACTCGAACGTCAGCGCGCCCGCCGGCAGGGCGTCGTTGGCGGGAAGGCCGCGCGTATCGGGCGGCAACCTCGCATCGGTGAAGTTCCAGCGCAGGCCGAGGAGCGAGCCAACCTCCGCCAGATTCGTGTCATGGCCGACCAAGCCTACGAATTGGCTGTCCGCCTTGGCGCAGGGACATTGTCCGTCGACCGGCGATGTGCGGCCCGCCTTGCGATTGAGCTGGTCTAGAATCTCCCGCACCAAATTGGAGCCTTGCAACCAGGCCAGATAGTGCTCGCGTTCGGTGCGATCGAAATAGAATTCGTGCAACGCCAGCACGCTGCGCAATTGGGCGCGCGCGTCATCCGGTCCGACGGCTACCCTGCCCCATCCGACTTTGCCTGCCGGCATGTTGTTTGCGAATTCGAGCAGAAAGGCTTCGGAAGCGCTCGACGCGTAGGGAAACTGGCCCTTCCAAATGACCGGCGATGATGGGCGCGCGCCGCTTGTCCATGCCGTCGCTTCGTCGACGCTTGCATTGAGCGGCTTGCAGCCCGGTGTTTTGCTTGAACACGCCAGAATTGCGGAAAGTTCGCCGAACGCGCGCTTGCGGGCAAGCCGCCACAACAGCCAATTGCGATTGATGTCGGCGACGATGTTGTGAAGTCGTGCTGCATCGGGCGTGCCGCAGCCCGCCTTGAAGGGATGAAAGAGCGGATCGGTTGTGCCAGCCGGAAGAAAGCCGACCTCCGCCTCCACGTTCGACGCTCGTAGTCCGCGCGCCAACGCTTGCGCGGTTTCGCGCGTTCTCTCGTCCCCGGCATCGGCCCACAGAAAGGCCTTGAAGCCGTTCGGCCACTTTGTCGAATAGGTGCGGGCGTAATAGACGCCAAGCGCCCGCGCTGCCGCCGCACCACCCGGGGTAAGATCACCCCAGCCGTCCGCGCGAACATGCCAATCCGCGACAAGGTCCGGCCAGTCGTCCTTGGAGTGATCTCTGGCGTGCGCGCCGAAACCTTCCAGCGGCGCGCGGACGCCGTGACGAAACAGCGCGACGACGAGCTTGAGTTCACCCGCGGCTGTTGGCGATGCGTGACGCGCGGTCGGCGCCAGCGCGGCACTGCTACAGCAAACCGAGACCAACAGTATCGCCAAGATGGACGTGAAGACGCGCAACCTACCCTCCCCGAAACCCGACGGTAGCAGCCGTACGTGCCGCAGCTTGTCATGCTGCTCCGCTTCGAGCAAAGCGAATGGGGCCAGCAACACGTTGACGCGTGACAAACGGTCGTTGACGGGTCGACCCGTCGGCGTTCAACCTTGCGCAGCATTGAACAATCAGACCTTCTATCGGGAACGCGATGGTCGAAAAACTTGAAGGACGGGTCGCTGCGCAGGCGGCATATCTCGACGACACCGCACGGGATGATCGCCTTTCTGGAGGCGTGCGTCGCATACCCGTGCAGACGCCGCATGGCACGTTCAAGGTCTGGACCAAGCGCTTCGGCAACAATCCCCGCATCAAACTGCTGCTGCTGCACGGCGGGCCGGGCTGCACGCATGAGTACTTCGAGCCCTGCGATTCCTATCTGCCGGCAGCGGGCATCGAATACTATTATTACGATCAGCTCGGCTCCTACTACGCCGACCAGCCGGACATTCCCGAACTCTGGGAATTGCCGCGTTTCGTGGAGGAAGTCGAGCAAGTGCGCGTCGCGCTCGGTCTCGACGCGTCCAATTTCTTTCTGCTCGGCCACTCCTGGGGCGGCATTCTGGCGCTCGAATATGCGTTGAAATATCAGACGCACCTCAAAGGGCTCATCATCTCGAACATGATGTCGAGCATTCCGGCCTATAACGACTACGCGGAACGCGTGCTGATGCCGATGATCGATCCCGCCATACTTGCCGAGATCAAGGCGCTCGAAGCGGCAAAGGATTATCAAAACCCGCGCTACATGGAGCTCTTGATGGAGCATCACTATGTCCATCATGTGCTGCGCATGCCGCTTGGCGAGTGGCCGGACTCAGCCGATCGCTGTTTCAAACATCTCAATCAGAAAGTCTACATTCCGTTGCAAGGGCCGAGCGAACTCGGCGCCAGCGGTAAACTGCTGACGTGGGACCGCACCGCTGACCTTGGACGGATCACCGTGCCTACGCTGACAATTGGCGCGCGCCACGACACCATGGATCCGGCACACATGGCGCGCATGGCGCGCGCGGTTCGTAATGGCCGCTACCTCGACTGTCCCGACGGCAGCCATATGGCCATGTTCGACGATCAGCAGCGCTATTTTGCCGGACTGATCGAATTCCTCAAAGACGTGGACCAGAAAGACGCTACAGTCCGCGTCGGACAATAATGGTTGGGGCATCATTATGAAGGAACTGAGCGGCAAGACGGCATTCGTGACGGGCGCCGCGTCCGGCATCGGGCTAGGCATCGCGACCGCCCTCGCGCAGGCGGGTGTTAAGGTCATGCTTTGCGACATCGAGGAAGCCGCGCTCAAATCCGCGTTGGAAAATCTCAGACGCACAAATGTCGACGTGGATAGCGTCAAGGCGGACATCTCGCTGAAGTCAGAACTCCAAGCGGCGGCGGATGCGACCGTCGCCCGTTACGGCAAGGTCCATATTCTGGTCAACAACGCCGGCGTGACCGGCGGCGGCGGCTATGGCCAGTGGACGGACGCCAGTTGGAACTGGACGCTCGGCGTCAATCTGATGGCGGTAATATGGGGGTTCGAGATTTTCGGACCCTTGATCGAGAAACATGGCGAAGGCGGTCAAATCGTTTCAACGGCGTCCATCG
>Ga0207693_10003249_pt1 | contig 13945 bp, 11 predicted proteins | sample LARL81metaG_FD_184347 | JGI IMG/M metagenome (GOLD analysis project Ga0207693, IMG submission 184347) | Corn, switchgrass and miscanthus rhizosphere microbial communities from Kellogg Biological Station, Michigan, USA - LAR L8-1 metaG... | ecosystem: Host-associated > Plants > Roots >...
AGAGAGCGGGTGGAGGGAATCGAACCCTCGTAACTAGCTTGGAAGGCTAGGGCTCTACCATTGAGCTACACCCGCGAGGCGCTCGGTACGGTAGCGGGATGCATCCCTCGGCGGAGGCCATCGGGCTGGCGCCGGCGCTCGCTGTCGGGCTGGCGGTCGGAGCTCGCCGAGCCGGGATCTCGGGGCCGCGTCTCGCCGCCGGAGCGCTCGGCGTCCTGCTCGTCTTCGCCGCGTTCGTCACCGAGCTCGAGCCGCTCGCGAACCACACGTTCCTCTGGGCACACCTGCTCCAGAACGTCGTCCTCGCGGAGTGGGCGCCGGCCCTGCTCGTGCTCGCCGTGCCGCCGCGGCTTGCGCGGCGGGCGGACGGGTTCCCTCTCTTCCGGCCGCTCGTGGCGCTGCCGCTCTGGCTCGCCGTCTACTACACGTGGCACCTCCCGTGGATCTACGACACGGCGCTCCGCCAGCCGCACTCGCTGCTTCACGTCGAGCACCTCACCTACCTCGCCGCCGGCACGTGCGTCTGGTGGCCGGTTGTGCACGGGAGATACTCCGCGGGCGCGAAGGCCGCCTACCTCTTCGCCGCCTTCGTCCTCGCATCCCCGCTCGGCTTGTTGCTTGCGCTGATCCCGCGGGCGATCTACTCCTTCTACGCCCACGCCCCACGGACCTGGGGGCCTGGCCCGCTCGCCGACCAGCAGATCGCCGGCGTCACGATGGCGGCCGAGGAGGCGATCGTCTTCTTCGGGGCGTTCGCCGCCTACTTCCTCCGCTTCCTCGCCGACGAGCAGGCGAGCGGCCTGGTCAGGCCTCAGGCGGCTCGGCTGGCCGCAGCTCCCGGCTCCGGTCGGCCTCGGCATTGAGCTCGGCCCCGAGCAGCAGAGCCACCGCCGCGAGCCACAGCCACGTCAGCATGATGATCACCGCCGCAAGCGATCCCCAGGTCTTGTTGTAGGAGCCGAACATCGACGTGTAGACGGCGAAGCCGGCCGACGCCGCGAGCCACACGACCGTGGCGAGAATCGAGCCCGGTGTCAGGAAACGCCATCGCGCCCGCGGGACGTCGGGCCCCAGGTAGAGCAGCATCGAGAACGCCGCCGAGAGCCCGATCAGCAGGATCGGCCATTCGGCGATCCACCAGATCCAGCCGACGGCGCCGGAGGCGGCTCCGGCATGCGCCGCCACGAGCCGTTCGAGCGGCGGCCCGAAGATGAGCAGGACGGCGACCAGGAGGAACGCGACGCCGATCACTCCGACCAGACCGAGCGCGACGAGGCGCTTGCGGACGAAGGGGCGCGCGTCCTTCCGCTCGTAGGCGAGGTTGATGGCCGTCATGTACGTGGTCATGGCTCCCGTCGTCGACCAGAGCGCAAGGACGAAGCCGACGATCGTGATCGCGACGCCCGTAGAAGGGTGCTGGTCGAGCCGGTGCAGGCTGCCCCCGAGCAGGCTCGTCGCCTGCGCGGGTATGAAGTTGGAGAAGTGCCCCATGACAGTCGTGATCGTCCCGGGCCCCACGACGAGCGTGAAGACGCCGACCACCACGAGCAGCACGGATGGAATCGCGAAGAACGTCGAGTAGGCGAGCGCCGAGGCGAGCATCGTCCCGTTGTCATCCAGGAACCTCTTGACCGCGCGCACGAAGATCCCGCGCCACTCGCGAAACGAGAGGTCGCGGAGCCTGAAGTCGGGAAGCCCAGCCTCGTCCGGTTCCGGGCGACCGGTCGCGGGTCGATCCTCACGGACGCGGACCAGGGCCATGCAGAGAGAACGGATAGCCGCGTCCGTGGGTTGCGGAGTCGGGGCGGGCAGACTCGAACTGCCGGCCTCTGCGTCCCAAACGCAGCGCTCTACCAGGCTGAGCTACGCCCCGAGGCTCTCAGTGTAAGCCTGCTTATTCCGTTTCCATCAGCGCGCGGAGCTCGGCGATCTTCTCGCCGCGGAGCTCGTCGCGCTCGCCGCGCTCGATCCGTTCGAGCAGGTCGCGGACGAGCTGGGCAAGCTCGAGCGGGTTGAACGGCTTCGTCACGTAGTCGACGCCGCCGATGTCGAGCCCACGGGCGCGGTCGCGGAACTCGGCTCGTGCCGTGAGGAAGATGATCGGGATCGCGGAGGTGCGCTCGTCCTCCAGCAGCTCCTCGGCGACCCGCCAGCCGTCGAGGCCGGGCATCATCACGTCGAGGAGGACGACGTCGGGCTGCTCTTCGCGCGCGAGGTCGAGCCCGCTTGCGCCGTCGGCGGCCTCGAGGACGCTCATGCCCTCGGCTTCGAGGTTGACGCGGCAGAGCAGCCGGATCGGCGCCTCGTCGTCGACCACGAGCACTCGCGTCCCCCCTCCGGTCACCGGCCGCGTATGTCCATCCTCCCCGAAATTCATTCGCGAAGGTTGCCAGCAGCAGCGGCGGACGCCGTCGCCGCGGCCGGCAGCTCGAAGGCGAAGCGGGAGCCCTCTCCCTCCCGCGAAGAAACCCAGATCCGGCCGCCCATGGCAGTGACGAGCCCGCGCGCGATGAAGAGGCCGAGCCCGGTCCCTCCTCCGCCGGCCCGCAGCTCGGCGTCGCTACCTCGGTAGAACTTGCGGAAGATCTGCTCCTGGTCGGCCTGTGGGATCCCGGTCCCCTCGTCCGCGACGCTCACTTCGACCGTCTCCTGCCGCAGGGAAGCCCCGACCGTGACCGTGCCGCCTTGCGGCGAGTAACGGAGCGCGTTGTCCACGAGGATCGCGCACACCTGGCGCAGCTTCTCGGGATCCGCCTTCGCGGTGAGCGGCTCGTCGGGCAGGTCGAGGACGAAGCGGTGGCCGTTGGCCTCGGCCGCGGAAACTGTCTCGAGCACCTGGCCCACGACGTCGCGGACATCCGTCTCCGCGACGTTGACCTGGAGGTCGCCCGTGTCGAGACGGGCGACGTTGAGAAGCGTGTCCACGATCGTCGTCAGCCTCTGGGACTCGGACGCGATGTAGCGGAGGAACGTCTGCCGTTCCTCCTCGCCGAACATGACGTCCTGGCGGAGCAGGGTCTCGGCGAAGCCGTAGATCGAGGTGAGCGGCGTGCGCAGCTCGTGCGAGACCGTGCTGACGAAGTCGGACTTGACCTGCTCGACGAGTCGGTCGCCGGAGATGTCGCGGAAGGCGAAGATGCGTCCGGCGACGGCGCCCAGCGGGTCGCGCATCACCGCCTCCGTCACCGACAGCCACACCTCCTCCCGCCCTCGCATGATCGGGACGAGCCGGTCGCCTCGCGCGCCCTCCTCGGCCGACTCGAGGCTTCGCTGCAGCACGTCCACCGGCGCCCGGCCCAGCGCGGACGGGGCGGGGACGCCCGTGATCACCTCGGCGGAGCTGTTCCAGAGTACGACCTTGCCGTCGCGATCGACCGCGACGATGCCGTCGGCGATGTTGGCGAGGATCGCGACCGATCGCTCGCGCTCGAGGGCGACCCGCTGGTAGAGCTCCGCGTTCGAGAGCGCGGCCGACGTGCTAGCCGCGACGGCGAGCAGCGCCTCGATCTCCTCTTCGCGCCATTCGCGAGGCATGGCGGCGTAGACCGCGAGGACGCCGACGGTCGATCCTTCCGGCCCCCCGACGGGCACGCCGAGAAAGGCCGCATGTCCCGACCGGAGCATCGGGTCGAGAGCGCGCAGGCGCTCGTCCTCGCCGGCCTGCGGGAGCGCCACGGGCGCCCCGGACTGGACGGCGTCGCCCGAGAGCCAACCGCCGGCCGGGCTGCGGGAGCCAAGAGCGTCCGCCGCACCGTCGCCCTCGGCGGCCGTGACCACGAGCTCCTCCCCCTCGAGCAGACGGAATGCGGCGGCGTCGGCGTTGACGAGCGCGGGCGCCTGCTGGACGACCTCGTCGAGGACAGCCGCCGGGTCGAGCTCGCTCGTAAGCAGCCGGCCGGTGCGGGTCAGCTGCTGCGCGAGCGCGCGCGCCCCACGTTCGGCCTCGAACAGCTCGCTCCGCTCGAGCGCGCCGCGCGTCGCGTCGGCGAGGTGGCGCGCGACCTCGAGGTCGTCGTCGCTGAAAGAGCGCTCCTCGGCGAAGAAGATGAGCACGAGCCCACGGCCGGTCTCCCGCGGCGCGTCGACGGGGACGGAGATAACTGAGCGATAGCCGTTACCGGCCGCCGCGGAGCGCAGATCGGGGAGCAGCCGCTCGTCGTCGGAGATCGAGGAGGAGACGAGGATGCGGCCCTCCGCGGCCGCGCGGAAAAGCGGCCCGTGGCGTTCCGCCGCCCGCTCGTCGAGCATGCGCGCGAAGTCCGCGGGCAGCTCGTGCGTTCCCACGGCTTCGAGCCGGCCGCTCGACGGGACGAGCACGGCCGCCGAGCTTCCTCCGAGCGCCTCCGCGGCGGCCTGGGCGACTGCCCCGAGCGTCGCCGCCCGCGACAGCGACTGACCGAGGACGGACGCAATGCGGTAGAAGCCGCGCTGGATCCGCGCCTGGCGCGAGCTCTGCGTGAACATCTCCGCGTTCCGCAGCGCGAGCGACGCGAGGCCGGCGAACGCCTCGAGGACGTCCGCGTCGCGCGGGCCGAAACGGCGGCCCTCGCGCCGGCCGACGCCGAGGACGCCGCGAACGTCGTCGCTCCACGTCATCGGGGCGGTGATCACGTCGGTGAACCCGTCATAGGCGGGATGCGGGACGGGGGCCGCAAGCTGGCCGTAGGCGCTTTCGATCAGCGGCCGCCCCTCACGGACGGCAGCACCAGCGAGCCCTAGGCCCGCCGGGAACTCGAAGCCGACGAGAGAGCGGTCAAAGCCATGCACCGCAACGCAGCGGAAGACGCCGCGGTCGCCGTCGAGGAGGTAGCAGTCCGCGGCGTCGGCTTCGAGCAGACGGGCGAGCTGGTCGGCCAGCCGTTGCAGGACGACGGCGAGGTCCAGGTCGCTGCTGAGGACATGCGCGGCGCGGAGCAGCGCGCTCTGCTGGGCCAGGCGCTCCTCGTTCTCCTCGAGCAGGCGGCCGAGCCGCAGCGCCAGGCCGACCTCGGCGGCGACGCCACCGAGCAATACGAGCTCGGCCTTGCTCCATGCCCGGCCGGCCGGCCGAAACAGGCTGACGAAGCCGGCGGGCACCTCGTGGGCAACGACCGGGATGGCGACGGCCGTGAGCTCGCCGACCGGCCCGACAACGGCTCCCTGCTCCGCCGCGGCGCGCTCGAGGAGCTCGAGCTCCGGGGTGTCCTCTCCAGCTGGCCCGTGCGACCGAGCGTGCCACTCTGCCTCGATGCGCAGGCCGTCCGGCAGCTCGCCGATGCGGACGATGCAACGCGAGGCGTCGAGCGCTCGTCCCATCTCCTCCGCAGCCCCGGCGAGTGCGGCGGAAACATCGAGCTCGCTTCGGAGCCGCCGGGCGATCGAGGCGAGCAGCCGCTCCCGGGTCAGAGCCTCCTCGAGCGCGAGGCTCGTCCGCAGCCGCTCGAGCGCGACGGCCGCCTCGGAGGCGAGCGTCTGCATCACCGCCAGATCCTCGTTCGTGAACACCCGGGCCTCGTCGAGCGTGGCGACCGAGATCACGGCGGTCACGCGCTCCTGGACGAGGAGCGGGATGAAGGCGGCGCTCTTCGCGCCCACGACGTCGGCGATGCGCCGGCTGATGAGGCCCGAGCTCTCGGTGTCGTAGACCGTGAATGCGGTCGCCTCGAAGACCGCGCTCGCGATCCCCGACGGCTCTTCGTCGAGATCGAGGCGCAGGTCGCGCCACCAGTCGAAATCCTCCCCGGCTGATCGCGCGAGATAGCCGGCGGCCTCGCGCCCATCGTCGGAGACGAAGGTGAGGGCGACGAACCCGACGTCGAAGAGCTCCGCAAGCTCGTCGAGCAGCGTGCGGGCGACGCCCTCGACGTCGGCGCTCCGCGCCAGCTCGGCGGCGACGCGGCTCACGCTCTCGAGCTCCCGCTCACCGGCCGTGCGCCCGGAGCGCGGTCCGCCACGGCGAAGGATCGCGAGCAGGAGCAGCGCGGCGGCCGCGGCGCGGCCGAACGCGCGAACGGTCGGGAGCCTGTCTGGGATCCTCACTGGGCCTCCGGGATTGTACGGAGAGCCGTTTCGTAGGGCCAGAAATCGGGCCCGGACGTGGAAAAGCCCGCCGCTCGGGGGGTCGGTGCGGCGGGCTCTCCCGATTGCTCCCCGCAAGGCGTCGAAGACGCCGCGCGGTTCGCATCGCCCAGTGGAAGGGAGGCTAGAGCCCGTTTGCGAGCCGGACAATGGGCCGTACGGCCCATCTTTGCAAGGGGGAAAGATCGCCTCGTGCTCTTCTTCTCACGTGCGCCTAACGCGTCCGGGCTATCGTCCCCGGTCAGTGGTGAAGCGCCTCCTCCTCGCCTCGCCGCGGGGCTACTGCGCAGGCGTCGAGCGGGCGGTCGAGACGGTCGAGCGCGCACTCGCGCTCTACGGCAGCCCCGTCTTCGTCCGCAAGCAGATCGTCCACAACTCGCACGTCGTCGAGGACCTGCGGTCGCGCGGCGCGGTCTTCGTCGAGTCGCTGACGGAGGTTCCCGAGGGAGCGACGGTCGTGTTCTCCGCCCACGGCATCGCGCCGGCGGTGCGCCGCGAGGCGAACGAGCTTCGCCTCACGACGATCGACGCCACGTGCCCCCTCGTGACCAAGGTGCACGCGCAGGCGCGCCGCTATGCGGAGGCCGGCCGCACGATCGTCCTTATCGGGCACGCGGGGCACGAAGAGGTCGACGGAACGCTCGGCGAGGCGCCGGACTCGATCGTCCTCGTGCAGTCGGTGGAGGACGCCGAGCGCGTCACGCTCCCGCAGGAGACGCCGCTCGCCTACATCACGCAGACGACGCTCTCGGTCGACGAGACGAGCGACATCGTCGCGGTGCTGCGCCGCCGCTTCCCCCGCATCGCGGGCCCGGCCCGCGAGGACATCTGCTACGCGACCTCGAACCGGCAGTGGGCGGTGAAGGAGCTCGTAAATGCCGTCGACCTGCTGCTCGTCGTCGGCTCGCGGAACTCGTCGAACTCTCAGCGGCTCGTCGACGTCGGCCGTGCCGCCGGAGTGCCGGCGCATCTCGTCGACGACCTGCGCGACGTCGACGAGCGCTGGCTCGACGGCTGCGAGACGGTCGGCCTCACCTCGGGGGCGTCAGCGCCGGAGCGGCTCGTCGCGGACGTCTGTGCGTGGTTCGAGGCTCGTGGAGCCGAGGTGTCCGAGCAGGAGGCGGTGCACGAGGACGTCAGCTTCCGGCTCCCGGTCGAGCTCCGCCGCGCCGAAACGACCGCGGCCTAGTTCTTCCGGATCTCGAGCTCCTCGCCCAGGTCGATCGAAGTGGCGAGCACCTCGCGCGCGATCCAGTCGCCGTGGTGCTCGACGAGCCCGCGCTGGGCCTCTGGCACCGTGAGCACGATCCGGTCCGTCAGCTCGAAGCCCTCCTCCTTGCGCAGCGAGTTGACGCGGTGGATGAGCTCGTACGCCTCGCCCTCGAGCACGAGCTCGGCGTCCAGGCCGAGGTCGAGGGCGACGACGACACCGTCGCCGGACGCGACCGCCCAGCCCTCGCGCCCGCCGCGTTCGACGAGCACCTCGTCGGGCTCGAGCTCGCGTCCCAGGACGCGGAACCGGCCGCCAGGCAGCTCCTCGAACTCGGCAGCCGCGAGCGCGGCCCGCACGGCGCCCAGCTCCTTGCCGAGCTTCGGGCCGAGCACCGGCAGGTTCGGCTTCACGCTCAGCTCGACTGCCTCGACGACGCCGAGCTCGACTGCCTTGACCCGCAGCTCATCGGCGACCTCGTCGAGATGGCCGTCGAGGCTCGCTCCCTCCACGACCAGCCGCCGGAGCGGCTGCCGAAGCTTGATCCCCGAGCTCGAGCGTGCCTGGCGCCCGAGCTCCACGACTCGCCGCACCTCCGCGATCTCGTCGAGGAGGACGTGATCCGGCGCCGCAACCGCAGGCCAGCCCGCGAGATGCACCGACTCCGGCCCGTCGAGGACGAGCGTCCGCCACAGCCGGTCGGTCACGAAGGGGAGAATCGGCGAGAGGACGCGTAGCGTCTGGACGAGCGCGTACCAGAGCGTCCGTAGCGCCGCCTCGTCCTCTGCCCAGAAGCGGCGGCGCGAGCGGCGGATGTACCAGTTCGACAGGTCGTCGACGTACGCCTCGAAGTCCCGCATCACGGCGACCGTCTCGTACGCCTCGTAGTCGGCCTCCGTCGCGAGGACGAAGGCGTTCGTCCGCTCCACGAGCCAGCGGTCGAGCGGCTCGGTCAGCTCGCCAGGCTCGAGCTCCCCCCACGCCGGCCGGAAGCCCTGCACGTTCGCGTAGTCGACGAGGAACTTGACCGAGTTCCAGAAGGTGAGGAAGCGCCGCTTGACCTCCTCGGCCATGCCGTAGCCGAAGCGCAGCTCCTGGGCCGGGTTCTGCGAGCAGAAGACCCAGCGCATCACATCCGCCCCCATGCGCTCCAGCGCGTCGTTCAGGTCGATCGCGTTCCCCCACGACTTGTGCATCTCGCGTCCGGTCTCGTCAACGACGTTCTCGTATGTGAGCACGCGCCCGTAGGGCTCGCGGCCGTCGAGCGCGATCGCCATGAAGCACTGGGAGTAGAACCAGAGCCGGATCTGCGCGCGCCCCTCCGAGACCCAGTCGGCCGGGAACCACTTCTCCCAGTAGGCGTGGTCGGGCAGGTCCGCGCCCGAGAGCCCGCGCGAGGCGCCCGTCGCGTAGCCGCCCGGGATCCACTCCGGGTTGTGCCAGCCGAGCGTCGAGAAGTGGACGATGCCGGCGTCGAGCCACGCGTCCCCGACCTCCGGGATGCGCTCGACCTCGGCGTCGCACTCCTCGCAGCGAATGCGGACGCCGTCGATCCAGGGCCGGTGCAACTCCTCGAGCTGATTGAGTCCGGAGACCGCTCGCTCCTCGAGCTCCGCGCGCGAGCCGATCACGTTCAGCTTCCCGCACTCGCACTCGTAGAACGGCAGCGGCAGCCCGAAGAAGCGGCGTCGGGAGATGTTCCAGTCGCCCATGTTGCGGAGCCAGTCGTCCATCCGCTTCTTGTACTGCGGGGGCGTCCACTCGACCGTGGCGTTCCCGTCGAGCATCGGCTGCCGGATCTCGGCGGCGGAGATGAACCAGTCGTCGACGACGCGGAAGACAAGAGGCGTCCGGCAGCGCCAGCAGACGGGGTAGCGGTGGACGATCGACGTCGCCTCGACGAGCAGGTTGCGCTCGCGCAGCGACTCGATCACCGTGTCGACGACCTCGTCCGTCGTCTTGGCCTCGAGCTCGCCGTAGCCGGGCAGCATCCGACCGGACTCGTCGATCGGGGTCAGCACGGGCAGGTCGTGGACGCGCGAGAGCTCGAAGTCCTCCGCGCCCGCTCCCGGGGCGATGTGCACGATGCCGGTCCCCTCGTCGAGCGAGACGTCGTCCCAGGGGATCACTCGGTGGACCACGCCCTCCTGGGCGGCGAAGTGGTCGAACGGCCCCTCGTACTCGAGGCCGACGAGGTCCTCACCGCGCACCTTCTCCTCGAAGTGCTCCTCCGGATAGCGCGCGACGGCGACCCACTCGCCGAGGTCGTTGCGGCCGTACTCGGCGTCGGGCTTGACGGCGGCCGCGACGTTCGCGGGCAACGTCCACGGCGTCGTCGTCCACACCACGAGCGACTGGCCCTCGCGCCCGCGGAGCGGGAAGCGCACGAACAGGGACGGGTGCTCCAGCTCCTCGTAGTTCTCCTCGCCGGCCTGCTCGTGCTTCGAGAGGGAGGTGCCGCAGCGGGGACACCACTGCGTTGCGTTGTGGCCCTTGTACAGCCAGCCCTTCTCCCGGACGGCCTTGAGGAAGCGCCAGATGTACTCGATGTTCGTGTCGCTGAAGGTGAAGTAGTCGTTGCCCCAGTCCATCCACATCCCGAGGCGCTTCGACTGTGCGGTCTGGATGCCGGCGAACTTCGCGACGAAATCACGGCAGTCGCGCGCGAAGCGGGCGAGCCCGTACTCCTCGATCTCGCGCTTCGAGTTGAAGCCGAGCGCCTTCTCGACCTGCACCTCTACGTGGAGGCCCTGCGAGTCGAAGCCGTTCTGGTAGCGGAGCTCGTGACCATGCAGCGCCTTGTACCGCTGGAAGACGTCCTTCAGCGTGCGGCCCAGGCCGTGGTGGACGCCGGCCGGCCCGTTCGCGGTGATCGGGCCGTCCATGAAGGAGAAGGTCGGGCCACCACGGTTCTGCTCGCGCAGCTTCGCGAATGTCTCCTCCGTCTCCCACTCCGCGAGCAGCTCGCGCTCGAGTGCGGGATGATCGGGTTTGTCCGGTAAGGGCTGGAAGATTGGCTCCGGCATCGGGAAGGCAAGTCTAGGCTCAGGCGTTCTGATCATCGGGAGCCTGGGTAAGGAGGCTTCCATCCCATAGAAACCGAAAGGAACCGATGGCAGCCGAAGTAACCGACGCAACCTTCGAGAGCGAGGTGCTCCAGGCGGACGAGCCCGTGCTCGTCGACTTCTGGGCCGAGTGGTGCGGGCCGTGCCACGCGGTCGCGCCCGTGCTCGAGCGGATCGCGGACGAGCACAACCTCAAGCTCGTCAAGGTGAACATCGACGAGAACCAGGATCTCGCGATGCGTTACGGGATCCAGTCGATCCCGAACATGATGCTCTTCGAGGGCGGCGCGCCGAAGGCATCGGCCGTGGGCGCGATGCCGAAGGGCATGCTCGAGCGCCAGCTCGGCTTCGAGAGCTAGGACCTGGCAGGAGCGACGTGAGCGCGGCCCTGTGCCGCGCTCCGTGCGCCTCTACGCCCGCGGGCTAGTCTGCGGTCGGAGTCGGGGTCTCGTGACCCTCGACGAACCGCAGGAAGTCCGCGTGCTTGGCGAGGTACGCCTCGAGTTCTCCGATCCCCGCGCCGGCCCAATCCTCGAGCCAGGTCTCGGAGATGTCGTCCTCGATGCAGTGGAAGCCGCGCTCGCTCATCTGTTCGCATGATCGACGCGGAACGGTGCACTGCCTATGGGCCATCTGGCTCAACTTCGCGCGCGGCGGGACCTAAGCGTTTTGGGTGACCAGCACCGCATCGCTGAGCGCCGGCCACGCCTCCTTGGCCCAGTCGCCGAAGAGCTTGTCGGTGAGGACGCCGCAGGCGACACCCGCGTCGGGGTCGACCCAGAGGAACGTTCCACTTCGGCCGAAGTGGCCGAACGTCCGCTCCGAGTTCCGGGAGCCGGTCCAGTGCGGGACCTTCGCGTCCCGCAACTCGAAGGTGAGTCCCCAGTCGTTGGGCACCGTCCGGCCGAAACCGGGCAGTACGCCGTCGAGCCCCGGGAACTGGACGGACGTCGCCTCGGCCAGCGTCTCGGCGGCGACGAGCGTCGGCCTGAGCAACTCGCGTCCAAGCGCGAGGAGGTCGTCGAGCGGCCCGCGATAGGCGTGCGCCGGTGACCCGGCCAAGCGCCCGCCCAGCCCGAGCGGGCCGGCCACGGCCTGCGCGAAGTAGTCCGCGAACGGCATCTCGGCCCGCGACTCGAGGAGCCGGGCGGCGACCTCGATCCCGGCGTTCGAATAGATCCGGCGCCGCCCCGGCCCGGAGATCGGCTCCTCGCCCTCGAACGGCAGCCCTGAGGCGTGGGCGAGCAGGTGGCGCACCGTCGCGCCGGGTGGGCCTGCAGGCTCGTCGAGGTCAACGGTCCCTTCCTCGAGCGCGACGAGGAACGCGAGCCCGGTCAGGAGCTTCGTAACGGACGCCCAGGGCAGTACCTCGTCGCGAGGCCCCTGTGTCGCGACGACGCCGTCTGCCCGCGCCACCCCAGCGGCGGCCACGCCCGCGTTCCAGCCGTCGATCGCGCGCAGCGCCTCCACAGTGCGGATACTAGGAAGGTGGCTCGCGCCGCCGTCCCCGCGATATCACGGTTCGCCGACACCGTCGGCTACTCCCGCGCCGTGCGCGACGGGCGACACGTCTATGTCGCCGGAACGGCTCCCGTCGGTCTCGATTCGGACGATCCGTACGAACAGGCGAAGCGTTGCCTCGAGATCATCGTGGACGCACTGAGTGAGCTCGGCGCGGGGGCCGAGCACGTCGTCCGGACTCGCGTCTACCTCGTCGATCCGGCCGATTGGGAGGCGGTCGGACGTGCGCACGGCGAGCTGTTCGGTCCGATCCTCCCTGCGTCGGCGATGCTCGTCATCGCGGGGATGCTCGACCCCGCGTGGAAGGTCGAGATCGAGGCGGACGCGCTCCTTCCCGAATGAGGCTCGCTGCCACGCTCGGTCGGCGCTTTCTTCCTGCAAACCGCGGGGATATGGTCCACGCATGAAGGACTCGCTCATCCCGCCGTCGATCACAGGCAAGGGCTCGAGATTCCCACCGGGGGGCAGCGTGCTCGACCACGCCTTCGGCGCGAGCGACCCGTACACGCTGGGCGTCGAGGAGGAGTACATGCTCCTCGACGCCGAGACCTTCGACCTCGTTCAGCACATCGACACGGTGCTCGCCGCGGTCGCCGGCCACGAGCTCGAGCCACGCCTCAACTCCGAGCTGATGCAGTCGGTGCTAGAGGTGGCCACGCCGGTCTGCCACACACCCGCGGGCGTCCAGCAGCAGCTCCTCCGCATCCGCCGCTATGTCACCGACATCGCCCGGGAGAAGGGCCTCCGCGTCGGCTCGGCCGGCACGCACCCGTTCTCGCTCTTCGAGCGCCAGCGCATCACGGCCAAGGACCGCTACCGGGCGATGGTCGACCAGATGCAGTACATCGCGCGGCGCGAGCTGATCTTCGGGATGCACGTCCACGTGGCCGTCGACGATCCGGAGAAGGCGATTCAGGTCGTGAACGGGCTCATCGCGCACCTCGCCGAGCTCGTCGCGCTCTCGGCGAGCTCGCCGTTCTGGCGCGGCGAGCCGACCGGACTCCGCTCCTCCCGCCACATGGTGTTCGCGGCCTTCCCGCGCTCGGGCCTACCGCCGCGCTTCCAGGACTACGCCGAGTACGCGCAGGTCGTGAACCAGCTCGAGAAGACCGGCTGCATCCAGGACTACACGCACATCTGGTGGGACATCCGCCTCCACCCGCGCCTCGGCACGATCGAGATCCGGATCTGCGATGCCGTGACTCGGCTCGAGGACGCCATCGCGATCACGGCGTACTGCCAGGCCCTCGTCAAGCACTACGCGGAGCTCGTCTCCCGCGGCGAGGAGATCGAGTCGTTCCACCGCATCCTCACGACCGAGAACAAGTGGCTCGCCGCGCGCTACGGGCTCTCCGCACCGGTGATGGACCTCCACACCGGCCGCCGCAACCGGATCCCGGTGGCGGCGCTCGTGCGGCGGACGCTCAAGACCATTGCTCCGCACGCGCGCGACCTCGGCTCGGAGGAAGAGCTGGCAGGCATTGACGAGATCCTGCGGCGCGGCAACGGCGCCGACCGGCAGCTCCACGTCTTCAACGCGAACCGGGACATCGTCGAGGTGGTCCGGGAGATCGCGGCGGCGACGGAGGTCGCTGCAGAGCCCGAGCCGGCGGCGACGCCCGCATAAACTCGGGCCGTGCTCGAGATCGGGGAGAAGGCGCCTCTCGACGCGGTCGTCTGGACGACGCCGCGCGAGCGCGCCCGCATCGGCGAGCTCCTTCATGAGCGCCCGCTCCTCCTCCTCTTCTATCTCTTCGACTGGTCGACCACCTGAACGAGCGAGCTCGAGCTCCTGCGTGACAGGAGAGCGGAGCTGCAGGACGCGGGCGTGCAGCCGTTCGCGATCTCGCGCGACTCGCCGTACACGCACGTCGCCTGGATGCAGGCGCTCGACCTCGACTTCCCACTCCTCTCCGACTGGAACGCGGAGGCCACGCACGGCTTCGGCGTGGCGATCGAGCACAACGGGATGCGCGACGTCTCCGGGCGCACCGCGTTCCTCGTCGACGTGGACGGCGTCGTCCGCGGAGCCTGGGCCTACGCGCTCGACGAGCTGCCCGACGTCGACGTGCTGATCGAGGCGGCGCGGGCC
>Ga0207693_10003250_pt1 | contig 13943 bp, 11 predicted proteins | sample LARL81metaG_FD_184347 | JGI IMG/M metagenome (GOLD analysis project Ga0207693, IMG submission 184347) | Corn, switchgrass and miscanthus rhizosphere microbial communities from Kellogg Biological Station, Michigan, USA - LAR L8-1 metaG... | ecosystem: Host-associated > Plants > Roots >...
CCCGCCACCGCGCCGTCGTCTCCGTAGGCAATCCACGCTGCCGCAGGCTCCTCGCGTCCGTGGCCGGAGATTGCGATCCAGGTCAAGCCGGGATTTTCCTCCAGAATCTCCTCCGCCAGGATCCCCAGTTGCCGCAGCGCGCGCGGCCGCGACGCCTCGATCACGATGTCCGCGCGCAGCAGCAGCTGGCGCAACTGCGCACGCGCGAGCGACAGATTGAAATCGAGCGCGACGCTGGCTTTGCCGGCGTTCAACAGATCGTAGAAGCCGCCGCCCGCGTACCGCATTCCATCCGGCCGGCCGCTGCTTTCCACCTTAACTACCCGCGCGCCCATCATCTGCAGCAGATGCGCACACAGCGGCCCGGCCCAGAGCGAGGACAGATCGATCACCAGGGGTGACCCGGGGGGCGGCCGGCACCTGGGGGCGCCGCGCTCAAGTTCACGGCACCAGGGCCGCGGGGAAGGCTCTGCCGATTCCAGCGGTGCCAGCGCCAATCCGAGCAGGCGGCCGCGCTCGACGCACTCCCCGATGCGGCGCGATCTGAGTGCCGCCGCCACCGCAGCCCAATGCGAAATCGGGCCCGCCTGCAGCCACGCCGGCAGCATCTGCCAATCGCTGGGGCGCGCCAGGTTGACCGCAAGCCAACCGTCGGCGGCTTGCAGCAGGCGGCAACTGCCGCCGGCGGCAATATCCCCGCGGCGCTCGTAGGCTGCGAGCGCCGCCCGCTCTCCCAGCAGGCGCGCGCCGTCAATTGCGGTGAGCGGTGACAGCGGCTGAAAATTCCGCAGAGCGGCAATGATGCCGTCAGCGTACGACGCAAGCGGGACCGGGCACATTTGCGCCGGCTCCCCGGGGTAGCCCGTCAGGGCCATGCTGCCACTGTGCGCCCAACGCACCGCAGGATGTGTCTCTGGCTGCGCCGCGAGCCGCCGCGCGTCGCTCAGGTCCTGCAGCAACCGATTGGCGTAACGGGTCGCATAGTTCAGTTCTGCGAGCACCATTCAGCTCTCCCGCAGAATCGCCTCGCACCACGACGCAACACGCTCAAAGAGCCGGTGACGGGAATCGAACACAAAGTGGCAGTGCCCGGTTGCCGGGAGCACGAGCAGCGTGAGGTCGCGGCTCGCCGGAAAACTCGCCGGGATTTCGTGCGGGGGCCCAGCGATGTCCCGGTCGCCAACGCCCAGCAGCAGCGGGGTGTCGATTTGTGCGCACTCCGGGGCAGTGCTCCCGGGGATCATCGAGAACAAGCCCGCGCTCAGAAGCAACGAAGAGCGCGCACGTTGCAACGCTTCCACACCGCGACGATCAGCGTTGGCGCCGGCAAAGAGCTCCTTACTCTGCGCGGAACGCGTAATCTCCGGGTACGGATCGCTGCCACGCAGCCGCGCCAGGCGCACCAGATTTGCCCGCGCCCCGGCAGGGTCCGCGGCGTAGCTGCTCTCCTGCGCAGACAGCGCCGCGGGCAGTCCCTGCGCGCTGAATCCCAAGAGCACCAGCGCCGCGTGGCCGCCGTATTCGGCCTGCTGCAGGATCGTAAGCATGGCTCCCATCGAGTGGCCGACGCCGATGCTTTGCAGCTGCGGCAGAGCTTGCCCGGTTACGCGACCGCTCTTCAGATCCTCGCGCAAGATTTCCACGGCCAATGAATTGGCCTGCGCCAGCAGGCGCGGCGTCAGTTCGAATCCGGCCCGCGGCCGGGTGCTGTCGCCAACGCCCAGGGGGTCGAGCGTCACGACGATGAAGCCCCGGGAAGCCATGTAGGCGGCAAAGCTGAAATCGCCTTCGGCCCGAAGATGGTAGTACTGGCGGGTGAGTGCGCCCCCGGGCAGGCAGAACAAGGCCACCGGCAGGGAACGCATCCGGGACGGCACGAACACATCCGCTGCCACCGTCAGAGTGCCCTCGCCCGGCATCAGTTCACCCACCTCGACCAGGCGCGCCGCCGGGGTTCCTGCGATCAACCGTCCCTCCACAAGGACCGGATTAGGCGAACTACCCGGCGAACGATCAGTAACCGCGCGCTCCGAGGCCGCGCAGCAGAACGGTGAGAAACTCCCGGATCGCCGGAATGCTCAGGTCCCCGGGCATGAAGTACATGCGCAGCACCGTTACGCCCATGATCGCATCGACCGCCAGCTCTACGTCGGTGGTCCGCGGCAATTCGCCGCGTTCCATGGCGCGTTCGAGGACGACCCGCACCGGATCGCGGCGCCGCTGCATCAGCGGGTCGAAGACGGCCGCCAGCGCGGGATTGTGGGCGCGCTCGGCCACGAGTGTCGGCATGATGGCATTGGACGGCGGCTGGTGCAGGATGCGCAGGAATTGCCGGTACAAGCCCAGCAGGTCCGCCATGAGGGTGCCCCGGTCATGGGGCGTGAGCGCTGGCCAGCGGTTAAAGGCCTCAATCACCAGATGTTCCTTGGTGGGCCAGCGCCGGTAGATGGTCGACTTACTGGCACGCGCCCGCGCCGCCACCTTGCTGACCGTGAAGTTGGCGTAGCGTTCGTCCGCCAGCAGGGACGTTGTTGCCCTGATGATCGCCTCTTCGGATCGCTTGCTGCGCGGGCGGCCTGGTTTGCGCTTCGCCCTTATCACGGTGGCCGGCAGCTGGCTGTTCATTTTGTCCCTAAGACCCGGTGGCTCTTGAGGAAACTATCTCACAGTGCCGACTCGCCGGTCCAATAGGTACCAATGGTTCCGTATTCATGGTAATCCGTATAACATCGTGGAATCCGAAGTTTCACCTCCGTCGCGTTGCGAGGCTCCCATGGCCACGGCTGCATCCGAAACTCTCAAGGAACCCCCGCAGGTAAGCGGCATACCCGTCATCGGCAATGCCCTTTCCATGGCCAAGGATCCCGGCCGGTTCTTTTACGAGTGCTACCGCAAGTACGGGCCTGTATACCGCCTCAAGGTAATGAACAACGTCTACACCGTGCTCGCCGGCGCCGAGGCCGCAAACTTCATGGGTACGCGCGAGGGTCGCGATTCGCTGCGCTCCAAGGAATTCTGGCAGGGCTTGATCGATGAGTGGGGCGCGAAGCGCACCCTGACCGCCGAGGACGGCGAAACTCACCAGAAGTTGCGCGCCGTTCTGCGCCACGGCTACTCGAAGGAGTCCGTGAAGGGCCGCTACAACGAACTGGTCGAGATCACCGACTCGGTAATCGCACGCGACTGGACGGTGGGCACGACCGTGCCGGTTGTCCAGAACATGCAGTACATCGTCACCGAGCAGCTCGGTGCGATGCTCACCGGGACCTCACCGCGCGAGTATGTGGCCGACATACGCACGACGATCCTTTACATCCTCAACGTGCTCGTGACGCGTCAGCGCCCCAAGTTCATGCTGAAGGACCCGCGCTACAAGCATGCCAAGGAGCGCGTCTCAGAACTCGGACGACGCATGATCGCCGAATACAACGCCGGAAAAGATACGCGCGATCCGAGCCGCCGCAATCTGGTGGATGACGTAATGGAGGCGCACGCGCGCGACCCGGACCTCATTCCGGCCAGCGATCTCATTCTCAGCCTTACCGGACCGTTCGTGGCCGGTCTCGACACCGTGGCCAACACGACCGGCGCGTTCATCTACGCGGTGCTCAAGCACCCCGAGGTGCACGAGCGCGTGCGACGCGAGGCGGATGCTTTATTCGCGCAGGGCAGCATCGATGAGGCCGACCTGCGGCGCGTGCCGGCGATCGACGGCGCCATCATGGAAGCAATGCGCATGTATCCGATTGCGGTGGCGCAGATGCGCACCGCCACACGCGATTTTGCGTTTCTCGGTCACCGCATCCGCGAGGGCGAGCTGCTCTACGTCGCAACCGCGGTACCGCACTACATGGAAGAGTATTACCCGCATCCCGAGAAGTTCGACATCGACCGCTACGCCAAGCCGCGTGCTGAGCATCTGAAGCCGGGGGTGTACTCCCCCTACGGGCGCGGCACCCATACCTGCCTCGGCAAGACGCTCGCGGAAGTGCAGATGTCAGTGAGCATGGCGCGGCTGTTCTATCTGCTGGATCTCGAACTCGAGTATCCGGAGTACGAACTGCAGACGAAGGTACTGCCGACCCCGGGGCCGAGCATGAAATTCAAGGTGCGCGTCAAGGCACGCCGCCACTGAAGCGGCCGCGGCGCCCTCGCACTACGCCTTTATCGCCTTCTCGATGAGTTTGCGATAGGTCTTCGAGTACGGCGGCAGGTTGAAAGTCAGGTCGAGCAGGCCGAGCGGTTGCTCGACCACCGAGCGCGCATTCGAGAATTCCATGAACCCGGTCTCGCCGCCAATGCGACCTATGCCGGAGTGATTGACGCCGCCGAACGGCAGGCGCGGATTGGTGCCGGACTGAATGAGGTTGTGGTTCACGACCGTACTGCCGGCGCTCGTGTGCGCAAGGAAGTAGTCAATCGCAGCGCGCTCCTTCGCATAGATGTAAAGGGCAAGCGGCTTGGTGCGACGCTCAATGACCGCAAGGGCGTCACGCGGGTCGCGGAAGGGAATGACGGGCAGAAGCGGCGCGAAGATTTCCTCCTGCATGATGAGCATATCTTCGCTCACGTTGGTAAGTACCGTGGGGGCCACAAAGCGATCCTCGGGGCGCGTCTGACCACCGCAGGCGAGTTTCGCACCCTTGTCACGAGCGTCCTGCAGCAGCCTGGTGACGCGCGTGAAATGCTGGTCGTTGATGATCCGCATGAGCTCGGGCGAATGCTCGAAGCCTGCACCGGTGGCGTTGTACATGTCCGACATTGCCTTCACCAGCGAATGCACGAACGCGTCGAACACTGATTCGTGCGCCAGCACGTAGTCGGGTGCTACGCAGACCTGACCGGCGTTGGCAACGCGACCCCAGGCGATCTTCCTGGCGGCGTTGTCAATCGCCGCGGAGGCATCGACGATTGCCGGATTCTTGCCACCCATCTCCAGGGTGACCGCGGCAAAGTTGTCGGCCGCGGCCTTCATCACCAGGCGCCCCACCCGCTGACCGCCGGTGTAGTAGATATGGTTGAACGGCAGGCCGAGCAGTTCCTGGGCAACGTCCGGACCACCCTCAAACACCGCGAACTCGTCGTGTGGCATCGCACCTTCGAGCACCTCGCGCAGGACGGTGGCGCTGTACGGCGCCAGCTCCGAGGGTTTCAGGGCGAAGGCGTTCCCGGCGGCGATCGCTGCCACCGCGGGCACGAGTGCAATCGCTATGGGAGCGTTCCAGGTGGACAGGTTGAGCACGACGCCCTTGGGCTCACAGAGGATGTAGCACTTCTTGCCGAGGGTCGCCGCTGAATTGCGAACGCGCCGCGGCTTCATCCAGCGCCCGACGCGCTTGGCTACGAAGTCGACCTCGCTCTTCACCATCACCAGCTGCGCCGCGACGTCAAGATCACATGCCTTCATCTCCGTGTGCGCGGCGTCGTAGAAGCGCTGCTTGTTCGCCAGCACCGCCGCCAGCATGGATCTGAGTCTCTCGGCGCGCTGCGAGCCGCTCGCCGTCGCCAGGGTACGGCTGCCTTCACGGAGCGCCGCAAACCGTGCCTTTACGTCCTGCAACTCTGCTTCTCCTCGCGCGCCCCTGGCGCAGACTAATCAGATATTGAACTGTTTCGCGACCAGCCGTTCGAAGGCGGTTTCGGAAAGCAACGCCTGCATCATCGGCAACATCCGCACTTCCTTGCCCACCATGTAGCGCGGCTTGAGCTTCGGCACGTCAACAAGCTTCAGGACCTCGTCAGTGACGTAGTCCGGCTCGTTGGCAGTCAGCAGCATCTTCCCCAGGGAATCCGTGATCGGCCGCAGCTTCGCCTCGTAGCGCTGCCGGATCTCCGGACTCGAGCGCTCCCAGATTCGCGCCGTGGAATTGATCGGATCGGCCGTCATGTGCGTCTTGACCGCCCCCGGCTCGATCGAGGTCGCCTGGATGCCGAACTTGGCAAGCTCGTAGCGCAGGGTGTTCGTGAGTCCTTCCACGGCGTACTTGGACATGTTGTACATGCCCGAGCAGGGCATCGGCACCCGCACCGCGCCGGAGGCAAAGTTAAGAATGCGCGGCGACTGCCGGCTCTGATGCAGCAACGGCAGGAACGCCTTGATCACGCGCACCTGGCCGAAGGCATTTACGTCGAAAAGTCTCTTTCCTTCCTCGATGTTGACTCCTTCGATTGGTCCGGTGGAGATGTCGGCAATTCCCGCGTTGTTGATCAGTAGGTCAAGGCCCGCGCCGCCGAGCGCCTCGGCCACCCGGCGGGCCCCGGCCTGCACCATCGCTTCATCAGTTACGTTCTGCTCGATCACCGTGAGCGTGACACCCTGCGTCAACTCGCCGGTGTCGATGCCTGGCATCACGCCGGCGAACACCCGCCAGCCGCGCTGCGCCAGCTTACGCGCCATGAGCATCCCCATGCCCATGGCTGCACCCGTCACGACTGCGGACCTCGTCATAGCAATTCTCCTGTGCTGAATCTTGTGAAGCCGCAACTCATGCCGGCACCACCATTGTTTGTGGCTTGGACTCTGTCAGCGCATCGACGAGTCCCCAGGCCTGCGCCGTGCGCGCATCGAGCCGGCGCGCTGACAGCGCCAGGTACCCCGTGCGCAGGCGCCCAATGCGGCGCGGGATACTGACACAGCCTCCGCAACCCGGTATCAGACCGTAGCGGATCTCCGGCAACTGGAAGAATGCGTCCGCGGTCGCCTCCACGCGTGCCCCGAATGCAGCCATCTCGACTCCCGCGCCGACCGCGGCTCCGTGCACGCGAAACGTGAGACGCGCGGCGCAGCGTGCCAGCATGCCCGGCACCGAGCGACTCGCGCGCACCGCGTGCGCCACGGCCGGATCAGGAGCGCTGCCGAACTCCGTCAGATCGCCACCGGCGCTGAAGCACCTGCCTTCGCCGCTTATGGTGACCGCTACTATGGATGAATCCGCGGCGACCAGCTCAAGCGCCTCCACCAGGGCGTCGCGCATCTCCACCGAGAGCGCATTGCGCTTTGCCGGCCGATTCAGGCGCAGCCGCAGGTGCGAACCTTCTCGCTCCAGCAACAGCGGAGCGCCGCATGCCGTGGCCGCGCCCGTTGGGCTTGGGGGAGCTTGCGAGAGCCAGCCGCGGAATTCGGCACCCGCCTGCAGCGTGGCGTACGCCAGGGACTCGAAAATGAGTGCCCGCGAGACGTCCAACCCTTCCGTGGCTCGCAGCAGCTGGACCAGGACGAGCGCGGCCAGGGGCGCCGCCTGGATATTCGAAATGAGCTCGTCCGCATCCTCAACCCTGGCCACGACCGCATCGCAAGCACAGGCCAGTGGATGGCCCAGGTCGTCGGCCGCGATGCCCAGCACCGGGCACGCCTGGCGTTCCAGCCAGCGCACCAGGGCTTGCCGCTCGAACGGGCGCAGCGAGGTATCAGGACCTAGGTCCACGAGCAGACAGGGGCAGCCGCTCAACGCCGACGACGGGGCGCACAGGCCCTCCGCCAGCGCCGCTTCGAGGAGCCCGTTTGCGTCAAGCCTGGATGGCGTGTTCAGAGAGGTTCTCGCCGCCTGCGATACATCGGTCCGGCATGGCCGCAGGCCCCCAAGGTCGGTCGTCATAAATGGTGCGCGCGGTACCGCCGGTACCGTTTTGGTACGCTAGCGGTGGTCGATCGCATCTGTCAACCCTGGAGATCCTTACGATGAGTGACGCGATCCTGTTCGAGCTGCGAGGCCCTGTGGCACTCATCACGATCAACAGACCCGAGAGCCGCAACGCGATCAATGCCGAGGTGCGGGCGGGTCTGTTCGCCGCCTGGAAGCGCTTCGAGGAGGACGAATCGGCCAAGGTGGCGATACTCACCGGCGCCGGGGACCGGGCCTTCTGCGCGGGGATGGATCTGAAGGAGGCCAGCGCCATGGGCCTTGCGGTGCCCCCGCGCGGCTTCATTCCTACCCTGGGCGACGCCATCCACGTCAGCAAGCCGACCATCGCGGCGGTGAACGGCATGGCGGTGGCCGGTGGCTGGTTGTTCGCGCAGATGTGTGACCTGTGTGTCGCCGCCGAGCACGCCAGCTTCGCCATTACCGAGGCCCGCGTGGGGCGCGGGACGCCGTGGGCCGCTCCGCTCATCCACATGCTGCCACAGAGAATCATGTTGGAACTGCTGCTCACGGGGGAACCCATGGGCGCTGCCCGGCTCTGGGAACTCGGCTACGTCAATCATGTCGTGCCGCACGAACAGCTGCTGCCACGCAGCCTCGAGCTGGCGCGGCGCATCGCCGCCAATGCGCCGCTCACCGTGAGGGCCTGCCGGGCGCTGGTCTATGCCTCCACCGAAAGCGGACGCACCGAGGCATTGCGGGCCGGTGACCGGCTGTTCGAGCCGGTATATCGGAGTGCGGACGCGCAGGAAGGCCCGCGGGCGTTTGCCGAGAAGCGGCCACCGATCTGGCAGGGAAAGTAGGCGGCGTCAGAAGCGGAACACGCCGTTTCCGGGCACACCCGGTGGCGCGTTGAGCGCCGCCGACAGTCCTATGCCCAAGGCGTTGCGGGTATCCACCGGATCAAGAATGCCATCGTCCCAAAGCTCCGAGGTGGAGTAATAGGCGGAGGTCTGCTCCTCATAGGCCTTCAGAGTCGCCTCCCGCAGTTGCCTGAGGGCGGCGGGATCTGCATCCGCGCCGGTGCGCTGTAACTGACGCACCTTGACCTCTACCAGAGTGGCAGCCGCCTGCTCGCCTCCCATCACGGCGATCTGGTGATTGGGCCAACTGAACAGCAGGCGTCCATCAAAGGCGCGTCCGCACATGCCGTAGTTGCCCGCTCCAAAGGAGCCGTGGCACATCACGGTGAGTTTGGGGACGTGGCTGCAGCTCTGCGCCATGATCATCTTGGCCCCGTCCTTGGTGATACCGGCGGCCTCGTACTCGCGCCCGATCATGTAACCGGTGATGTTCTGCAGGAACAGCAGCGGGGTATTGTTCTGATTGCACAGTTCGATGAAGTGCGCGCCCTTGATGGCGCTGTCATTGAACAGGATGCCGTTGTTGGCAAGCAGCCCGATGCGATAACCCCAAAGATGGGCGAACCCGCAAACCAGGGTAGTGCCGTAGGCCGGCTTGTACTCGTGGAAGCGACTGCCATCGGCAATCCGGCCAATCACCTCCCGCATGTCAAACGTCTGTTTGATGTCGTCCGGGATGACGCCGTAGAGATCGTCCGGATCAAGCAGCGGCGCCTCGGAGGCCTGCTCGGGTGTGCGCCACTTCGGCTGCCGCTCCCACTGTGCAACGATGTCGCGCCCTATCGCGAGAGCTTCATCCTCGTCGGCTGCCGGATAGTCGCAGGTGCCGCTGATGCGCGTGTGCAGGTCGCAGCCACCCAGCTCATCCACCGACACGATCTCCCCGGTCGCCGCCTTCACGAGCGGCGGTCCTCCGAGGAACACCGCGCCGGTACCGCGGACGATCACGTTGTAGTCGCTCAGCGCCGGAACGTAGGCGCCCCCTGCGGTGCAATGCCCGAATACGATCGCCAGCTGCCTGACCCCCATCTTGCTGAGCAGCGACTGGTTGCGGAATATCCTCCCGGCCATGTAACGATCCGGGAACAGCTGCGACTGCAATTGCAACTGCCCGCCCGCCGAATCACACAAGTGTACTACCGGGAGCCGGTTTTCGATCGCAACGTCGAGCGCACGGACGATCTTCTTGATCGTAAGCGGATACCATGCACCGCCTTTTACCGTCGGGTCGTCGGCATGAACCATCACCTCACGTCCGCAGACGATGCCAATTCCCGTGATGCAACTTGCGCCCGGCGACTCGCCGCCGTAGCTCATGTTCGCTGCGAGTGTCGAAAGCTCCAGAAACGGCGTACCCGGATCGAGCAGCCGCTCCAGCCGCTGGCGCGGCAGCAGCTTGCCTTGCGATGCCAGACGCTCAAGGTCGCGTGGCGCCCGCTCATGGCGTGCCGCTTCCTGCCTGGTCCTAAGCTGCAGCGCCAACGCCTTGTTGTGCGCATAGCGCCGGCGGAACTCCGGTGAACTCGTACGCACCGACGACTGCACGGTTCTCATGACTCGCGCGACTCCTCGGGCACCAATGAGACCAGCAATGCGCCGCGTTCAAAAACCGCCTCGGGCGTCACGTGCACCTCCCGTACGGTCGCATCCCGCAACGCGACAATCGACGTCTGCAACTTCATGCTCTCGAGCGTCAGCAGCTTGTCTCCGGCCTTCACCGCCTGACCCGACTCGCACTGCACGGCAACCACTACTCCAGGCATGCTGGCGCGGATCTCGTCCAGCGCCTCGGCACCGGGAGTTCTCGCTTCGTGCCCCATCAAGCGCACGACATAGGTGCGGCCCTGAAGGCGTACATGTACCTCATCCCCGACCCTGCAGCGCCAGCCGCGGTAGCCGACGCCGTCCACGCTGAGTGAGAATTCACCCGCGGCGTCGTGCTGCGCGCAGATCCGATGCCGCACCGTGCCGATACGCACGCCCAGCTCGGGACGGCGCGCGACAATCTGCGCCTCGAGCTCACGACCGTCGACTTGTAGCCGGTATGCCATGCGCGCTTCAGTTACGCCAAGCGCCGATGGTGGCGTGAGGCTCGGGCACGTCGAAAGCCGCGTGTCGAAAATCCGCGTCGGTCAGCAGCGCGGCCAGCGTGGCGGCCGCGGCCTGCTCGGGCGCCTCCGGCGGCAAGAGGTCCTGCGCGTACTGAACGAGAAATGCGGTGTGCAGCTGACCGGCGAGAAACTGCGGGTGCCTGAGCACGCGCGCCAGGTAGTCGATATTGGTCGGCACGCCGAGCAACACCAGCTCGTGCAGCCCTTGTTGCAGGGTGCTTGCCGCCGCGGCGCGGGTGGCACCAAAAGCCACAAGCTTGGCGAGCATGGAATCGAAGGCCGGCGTGATCGCCTGCCCCGGACTGATGCCGCCGTCGAAGCGCAGATTGGGGGCTTGTGGCACCCGCAGCAAGCCGATCCGGCCCGTCGCCGGACGAAAATCGTGCTCCGGTTCCTCGGCACAGATGCGGCACTCAATGGCGTGCCCGCGGGGCGCAAGGTCAGTCTGCGAGAACGACAACCCGGCGCCGGCTGCGATGCGCAGCTGTTCGGCGACCAGATCGACGTTGAGCACATATTCAGTGACCGGGTGCTCTACCTGCAGTCGGGTGTTCATTTCCAGGAAGTAGAACTGCCCGTCCGGTGCCAGCACGAACTCCACCGTACCGGCGTTGCGATAACGCGCCGCCTGCGCCAAACGAACCGCGGCGCCGCAGATCGCGGCACGCAGCGTCGGGGAAAGATTCGGCGCCGGCGACTCCTCAACAATCTTCTGATAGCGTCGCTGCAAGGAGCACTCACGCTCGAACAGGTGCACAACGTTGCCCTGCCCGTCGCCGAGCACCTGGACTTCGATGTGTCGGGGCTGCTCGATATAGCGCTCGGCGTAGACGCGTCCGTCGCCGAAATACCGCTCAGCCTCCGCGGCAGCGACGCGCAGGCTCTCGGCGAGCTCCGCCCCGTTGCGTACGATGCGCATACCCTTGCCGCCACCGCCCGCCGCCGCCTTGATGAGCAGCGGAAAGCCCACCCCGGCAGCCCAGGCCGCGAGCTGGCCAGGCTGCGCTTCGAGAATGCCCGGAGCCACCGGCACGCCCTGTTCCGCGGCAAACTCCCGTGCGCGGATCTTGTCGCCCATGAGCCTGATGGTCCCTGCGTCCGGTCCGACAAAGATGAGGCCCGCGTTGGCGACGCGCTCGGCGAACGCGGCGTTCTCGGACAGAAACCCGTATCCCGGATGGATCGCGTCGGCGCCGGCGTGCCGTGCCGCTTCGATGATCTGCGCCTGATCCAGATACGCGGCGGTGGGAACCTCCGCGTCCAAGGGGACAGCTGCGTCCGCCAGCCGCACGTGCGGCGCGGCACGGTCCTCGTGGTGATACACGGCGACGCCGGCGATGCCCTGGGCGCGCAGCGTGCGCAGGATGCGGCAGGCGATCTCGCCGCGGTTCGCAACGAGCACGCGCCTCAGCACTTGGCGGCGCCCCTGCGCTGTCGACCCGGCGTGCGCAGGCCTTCGAGGCGTTGTACCGCCCGCTCGAGCCTCTGCACCGAGCCCGCGACGGTTGCCGCCTTGTCCGCGCCAGCGCGCGCGAGGCCCCTGTAGATGAGGTTCGTGATGGCATCGGCGGCCTCATCCGGGGAGAACCGGCCCTCGCCACGCAGATAGGCCCAGCTGTGATGCTCGGCGCAGCCGAAGATCATGTCGCGCACGATCCTCAGCGGCACCTGCGCCTCAAACTCCCCGCGGGCGATGCCTTCCTTGACGATCGCCAGCGTACGCTGCGTGTAGAGCTGGTTCAGCTTGTAGACGCTCGACTGCCGGTACTGGGGCGACGGCCGCAGCTCATGGATGATCAACCGACACATGGCCGGGTCGCCGTGCAGGACACTGAGGTGCTTCCAGATCAGAAAGCGCAGGCGGTTCCACGTGCCACGCACGCCCTGCAACTGCTGCTCGTAGTCAGCAAAGATGCTCTCGTAGAATGCTTCGATCACCCCGACGAGCAGCTGACGCTTGGAGGGGAAGTAGCGATACAGGGTGCCCTCGACCACGCCGACCTGTGCGGCAATCTGCGCGGTCGAAGCCTGCGCGTAGCCTTTGTCGCAAAAGACCTCGCGCGCGACACGCATGATCTCTGCGACCCGCTCGGCGCGCGGCAGGCGTTCGCGCCGGCGCCCGCGACTGGCGCGGGGGCTCATCGCGCACCACCCAGAAGCCCGCCTGCTGCAAGCCACGCCCGCGGTACCCGCACCGGGAGGTCCATGAGAATCTGCGCGTAACTCTTGCCCTGCGGGTCATAGCGCAGCGAGGCGATGCCACCGCCGGCGAGCGCGCGGCGCAGTACAAAGTTCCAGCCTCCCAGGCCGGGCCAGTCATAGCGTTCGACTTCGCCTTCGACCAGGTGAGCCAGGTAGGCGCGCACGACCTCGGGCGCAAGTTGCTGAGCGAGCAGCGGTATGAACTCCGGTCGCCGCGCGAGCACGCCAATGTTGGCAGTATCGCCTTTGTCCCCGCTGCGTCCATAGGCGAGCCGCAGCAGCGGCACCTCCTCGCAGGCAGTGCCCGGGTCGCAGGCTTGCGGAGCGATGACGGCTGTCGCCTGGGGCCCGGCTGCCGCCGCCGCGGCAGGCGCCAGTCCCGGCTCCGCGGTGGCGCGCGCGGCTGGCGCCGGGGCCACCGGCACCGCCTGGCCAGGGCCGTCCTGAAGTTCGACTTGGGCGTGCACGCGTTCCTTGGGGATGAGGCAGGACGCCAAACGCACCACCGGCTGCACCGCCGGCCTGCCGCCGGCGAATCCCGTGATCCCCTGCGCCATCGAGGTGGCCGACGGGTAGATTTCCCGTGCAAACAGCTCGAGCGCGCGCTCCTGCGAATGCGCCACCGCGATTTTCAGGATCACCTCGCGGGTCGCCTGAGCGCGCGCGTGCGGGCCATACATCGCCTCCGCGCCCAGCACCTCGACCGAGACGGCCCGATAGTCCGAGAGGCCGCTGTCGGCGAACAGTCGACGGGTGCGTTTGAGTACCGCGGCCGCCACATGCCGGGCCTTCTCCGCGGCATCGGTTCCGACGATCATGAGGGTCGCCGTGCAGCGATAGCCGTCAGAGTAAGTGAGACTCACCTTGTATGACGGGGTGGCCGGCAGCCCGCGGGCGCCGGTCACTCTCACGCGATTTTCACCAAGGTCCGTAAGCGCGACGGAGGTCAGGTCACAGACCACATCGGGCAGCACGTAGCGGCCCGGGTCGTGCACCTCGTAGGTGATCTGCTCCGCCACCGTGGCCGCGGTCACCAGTCCGCCGGTACCCGCCGCCTTGGTCACCAGGAAGCTCCCGTCGGCCGCGCACTCGACGATGGGGTACCCCATGTCGTCCCAATCTGCCGC
>Ga0207693_10003251_pt1 | contig 13942 bp, 15 predicted proteins | sample LARL81metaG_FD_184347 | JGI IMG/M metagenome (GOLD analysis project Ga0207693, IMG submission 184347) | Corn, switchgrass and miscanthus rhizosphere microbial communities from Kellogg Biological Station, Michigan, USA - LAR L8-1 metaG... | ecosystem: Host-associated > Plants > Roots >...
GCCAAACTAGTCGCCGCCCTTCTTGCGGCCGTTGCCATTGCCGTTTTCGCCGCGCTTCTTCGGCTTGGGCTGTTCCACTTGGACGGGCGTGGTCGATGGTGGCGACGGTGGCACGAACGACGTTGTCGGGGGCGGGGTCACCGACGTGCTCGTGCGTGCGGGCTCCGGGACCGCCGGTTGCGATGCCGAATCGACGATGAAAGCGATCGCGGCGACCAAGACGGCGACGACGGCGGCCGCCAGGCCGAGATACCACCGCGACCGGTTACGCCGGACCCCGGGCGCAACCACCATCGTCGTCGGGTCCGGCAGCGGGGCGGCCAGCACCCGCGTGGCCGGCCGCACGGGTGCACCGATCCGGCCGGCCAGTGCTGCGCGCATCTCGTTGGCGCTGCCGAACCGCCAGCCCGGATCGCGCGCCATTGCCCGTTCGATCACCGACGCCAGCGCCGGGTCGGCGTCGGGACGCAGCATGGCCAGCGGCGGCGGCGTGTCCTCAGTGACGGCATGGGCCAGCTCGGCCAAGTTCTCCTGTGGGAATGCCCGACAGCCTGCCAGCGCCTCGTATCCCACGACGCCGACGGCATACAGGTCGTCGGCGACGGATGCCGGTCTGCCCGCGATCCTGTCGGCGCTGAGATACGCCATGGTGCCGACGATTTGGCCCGTCAGCGTGTGCGCGCTTCCGGCGCTCTTTGCGATGCCGAAGTCGGCCACCTTCGTGTGGCCCGACGTCGAGAACAAGATGTTCGCCGGCTTGATGTCGCGATGCAGAATGCCCGCAGCGTGCGCGGCGGCCAGCGCCGACAGCACCTCATCCAGAATCGACCGCACCTGTGGCTGCGGCAACGGCCCCTGGGCGATCACATCCGCCAGGGTCTGCCCGGACAACCGCTCCATGACGATGTAAGGCATTCCCGCGTGTTCGCCGCTGTCGTGAACCGACACGATGTGCGGATGGTTGAGCGTCGCGGCCGCGCGTGCCTCCACTTCGAACCGCATTCGGTTGTCGGGCTGCGTGGTGAACACCGGGTACAGCAGCTTGACCGCGACCGGACGGTCGAGCCGGATATCCCAGCCATCGCGGACCTCTGCCATGCCGCCGCGCCCCAGAACGCCCCGCAGTTCATAGCGGCCGCCAAGTACCTCTGGCGCCTGCATACCTCAAAGCTAGCCGGTCTGCGCCGGCGTCAAACAACCGCTAGGTGCCCGTCTGCGGCGCAGGGATGGCGATCGGCGGCGGCGTGGCGATGAGTTCGACGGCGTTCGCGATCCCTTCGGCGATCGCCTCGATGACATGCATACCTAGGGTCAGCGGCGTGATCATCACGGTCAGGGGCGACGGCGGAGGCGTGTATGCGTCTGTCATCGCCGAGACGGTCGTCGCCGACGCAGGCGCGGGGGCCGAGAAACTCGACGACAGCCCAAGGGTCACGGCGGCGGCCGAAACCATCACCGCGCAGCCGAGGGACCTTGTCACATGAGAATCGTGCCCCAAAAATCGCTCCAGGCATAGCGAAAAACGCTGAACGTTACCTCGCAGGCACAGTGGGCACCGCCGTGGTGTTCGGCCAGCAGCCCTGTGCGCTTCGCGCGGGGCGTCCAAACACTTGGCGACCAGAACGTTGGGATCGTTGGACATGGACGCGGCCAGGATCTCGTTGGCCTTCGCACCGGCCTCGGCTCTCTTGGCGCGCTGTTCGGCCACCCGGGTGTTGGCCTTCTCGACGTTCAGGGCGTTGATCCGATCCTGGGTGGCTTCGTCGTAATTCACCAGCGGCACAATCACATTGATGATCTCGATCTGGCCGCCGACCTTGGTCCGCACCTTCTCGGCCACCTGATCGCCCAGCGTCTGGACGTTGGCGCCGTCGGAGTTCTCCGGGGCCGGCGGATCGAAATCGGAGAACACCTCATTGAGGGCGGCCCTCCGCTCCCCGGTCACGAGGTTGTCACGAACGTTTTCGAAGTCGCGGTAGTCCAGGAACAGTTCATCGGCGGCCGCCGGTTGGATGCGCCACCGCACGCTGTGTCGACGAATGCCGTCGAGTTGTTTCCAGGCCTGACCGTGGTGGCGGCCTCGCCCGTGTGGTTGTCGATCTGAATGGTGCCGTTCATCTCGGTCACCGGCTGCCACGGCGCCTTGGCATGCAGGCCGTTGGAGAGCGTGCCGCCCTGCCTGCCGAACGTTGTGACGACCCCGATGTTGCGGGTCGACACGATCGTGGTCGAGCCGAGGACCAGCACGAAGATCGTCAGGCCGCCCGCGATGACCGCGATCCGCAACGCCCTGCAACCGGCCGGCCGCATTCTTCGACGCCGCGCGGACCAGCACGGCGATCACGGTGACGATCACGAGCAGCACCGCTACGAACACTTGAAGGCACTTGGGTCATCGTTGTCTCGAGGGCAGCGCCCGATTGGACGGTGAGTCCGCTTCAAGGCGGAAAACTTCCGCCGAATCGTATGATCGATGGCGATGCTCTACCAGCAAGTCCACAGGTCGTTCTGGCGACGCCACCCCGTGGTGGCCGGCGCCTGGCTGGTGTTGACGCTCTGGTGGCTGCTCAACGGTTGGTACGAGGCCGTCGCCGTCACGGCCATCATCGGCTTGTTGATTTTCGTCGCGCGCCGCAGGCGGGCCCTGGCCGTCCGCGACGCGGGGTTGCGGGCGCGCGCCGAGTTCGAGCATCGGCTGAGCCTGGCCGGCGACCCCCGCGGCGTCTTCGGCCGGTATCCGCCCGTGCAGCCGGGCTGGTTCCCCGATCCGCAAAACGGTTCTCAGATGCGCTATTTCGATGGCGCGCTGTGGACGCCGTACGCGCGGCCGCGCTGACGCGTCAGACTTTCGGGCAGTAGTGCATGCCGTTGTCGCGCGCATCGAGCGGCGGCAGATTGCGGGCCGGGGTGTGCACCAGTGGCGCGTCGGCCGGGATGCGCCCCGTTGCACGATCCCAGCCGGCGCGGGCCCTGGGGTGGTAACGCCGCCGTCTCGGCAGCACCTTGAAGCACAGCTTCACCAGTCCTCCGAAGAGCCGGTGCAGCCGATCGTCTCGCACCGTCCACGTGTAGCCCATTAATTCCCGAACCGCCGGGTCGTACAGGCCGACCGTGACCCAGACCGCGAAGGAGCCGAGCAGTTTCAGCTGCAGACGCCACAGAAAGTCTGGAATCCGTTGCAGCGACGGATGTTTGGGCATCTTCGATAGATTGAGTACCTCGCGTGCCGCGTAGTTGTTCTCCAAGACGTTGCGGCACATGTGATCCCAGTAGGCCTGGAACTCCTCCCACGTCTTGGGCACCGGCCGCATGCTCATCCCGTACATCCGGTACCACGTGATGTGCTCGTCGAACAACTGCCGCTTCTGCGCGTCGGTCAGGCCATCGCCGAAGCGTTCCGCGGTGAGGATGGTGCCCATGAAGAACGTCGAGTGCGCCCAATAGAAGACGTCGGGATTGAGCGCGCTGTAGCGGCGCCCTCGATCGTCGACGCCCTTGATGCCGATGTGGTAGTCGCGCACCTCGCCACCCGTCTGCGGCGCACGGTCACCGTCGAAGACGACGCCCCCGATCGGGTACAGCGAGCGCAGCAGTCGCGGCATGCGCTCGGTGAAGAAGATCGAGTGCTGCTCGACGGCCGCGCCCAGTTGCGGGTGCATGTTCTGCATGGATCCCGCCCACGGGCCCTGCAGTAGGCCGCGCCAGTCGCCGAACAACTCCCACGTCAGCGAATCGGGCCCGAGGGGCTGCGGCGGCGCGTCGTACCCACCGGAGGTGACTGGGCAGCCGGGCGCGAGCGTGGGGGATCCGGTGGTCACCGGGCACGCCTCAGACGTATCTTGAGTCACTGGTGAACTCCGATCGGAGCTAGATGTCATTCTGACTACGTACGTTGTCACCCAGAAGCTTAGGGAGTGATGTGCCTTCCGGTCAACGACGCGGCCGATGGTCCGGCGTTCCGCTGCAGGACCGCCAGGTGTTGCGTCGCGACGAACTCATCGCCGCCGGTGTCGAGCTGCTGGGCGGTGAGGCCGGGCCCGCCCTCACCGTGCGTGCGGTCTGCCGCGCGGCCGGGCTGACCGAGCGCTACTTCTACGAGAGCTTCGCCGACCGCGATGAGTTCGTCCGCGCGGTCTACGACGATGTGTGCACGCAGGCGATGTCAACGCTGATGACGGCGGACACGCCCCGCGACGCTGTCGAGCGCTTCGTCGCGCTGATGGTCGACGACCCGTCGCGCGGTCGGGTGCTGCTGCTGGCCCCGGGGGTGGAACCGGTGCTCACCCGCTCGGGTGCCGAATGGATGCCCAACTTCATCGACCTGCTCCAGCGCAAGCTGACCCGCATCACCGATCCGGCTGTGCAGGCCATGGTGGCCACCGGCCTGATCGGCGCGTTGACGGCGTTGTTCACCGCTTATCTGCATGGTCGCCTGACGGCGACACGGGAGCAGTTCATCGATTATTGCGTCGAGATGCTGCTCAGCCGGGTGTCGAGCTACTGACCGCTACTGGTTCGGAGTGCTGACCTCTTCGAGCGTCTGCTGCTCTTCGGCAGCGGCCTCGTCCGCGGCGGCCTTGGCTTCCCGGCCCTCCGGGCTGGCCATGGACGGCCCCGGCGTGTTGGCCGTCGCGTACCCGCCGTTGCAGTTCAGATTGAACTGCACCGTGTCCGAGACGTGCGCGAAGTCGTCCCCATGGATGAAGGGGGCATTCTGCGAACTCGTGACGATGCAGTCGTCCTGCGCCACCTTGTCGCCCACCCGGCTGGCGATGATGACAGTCGCGCCGGCGTCGCTGGCCGCTGACGAAGCGTCGGCGTAGGTCTGACCTGCATAGTCGTCCGCCGCGGCGACGCCGGTGCCGAACAGCGCCATCAAGGCCGATGCGGCTACGGCCGAACCGGCCGAGAGAACGATGGACTTCTTCACTGAGCCCGACCTCCGAGATGTCTGAGTAATACCTGCCAAACGTGATGCAGGAAGCTTATTGCGTGCCCCGCTTCACCGCTACCGATCGCGCTGCCTACGTCAGTCGGCTTCCTGCGAGATCAGCGCCTGACGACCTTTGAGGAAACCGGGCTCCCCGAGTGCCCGACGGGATAGTACCGCGACGGAAGATGGCCTGTGGGACAGATGTGACACCCCGCGGGCATGACTTGAATGTCACCGGGGTACACAGATATATTGACTGCAACCAACAGGTACAGATAACTGGGAGGGGCCAATGGTGCAAGATCTGACCGATCTGCAGCTACTGCATGAGCTCGAGCCCGTCGTTGAGAAGAACCTCAACCGGCACCTGTCCATGCGCAAGGACTGGAATCCGCACGATTACATCCCGTGGTCGGACGGCAAGAACTATTACGCCCTCGGCGGGCAGGACTGGGACCCCCAACAGTCTCAGCTTTCCGAAGTGGCCCAGGTGTCGATGTTGCAGAACCTGCTGACCGAAGACAACCTGCCGTCGTATCACCGCGAGATCGCGATGAACTTTTCCATGGACGGCCCGTGGGGCTTCTGGGTCAACCGCTGGACCGCCGAGGAGAACCGGCACGGCATCGCCCTGCGTGACTACCTCGTCGTCACCCGGGCGATCGATCCCATCGAGTTGGAGCAGCTTCGCATCGAACAGGTGACCCGTGGCTTCTCTCCCGGCCAGAACCAACAGGGCGATCTGTTCGCGGAAAGCCTGTTCGACTCCGTTATCTATGTGACGTTCCAGGAGCTCGCCACCCGTGTCAGCCACCGCAACACCGGCAAGGCGTGCAACGAGACGATCGCCGACCAACTGCTGCAACGGGTTTCGGCCGACGAGAACCTGCACATGATCTTCTACCGCGACGTGTCCGAGGCGGGCTTCGATATCGCGCCCAACCAGGCGATGACCTCGCTGCACCGCGTGCTGCGCAACTTCAAGATGCCCGGCTATACCGTTCCGGAGTTCCGGCGTAAGGCCGTGATCATCGCGGTCGGCGGTGTCTACGACCCGCGCATCCACCTCGACGACGTCGTCATGCCGGTGCTGAAGAAGTGGCGCATCTTCGAGCGCGAGGACTTCACCGGCGAGGCCGCTGAGATGCGTGATGACCTCGGCAAGCTCGTCGAGGAGCTGACGGAGACGTGCGAGAAGTTCGAGGAAGCAAAGCAGCGCCGCCTCGAGCGTGAGCGCAAGGTCGCCGAGAAGAAAGCGGCCAAGAACTTGCTGGTCACGTCATCAGCGTCGTAACCGAAGCCCGACCTGGGCTCCGGATCGGGCCGATCGAGCTGCGGAGCCCCGTCGTGCTGGCCCCGATGGCCGGTGTGACGAACGTCGCATTTCGCACGCTCTGCCGTGAACTCGAGCTGGCCCGGGCCGGGACGGTAAGCGGGCTCTACGTCTGCGAGATGGTGACCGCGCGTGCGCTCGTCGAGCGCCATCCGGTCACCGTGCACATGACGACGTTCGCACCGGAGGAGTCGCCGCGGTCGCTGCAGCTCTACACGGTCGACCCGGACACCACCTTCGCCGCGGCGAAAATGGTCGCCGACGAGGGGTTCGCCGACCACATCGACATGAACTTCGGCTGCCCGGTGCCCAAGGTCACCAGGCGCGGGGGCGGCGCCGCGCTGCCGTTCAAGCGGAAGTTGTTCGGCCGGATCGTCGCCGCGGCGGTGCGCGCCACCGAGGGCACGGACATACCGGTGACCGTGAAGTTCCGCATCGGCATCGACGACGCCCATCACACCCACCTGGACGCGGGCCGGATCGCCGCCGAGGAAGGCGCAGCCGCCGTGGCGCTGCATGCCCGGACGGCCGCACAGCGCTACTCGGGAACCGCCGACTGGGAGCAGATTGCCCTGCTCAAACAGCACGTCACCACGGTCCCTGTGCTGGGCAACGGCGACATCTTCGACGCCGACGACGCGCTGGCGATGATGGCTGCCACCGGGTGCGACGGTGTGGTGATCGGCCGGGGCTGCCTGGGCAGGCCGTGGCTGTTCGCCGAGCTGTCGGCCGCGTTCACCGACACCACGCCCTCCACGCCGCCCACGCTGGGCGAGGTCGCGGCCATCATGCGCCGGCACGGCCAGCTGTTGGCGGCGCATTTCGGCGAGGAAAAGGGCATGCGCGACATGCGCAAGCACATCGCGTGGTACCTGCACGGCTTTCCGGCGGGCGCCGACCTGCGACGGGCATTGGCACTGGTCAAGACACTTTCAGAGCTCGACGTGCTGCTCAATCAGCTCGACCCACAGGTGCCGTTCCCGCAGGCCGCCACCGGCCCGCGCGGCCGGCAGGGGTCGCCCGCGTCGGTGGCACTGCCGGAGGGCTGGCTGGCCGATCCCGATGACTGCACGGTGCCCTTGGGGGCAGACGTCATGCACTCCGGAGGCTAAACCGAGACGTTCTCGGTACCGTCAGTGGGCTGGCCGTCTCTCAGGTTGTCTCAGTACGATATGAATCTTGTCGTATCTGGCTCCAAAGGCGGAGCCCGCAGAATGCTGCTACACGAACTAGAGGCAGACAAAGACACTGCATATGCCCATGCGCACCGACGCGCACGATGGTCAAAGGGTCGGAGGCCGGTAGGAACATGAGTGACGGCGAGAACGCCACTCCTGGTCTGCCCGGTCGGCATGGGCCGCCGGACACTGGCGGCGACAACCAATGGCTTACCCGAAGCCCGCGGCCATCGCCAGGCGCCGCGCCGTGGGAGCGCAGCGGCAATTCCGACTCCGAGGACGTCGAGAAGGGCGCCCAGACCGGTAGCCACACCGACGGTGTGACGGTCGCCGACCTGATCGCGAAGTTGCACGGCGCTGCGAGTGTTCCCGAGGAACTGAGGCGGCCCCGCCCGGAACCCGAGCCGCGGGTCCCGCCGCCGGCTCCCCCGGCACCGCCGGCACCGCCCACGGAGGTCATCGAGGCGGTGGGCGCCGACCCAGAAGATCCGGTGACCGAGGTTATCCCCGTCGTCGCAGGGTATACCTCCGAAGTGCCGGATCTAGCGGCGCTGCGCCGGCGCGACCGGGTGCAGCCGTCGCGCGTCGGTCGCCGCCGTAGCTCGGCGCAGTCCAAGCCACGCCGGGGCCGGCGCAGTAAGACGGTGGTAGCCGGGCGCGTCGCCGCCGCCCTGATTGCAGTGTCGGCGCTCGCGCTGACCGGCGGTGCCTGGCAGTGGCAGTCGTCGAAGAACAGCATGCTCAACAAGGTCTCCGCGTTGGACCTGGGGTCGCGCGACATTCTCGACCCGAACGCGCAGTTCGGTGACGAGAACTTCTTGATCGTCGGCGTCGACAGCCGATTCGGCGAGAACAGCGACATGGGCGCGGGCGACACCGAGGACGCAGGCGGATCCCGGTCGGACACCGTCATGCTGGTGAACATCCCAGCCAACCGCAAACGCGTTGTCGCCGTGTCGTTCCCGCGCGACCTCGCGATCACGCCGATGCAATGCCGGGCGTGGAATCCGGAGACCGGCCAATACGGCCCGCTGTATGACGAGGAAACGGGAACCTATGGGCCCGACGAGGTTTACACCGAAACCAAGCTGAACTCCGCCTATTCCGTCGGCGGCCCGAAATGCCTGGTGAAGGTCATCCAGAAGCTGTCCGGCCTTTCCGTAAACAGGTTCATGGCAGTCGATTTCGCCGGATTCTCGAAGATGGTGGACGCCATCGGTGGCGTCGAGGTGTGCAGCACCACCCCGCTGGAGGACTACGAGTTGGGCACCGTGCTGCCCAACGCCGGCCGCCAGATGGTCGACGGCCACACCGCGCTGCAATACGTGCGCGCCCGCCAGGTGACCACCGAGACCAACGGCGACTATGGCCGGATCAAGCGCCAGCAGCTGTTCCTGTCGTCGCTGCTGCGCTCGCTGATATCCAAGGAAGTGTTCTTCTCGCTGTCCAAGCTCAACAATGTCGTCAACATGTTCATCGAGGACAGCTACGTCGACAACATCAAGACCAAGGACCTCGTCGACCTCGGCCAGTCCATCCAGGGCGTGAACGCCGGCCGGATCACCTTCGTCACCGTGCCAACCGTTGGATACGCCGACGAGTACGGCAACGAGACGCCCCGCACAGATGACATGCGGACACTCTTCGACGCGATCATCAACGACGACCCATTGCCAGAGGAAAAGAACCCGGACAACACGCCGGTGCCCGGCACCCCGGAGTCAACGACGAGCGCGACGCCGGACGCCAACCCGAGCACCAGCTCCGTGGCTCCAGCCCCACCCGATCAGGCGAATGCAGAGCTGGTGAACGCGGTCACCACCAATCCGCAGGACATCACCGTGCGCGTCTCGAACTCGACCGGCGAGGACGGGCTGGCGGCCACCGCAGCAACCGAACTGCAGTCGCATGGCTTCAACGTCACGAATCCCGACGACTACCCCGGGCCACTGAACTCGACGACTGTATTCTTCTCGCCTGGCAATGAACAGGCCGCAGCGACGGTCGCCTCGGCGCTCACCAACCCCACCATCGAACGGGTCAACGGGTTGGGCGATGTGGTGCGTGTGGTGCTCGGGAGCGACTTCTACTCTGTGACGCCCCCGTCGCCCAGCGGCTCGCCCGTGCAGGTCCACGTGGTGCGCGGCACCAGCAGCGCTCCGACACACCTGCCTGAGGATCTGACCGTCACCAACGCGGCCGATACGAGTTGCGAATAGCCGAAACAGCGGCGCCGGTGACAACGTTTTGGCAGGTGGCATTCACCTTTCGTTCACCACGGGCGTCGTGACGATTCGACGAAACACCCCGTAGGCTTGATTCATGCGAACCGCGTACCACGAGCAATTGGATGCCTTGACAGACCAGCTCGGCGAGATGTGCGGGCTGGCGGGCGCTGCGATGGAACGCGCGACGCAGGCCCTGCTGCAGGCCGATCTGGTGCTGGCCGAACAGGTCATCACCGACCACGAGCAAATTGCCGCGATGAGCGCACGCGCCGAGGAGAGCGCCTTTGTCCTGCTGGCTTTGCAGGCGCCGGTGGCAGGTGACCTCCGCGCGATCGTTTCGTCGATCCAGATCGTCGCCGATGTCGACCGGATGGGCGCGCTGGCGCTGCATGTCGCCAAGATCGCCCGGCGTCGCCACCCACAACATGCACTGCCCGAAGAGGTCAACGGTTACTTCGCTGAAATGGGCCGGGTGGCAGTCGAATTGGGTAACAGCGCCCAAGAGGTGCTTGTCACCCGCGATCCGGAGAAGGCCGCCAGGATCCGTGAAGAAGACGACGCGATGGACGATCTGCACCGCCATCTGTTCACGGTGCTGATGGACCGGGAGTGGAAGCACGGCGTCGCCGCGGCCGTCGACGTCACGCTGCTTGGCCGCTTCTACGAGCGGTTTGCCGACCACGCCGTCGAGGTCGCCCGCCGCATCATCTTCCAGGTCACCGGCAAGCACCCGGACGAGGAAGAGATCCCAGCCCCGCGCTGAGTCGGTCGGCCGTCACGGCCGCAGCACGATCTTTCCTCTGGTGTGCCGCTGCTCCAGCCTGCGGAACGCGTCTTTGACCTGGTCAAGCGGGTAAACCTGGGCCACCGGCAGCTCCAGCTCACCGGCGGCGATCAAGTCCGCAAGCTCTGCCAGCACCTTTGCGTCGGCGGCGTCGGCGTTGCCCTCGAACTTGACCCCGAACCGCTCGATGGCCGGAAAGTCGATGATGGTGTCAACCCGCTGCGGATCGATGCCGAGTTCCGTCACCGCCAGTTCGACGTAGCCGCCGCCGAAGAAGTCCAGAAACGCATCGATCTGCCCGTTGGGTGCCGCATCTCGCAGCCGGTCCGCGAGCCCGTCACCGTAATTGACTGGCACGACGCCGTGCGCGGTGAGCCAATCGTCGTTCGACGGACCGGCGATGCCCAGAACGGTTGCGCCCGCGCGCTTGGCCAATTGAACGGCGATGGTGCCGACCCCGCCGGCAGCGCCTGCGACGGCAACCGTGTCACCGGGGTTCAACGCGACGGCGCGAACCGCGGCGTACGCGGTGGTGCCCGCGACGAAGAGAGCTCCCGCCGCCTCCCAGGTGACGTTGTCCGGTTTGTGTGTGAGCTGTTCGGCTGGCACGACAACGAATTCGGCCTGACTGGCTCGTCGATCGCTGAACCCGATAACCTGCTCGCCCGCGACGACGGTGCCGACATCCGGGCCGGTTTCGGCGACCACGCCGGCGAAGTCACTGCCCTGTCCGGAGGGGAATGTGGCCGGCCAACGGTCATGCAAGAAGCCCTGTCGGATCATCGCCTCGCCCGGGTTGATACCCGCCGCTTTGACCTCGACCAGCACCTCACCCGCACCAGCCGTCGGTCGTGGGACGTCGCGAACCTCGAGCACATCGATGCCGCCGTACGAGTCGAACTGCACTGCCTTACCCATACGGGCTACGACAGGATGCGCCGCGCCCCTATTCCCGTACCGCGATCCGAACGCCGACTTTTTCGGTGGCGAGCAGATCCCGCAGCATCTTGGTGAGCACCGACAGTTCGGCGTTGCTATACCGGCACAGGAACTCACCTACCCCGCGCTTCATCTCGTCGTGCATGCGGCTGTGAACGTCGTTGATCAGCCGGCCGTCCGCGGTGAGGGAAAGCACCACCTCCTTGCGGTTGCCCGGGATCGGCGAGCGCTCGACCAAACCGGCCTCGACCAGCCGCTGGACGTGTTTGGACGCGGTGCCCTTGAGCTGGCCGGAGCGGGCGGCAAGGCCCACGATGCCGACGGGGCTCTGGGCGATGTGGGCGAGCAGATGCATGCTGAGCGTGGGCAGCCTACGCACGGTTTGCACAAGGCGTTTCGGGCAGTGCTCGGCCATGTAGTCGCGCTCGGCGTCGCCTTCTGCGGAGTCGAACTTGTCCCCCACCGCACCGATCAACTCGTTGATCTCGTCGACGAGAACCGACTTTGTTTTCACGGAAACCATCTTGCATGCGCGAAGGCTCCGTGTATATAGTTTCTTGTGAAACCATCTCTTTGGAAACGTGAGGAGCACCTGTGAAGGCAGCCGTCGTGAAGGCATGGGGAGAGCCACCCGAGTACACCGACTTCGCCGAACCGGCACCGAGCGATGGCACGGAGGTCGCCACCGTCGAAGCGTCCGCGTTGACCAACCTGACCCGCGGACTGATGTCGGGAAACCACTACGCCAGCAAGGAGATTCAGCTGCCCGCCATCGCGGGTGTGGACGGGGTCGGCAGGTTGGCGGACGGCCGACTGGTGTACACCGGCGCGATCGCGCCGTACGGCATGATGGCCGAGCGGGCGCTGGTCAATCCGGCGGCCGCGACCCCGCTTCCCGACGGCGTCGACCCCGTCACCGCGGCCGCGATCCCGAATCCTGGCCTTTCGGCCTGGATGTCATTGGACTACGCCGCCGCGGTCAAGCCAGGGGCGCATGTGCTCGTGCTCGGCGCAACCGGGGTCACCGGGTCGGTGGCGGTGCAGCTTGCGAAGTCGGTGTTCGGCGCGCAGCGCGTGGTCGCGGCGGGCCGCAACGTCGAGCGGCTGCAGTGGTTGCGGACGGTTGGGGTCGACGACGTCATCGCACTCGGCGACAAGGACCTTGGCGCTTGCGTCGCCGCCGCGCACGCCGAGCGGCCGTTCGACGCCGTTCTCGACTACCTGTGGGGCAAACCCGCCGAAGAGGCACTCAAAGCGCTGTCATCCAGCCACGGCGCCGTGCATTATCACGCCACCCGGTTCGTGCAGATCGGTGCGATGGCGGGCCCGACGATGAATCTGCCCGCTGGGATTCTGCGCGGCAACGGCATCACACTGTCCGGGATGGGCTTGGGCAGTGTGCCGTTCGACGTGCTGACCTCCGCCCGCAACAACGGCCTGCCGCGGCTCCTCGCGATGGTCGCCGCAGGCGAGTTGCAGATCCAGACCAGGCAACGGCCCCTTGCCGAGGTGGCCGACGCGTGGGCCAGCGCGGAACCGTCAGGGACCAGAGTGGTGCTGACGCCCTAGCGCCGGCTAGCCGAAGCGGCCGGAGATGTAATCCTCGGTCGCCTTCTGGGTCGGATTGGAGAAGATCTTCTCGGTGTCGTCGATCTCGATCAGCCGACCCGGCTTGCCCGTCGCCTCGAGGTTGAAGAACGCGGTCTGATCGCTGACGCGGGCGGCCTGTTGCATGTTGTGGGTGACGATCACGATCGTATAGTCCTGCTTCAGTTCGGAGATCAGGTCCTCGATAGCCAGCGTGGAGATCGGGTCGAGCGCCGAACACGGCTCGTCCATGAGCAGCACTGCGGGCTGCACGGCGATCGCCCGCGCAATGCACAACCGCTGCTGCTGACCGCCGGAGAGCCCGCCACCGGGCTTGTCGAGCCGGTCCTTTACCTCATTCCACAGGTTCGCACCCTTGAGCGAGCGTTCGGCGACGTCGTCGAGGGTCTTCTTGCCACGCACGCCCTGCAGCCTCAGACCGGCCACCACGTTGTCCTTAATCGACATGGTGGGGAACGGGTTTGGCCTCTGGAAGACCATGCCGATGGTCTTGCGGACACTGACTGGGTCGACACCAGCGCCGTAGATATCCTCGCCGTCAAGGAGCACCGAACCCTCGGCCCTGGCGCCGGGCAGCACTTCGTGCATACGGTTCAGGGTGCGCAACACGGTCGATTTTCCGCAGCCCGAGGGCCCGATGAACGCCGTCACGCTGCGGGGCGGGACCGAGAGGGCTACGTCAGCCACAGCGTGAAATGAGCCGTAATAGATATTGAGGTCTTTGATGTCTATCCGCTTGGCCACATCAATCTCCTAGATCGTCAAGCCCGATTGCGGGTAAGGAACCGGATCACGAACGCGGCGCCGATGTACAGCGCCGCCACGATGATGATCAACGTAAGCGCGGCACCCCACACCCGCAGCCGTCCGGCCGGCTCCGGGTTGATCAGTTCGGTGTAGATCAACAAGGGCAGCGATGCCATGTTGCCGTCGAACGGG
>Ga0207693_10003253_pt1 | contig 13934 bp, 10 predicted proteins | sample LARL81metaG_FD_184347 | JGI IMG/M metagenome (GOLD analysis project Ga0207693, IMG submission 184347) | Corn, switchgrass and miscanthus rhizosphere microbial communities from Kellogg Biological Station, Michigan, USA - LAR L8-1 metaG... | ecosystem: Host-associated > Plants > Roots >...
GGGCGTGTCTACAAATCCATTGGCCATTGCATTCCCCGCCAGCACGCGATCGCCCTATCTGATTGACATGTCTACGTCGACTGTAGCCTTGGGCAAGCTGCTGGCCGCGCGCGATGCCCGGCGCGAGGTGCCGCGCGGCTGGGGCATCGATGCCCAAGGCCGCGACACCACCGACGCGGCGAAGATCGCGACGCTTCTGCCCATGGCCGGCCCCAAGGGCTCCGGACTCTCCTTCCTGGTCGAATGTCTCTGCAGCCTGACCGTTCATAACCCGATTGTCGCAAACGCGCTCGCAGCGGGGGGAAGCTTGGAGGAGCCCTTCCTGAATGGAGTTGCCGTCGCGCTCGATCTCGCGGTGTTTGGCGATCCTGATTCCATCCGCGTGGAAGCAGACCGGCTCGGCGATGCGATCCTCTCCCTGCCGACCGCCGCGGGAACCGAGCGCATCTTTCTTCCCGGCGAGCGCGGAAACAGGACCCTGGAGGAGCGGGAGCGAAGCGGCATTCCGCTGGCGCGCGGCACCTGGGAACGGCTGCTCGCCTGTGCACGGCAACTTGGGGTCTCGGCGCCCCAGACCATGCAAAATGTAGTATAGTGCTGCGGAAGGGGCTGGCTCTCTGACCCGGAACTCTTGCGGGAGAGGACGCAATGGCTGTTTCAAATGTGAGGCAGGCCGCGTCGGGTCCGCCTGACAAGCTGGCTCTTCTGCGCCATCACCCGTTATTTGGTCAGCTGCCGCCGCGAGTGATCGAGCACCTTGGCTCCTATATGCGCAAGCGCGCCTTGGCACGAGGAGAAACCATATTCGCCAAGGGCGATCCGGGCAGCGGGTTGATGGGCGTCCTTTCCGGCTCGGTGAAGATCAGCGTACCCTCGGCAGATGGGCGCGACATCGTGCTCAGAATCATCCATCCGGGAGAAATCTTCGGCGAGATCGCGCTGCTCGACGGGCAGCCCCGCACCGCCGACGCGGCGGCGATGACGGACTGCGAGCTCATCGTGATCGAGCGGAGGGATTTCATTCCATTTCTCCGCAGCGAGCCCGATCTGATCATGCAGATCGTCGAGATCCTTTGCTCACGTCTGCGCTGGACCACCGAGCAGGTCCAGGATGTAACCTTTCTCGACCTGCCGACCCGACTTGCCAAGGCGCTGCTGCGTTTGGTCCGGGAAAGTGAATTGCCTGACGGTGGCGGCAAATTGACGATTACTCAACGCGAGCTCAGCCAGGTCATCGGCAGATCGCGGGAAAGCACCAACAAGCAATTACGGATCTGGGCGAAGCAGGGTTGGGTCCGTTTGCAGCGCGGCGCCGTTACCGTGTTGCAGCCCGACAAACTGGTCGAAGTTGCTGCGGAATCAGCCGAGCTCGATGCCTCTTGAGGCTGATGAACTTGCCAGGCCCTGCATCGTTACCTTGCTCGGAACCTTCGCATCGGGGCACCCAAGAAAAAAAGCCCCGCAAAAGCGGGGCTCAAGTGAAGGAGGAAACGCCCATGATTAGGCGCGGGTAACTTTACTCATTTCGGCGGCTGTGCCAACCTTTAATTTGGTCCCAGCCTCGTATTTGCCCGTGCATGTCACCTTTTCGCCACAGTGTCATCATGGTCCGCGGATCCTGAACCGACCCCTTTAACAACCCTTCCTGACGTCTTGTCGTGCCCCTGGTGTCGAGCTCAGTGATCGAGCAGTTGACGCTCGGGGCGACGATAGACAGCATCATCACATGGGACGCGATAATCGCCAGCGCAATCTCGGGTATTTCTTCGACCATGCGCTCAAGCGCGTGCCGGACAAGATCGCGATCATCGATCTGTTCGGCGGAGCCGAGCGTTGCTCGACCTACCGGAGGCTCGACACGCGCATGGAGAGCATTGGAAGAATGCTTGTCCGCCTCGGGGTCCGCCCAGGCGAGCGCGTCGCCATGCTGGTCGGCAACCGCTCCGAGTTCATCGAATTTTTCTTCGGATCCATGCGCGCCGGCGCAATCCCGCTCCCGCTCAACATCCGGCTCGCTGCCGCTACGTTGACCGACATCATCCGCGATGCCGCATGCGTGCTTGCGCTCGTCGATCCCACGGCTCACCGCGATGCGCTCTCGATTGGGCACAGCTTGCCGCTGCGGCAGCGATTGCTGCTCGATGACACAAGCGAGGGCTTTCTGCCGTTCGAGACTGAACTCGCACAGCCCGCACCTGCGATCGAGCCTCCTGTAATCGAGGACAATACGCAGGCCTTTCAGCCCTACACATCCGGATCCACCGGACGCCCCAAGGGCGCGATCATGACGCATCGCGGCATGTTGTGGTACGTAGCCTACAATCAGCGCTATTGGCCCTCGGCGGAGAGCGACCGCGGGCTCATCGCGCTGCCGCTCTTTCACAAGAACGCCTTGCGCGGCACGGTGAAGCCGATGCTTTATGTCGGTGGTTCCTTCGTGCTCTTGCCGGAGTACGAGCCGCGCGCCTATCTCGAAGCTCTCGCCAGATACAAATGCACCTATTCCCGCGGCGTCGCGGCTGTGTTCACCATGTTTCTTCAGCATCGCGACTATCTCCAGTCGCTCGATCTGAGCGCGCTGCGCAGCATGACCATCGGCTCGGCCGTCGTCGCACCGGAGCTCCTCGATGCGGTCGAACGCGCGCTGCCCCATGTCAAAGTTTCGGAAAGCTATGGCTTGACCGAGGGCGGCAGTCCGCTGCGCCCGCCGATTGACGGCCGTCCCGTCCCGCGTGGCAGTCCCGGGGTGGCGGCGCCCGAGATCGAGGTCAGGCTGATCGACAGCCAGGGGAAGGATGCTGATGAAGGCGAACTGCTGGTGCGATGTCCCTACGTATGCCTCGGCTATTACAACGAGCCGGAAATTACCCGCCAGAAGCTGCACGACGGCTGGCTGCACACGGGCGATATCCTCTGTAAGGACAACGACGGCTTTTTCTATTTTCGCAGCCGGGTCGATGACATGTTCAGCTGCGGCGGCGAGAATGTGTATCCGAAGGAAGTCGAGAACCTGCTGTTTGCGCATCCCGACGTCGTGAATGCGGTCGTCGCGCCGGTCCCGCACGCCGTGAAGGGTTTCGTTCCGGCTGCCATGGTCGTTGCGCGGCAAGGCTCCACGATCAATGCGAAGACGCTCAAGGCCTATTGCCTGGAACGCGGGCCGGCTTATGCACACCCACGCTTTATTGCCATTGTCCCGTCGCTGCCGTTGAACGGCGCAGGGAAGATCGACCGCGGGATGGTGCAGGCCAGGCTCAGGGACGCCCTTGCCGCGCAAGCAACAAACCGCGTCGGCGAGTAGTTCGCATTGTTGAACGCACGCGCATGTGGCAAGCTTCGGCTCGCCAATTCCATCAAACACCCTTTCTGGATTACGTGAACGACCGCTGATCACCTCAAATAGAACAGAGTGGAGTCATCATGCTTGCCGAAGTCGATCGTAACAAAGCAGCCGATATTCTCATCGCGGCGGAAAGAGAGCGCAAGCAGGCGGTTCAGCTGTCCAAGTCCTGGCCCGATATCACCATCGATGATTCGTACGCGATCTCCAGGGAAGTGGCACGGCGCAAGCTCGCGGCAGGAGCCAAGCTCATCGGACACAAGGTCGGGCTGACTTCGAAGGCGATGCAACGCTCGTCGCAGATCGATGAGCCGGACTACGGCCACCTGTTCGACGGCATGATGATCGCGGACGGCGCGAAGGTCCCACACGAGAGATTTTGCCGGCCCCGGGTCGAGATCGAGCTCGCCTTCATCATGGGCAAGCCGCTCAAGGGTCCAGGTATAGGGCTACCTGACGTGCTGCGCGCGACCGAATATGTCGTGCCGGCGATCGAGATCGTGGATGCGCGGTTGCAGGATCCACGCAAGATCGTGGACACGGTCGCGGACAATGGGGCGGCGGCGGGCATCGTGATCGGCGGCCGGCCGGTCGGTCCTCTCGACCTCGACCTGCGCTGGGTCGGCGGCATCATGTACAAGAATTCCGAGATCGAGGAGACCGGCGTCGCCGCCGGGGTGCTCGGCCACCCGGCGCTCGGGGTTGCGTGGCTTGCAAACAAGCTGGGAAGCCACGGAGTCGCGCTCGAGCCCGGCCATCTGGTGCTGGCGGGCTCGTTCACGCGCGTGGTGTTTGCCGAAAAGGGCGATACGCTGCACGCCGATTTCGGCGCGCTCGGAGGTATTGCCGTTCAGTTCGTGTGAGCCGCCATTCAAGGAACAAGCAGAAGTCGGCATCGAAATGGTGACTCCTGATAAAACCGATGCCGCGGTGCGCATTTTGGCCGATGCCGCGAGTCCGGCCCGCATCGTGCTTTCGATGCGCAGGACCATTTACGAGCTGCTCGTCCTGCTCACTTTTCTTTTTACCAGCGCCTTTGTGTGGGCGGCGGACTATCCTATTCGGCCGGTATCGGTGCTGGTCGCCTTCCCGCCCGGCGGCGCCAGTGACGTGCTCGCCCGCATCGTCACGCGCAAGCTGGAGGAGGTCCTGGGACAGCCCTTCATCATCGAGAACCGGCCGGGCGCAGGCGGCAATGTTGCCGCTGAGACGGTGGCCCGCGCAACACCCGACGGATACACGCTGCTCAACGGCAACAATGCCATTCTCGCCACCAATGCGGCACTCTACAAAAAGATCAATTTCGACGCGGTGGCCGACTTTGCACCCGTCGGCTTGATCGGGTCGCAGGCCAACATCCTGGTTGTCAACCCGGCACTGCCCGTACACTCCATGGCGGAGCTCATTGCCCTTGCTCGGGCCAACCCGGGCAAGCTCAACTTTGCCTCATCGGGGCATGGCTTGGCGGCGCATCTCGCCGGCGAGCTGTTCAAGGCGGCGGCGAAGATCGACATTGTCCACATTCCGTACAAGGGTGCGGCCCCCGCGTTGCAGGATGTGATCGCCGGGCATGTGCAGATGATGTTTGCCACCGCTTCGTCCGTGGTCTCACACATCAAGGAGGGCCAGCTGCGGCCGCTTGCGGTTACGACGCTCAAGCGAACCTCTGTTCTGCCGGACATTCCGACCGTTGACGAGCTCGGGATCAAGAATTTCGATGCGACCACATGGCACGGTGTGGTGGCGCCGGCGCATACTCCGAAAGAAGTGATCGAGACGCTTCATCATGCGCTGGCCCTGACCCTCGACGATGCTGCAGTGAAGCAGGCGTTTGGGGATCTCGGCGTCGATATCATCGGCGGCAGCCCGGATGATTTCGCGGCCTATATCAAAGCGGAAATTCCCAAGTGGAGCGCGATCGTTAAGGCGTCGGGCGCGCACCTCGATTGATCGCGCCACCGCAAGAGCGAGGCTTTGCATGAATATCGAAGGGACGAGGACCGCGTTGGCTCGCAAGGTTCGGCAGCTCGGACACGTCGATCTCCCCGGAGCGGGGCAGGTCACCATCAGCAATGGGCATGCGTTCGTCGGTCATTTGCCCAATCAGGATCAGCTCGGCACCTCCGTTCTCGACATTTCCGATCCGCGCAAGCCGCGCGTGACCGCTACGGTGCGGATCGACGATCCGGAATCGCACAGCCACAAGGTTCGCGTTTCCGGCAGTGTGATGGTGGTCAATCACGAGCGCAATATGAGCAAGCTGGGCCGGCGGGCCGAGCAGCTGCCGGCTGCAAAGCGAGCCTTGCGCGAGCAGCTCGGCCGCGAGCCTGCTGCAAAGGAGATTGCTGCAAAGCTGAGCGTCTCCGAAAACGACCTGCGTGCGCTCGAAGAGTTCGAGCGCCGCGGTTACCAGAACGGCGGTTTCAAGGTCTACGACGTCTCAGCGCCAACAGAACCTCAGCTGATCTGCTATCACAAGACCGGCGGGATCGGGGTCCACCGTTTCGATATGGACGATCGTTACGCGTACATCTCGACCGAGATGGAAGGCTACATCGGGAATATTCTCGTCATCTATGACCTGCAGGAGCCGTCCAGGCCGCGAGAAGTTTCGCGCTGGTGGATGCCGGGGCAGCACGTCGCAGCGGGCGAGACACCGACCTGGTCGGGGCGCCGGCACCGGTTGCATCATGCGTTGCGCTTCGGCAACGAGATGTGGGCGAGCTGCTGGCACGCGGGATTCCGGGTGATTGACGTGTCGGATCTTACCCGGCCGCAGATGGTCGGCAGCTACAATTACCATCCGCTTTTTCCCGAGCCGACGCACACGGTGATACCTGTGCCGGACAGGATCGGTGGGCGGCGCATCGCGCTCGCGATCGATGAGGAAGATCAGGCCCAGAGCGCCGCCGAAGAGGAGGCGCGCCGCGGCCGCGCGCATGCCTGCATTCTCGTGCTTGACGCGACCGACCTTTCCGACATCCGGCCGCTCGCGCAATTTCAGCTGAGCGAGCTCGATTCCCCGTTCAGCCGCACGAGCGGCGCACGTTTCGGCGCGCACCAGTTCTGCGAGCGCATGTCCGGGACTCTCGTCCACGCGGTCTGGTTCGGCGGCGGGCTGCGCATCATCGACGTTGCCGATCCGCAGGCCCCGCGCGAAATCGGCTATTTCATCCCGCAACCTGTGGCCGACCGGCCGGCGCCGCAAAGCAATGACGTCGCGCTTGATGAGCGCGGGTTGATATACGTCGTGGACCGGCATGTCGGGTTCGACGTCCTGGAATTTACGGGATAGCTGCAGCTTTCACGCCCGCTCGGCCACAGCCGTCTGGGGCAGCTCGGTTGAGCACAAGCCGGTCCACTCGACTTGGGTCGGATCCGCCGCTCCCGTGTGTGTGAAAGATGGCAGCGAGAGCCTCGGCACACATGTGCCGGAACTGCACGCGCTCCGCCTCGCTCGCAAGCGCTCCATGCTCGATCAGCGCATCCAGCAGCTCGGCTTTGCGAACAGGAATGAACCGCTCGCGTGCAGCGGCCCGTCCCTCCGCACTTCTCCCGTCATTGCGCCGACTGATAAAACGTCTTTACGTCCGTGCTGAAAGCCTGACGCGATTGCGGATCGATGTAGAACATGTGTCCGCCGCGATAGAGAGCAAGCTGCGCGCGCGACGGGTCGTCGATCGGCGGCAGATGATCGAGCACGTACCTGCTCGCGGCATAGGGCGTGACCATATCGCTGTAGCCATGGGCAATGAGCAAGCGGAACGAGGGAATGAGCGCGAGCAGTTCCCGCAGGTCGTCGCTCACACCTGCTGAACCCCGCCCCTGACCCCAGTCCCATTTGCCCGAGACATCGGACGCGAGCAGTATGTAAGTCATCTCGGTCTTGAACCCGAGCTCGTCACGCGCATAGTTCGAATATGCCCCGCCGTAGGCGCGCGTGAGCCCGTCCAACAGCGGATCAGGCCCGCGCGCGGCGTCCTGCTCAGGATAAGGATCTGCCACGGCAAAGGTGGCATCGTAGCGGCTGACGATCTTCCCCTCCCGCGAACGCAGATGCTTCACATAAGCATCGCGGATGAAGCCATGCGACTTCGCAACGGTATCCACGGGCAACCCGGTCATTTGCGCGACCCGCGCATAGAAATTACTTGCCGCCTCGCCTTTCGGAGCAGGCCCCGCGAGCGTGGTCAGATACGTGCCGAGCGCGAAGCGTTCAGCTTCCGCCAAGGCAGGCTTGCTGAATGAGCCTTTGCTTTCGAGCTCAGCCGCGGCCAGCGAGGGCAGCTGGAGGGCGGCAGCCAAGGCCGAGCGGCTGCTGCCAAAGGTCAAGCTGCCCTCGATGAGGGGTGACAGCATTATAACGCCCGAGATCGCGACCCCCTGCTCCTGCCGCAGCGTCTGCGCAACTTTGGCGGCGCGAAAACCGCCATAGCTTTCGCCCAGGAGATATTTCGGCGCGCCGCCGCGGCCGTTTTTCGCGACATAAAGCGCGATCACCTTGGCGAGTGCCTGCGCATCGCCGTGCACCCCATAAAACGGGCCTCCGCCGTCGGCCTTGGCGGGACGGCTCCAGCCTGTCCCAACCGGATCGATCATCACCAGATCGGTGAAGGCGAGCCAGGTATGCGGATTGTCCTGCAACCGGGTGGCGGTGGGGTCGTTGCCGACAAACTCGGCGATGCGCGGCCCAACCAGCCCCAAGGTCAGATACGCGGATGCCGCGCCAGGTCCGCCATTGAAGCCGAAAGTAATGGGGCGGTTCGCTGTGCCGGCATTCTTTGCGACATAAGCGGTGTAATAGATCGCCGCCGAACGTTCGCCGGACTGGTCATAGAGGGAGAGGGTGCCTGCCGTTGCAGTATAGGCAAGCTTTCCGCCAGGAAGATCGATCGTGTGCTCGGTAACCGAATCCCCCGGGAGCAGGCGCAGCACGCTTTCGCGCTGTTCGCCCTGACGCTGCTCAGACCGTTGCTGCTCGGCGTGCGGTGTGGGCTGATGTTGTGGACGCTCCTGCGCACTGGCAGCCGCAGCGGCACCAGCGAGAAGCAGCGACAACAAAACCCGAATCGTGGTGAGCTTGGGCAAGGTCATATGGGCGTCCTTCTTGTCTTGCGCCTGTCGGGCGCCCCGGCCCGGCTGCACCATAGCGGCATTGTCACTCCGCCTCAAACGCCGGCGCGGTAGACATCAGCCGGAAGATCAGGGAATGTCGGGCTGCCGGCTTGTGCCAATCTGGACCCCAAAAAGGATGCCGAACTGATGCCGTTTCCCCGGGCCTCGCGCGCGCTCGAACGATTCACCGTCCTCGACTTGACGCGGGTGCGGGCCGGGCCGACCTGCGTGCGCCAGCTCGCGGACTGGGGTGCGAATGTCATCAAGATCGAATTGCCTCCGGAGCCCGGGGTTGCAGACCCTCTCGGGGGTCCGCGTGAAGGCCCCGATTTCGAGAATCTTCACCGCAACAAGCGCAGCATTACCCTCAATCTAAAGCTGCCGGAGGCCTTGGCTGCATTCAAACGCATGGTGAAGAAGGCGGACGTCGTGGTGGAAAATTTTCGCCCCGATGTGAAGCGCCGGCTGGGGGTCGACTACAAGCAGCTCGCCAGAATTAATTCGAAGCTGATCTACGCCAGCATTTCCGGATTCGGCCAGACTGGGCCTTATGCCCATCGGCCGGGCTTCGACCAGATCGCGCAAGGCATGGGCGGGCTCATGTCCATAACCGGCTTGCCCGGGCAAGGGCCGGTGCGCGTCGGCATTCCGGTCGCTGATCTCACCGCGGGATTGTTTTGCGCACTCGGTATTCTCGTTGCGCTGCTCGAGCGGGAGAAATCCAAAAAGGGACAGTATGTCTCGACTTCGCTGCTGGAAGCGCAGATCTTCATGCTCGACTTCCAGGGTGCGCGCTGGCTCATCGGCGGCGAGGTGCCCAAGCAAGCCGGCAACAATCACCCGACCAGCATTCCAACCGGCGTGTTCAAGACCGCCGACGGTCACATCAATATCGCCTCGACCGGGTCGAAAATCTGGGCGCGCTTCTGCAGTGCCGCCGATGCGACAGCGCTCGCACAGCGGCCGGAATATCAGACCGCCGCCGAGCGGTTGAAGCATCGCGACGCGCTCAACGCCGATATCGAGCGCTACACCGTCAAACGCACCAGCGCGGAGTGGATTGAGCTCCTCAACAAGGCGGGCGTCCCCTGCGGGCCGATCTACAGCATCGATCAGGTCTACGCCGATCCGCAGGTCGTTCACCTCGGCATGGCGCAACCGGTGAAGACCAAAGGCAAACCTCTGCGCATGGCGCGTCAGCCGGTTTCGCTCTCCCGCACATCCAGCAGGCTCGCCGCGCCGCCCCCCGCCTTGGGGGAGCACACGGACACGGTGCTGCGGGAATTCGGCTTTACTGCCAAGGAAATCTCTGCCCTGCGTAACGCGAAAGCAGTATGAACGACGCCTGACTGCGTCGTGGAGGAGCTCAAATGGATGACGTGACCAAGACCGACAAGATGCTGCGGCGCAAGGAAGGGCGCGTCGGCTACGTAATCTTCAACAATCCCGAGCGGCACAACGCGGTGTCGCTGGACATGTGGGCGGAGACCAGCCGCATTCTCGAGGACTATGCCAGGGACGATGAGGTGCGCGTGGTCGTGCTCACCGGGGCCGGCGGCAAGGCCTTCGTCTCCGGCGCCGACATCTCGAAATTCGAGAGCGAGCGCGCAACGCTCGATGCCACCCGGACGTACAACGCCACCGTTGAAAAGGCCTATTCGGGGATTCAGGAGTTTTCCAAGCCTACGATTGCGATGATCCGCGGCTATTGCATCGGAGGCGGGCTTGGGCTCGCGGTGTGCTGTGACCTGCGCATCTGCTCCGAGAATTCACGGTTCGCAGTGCCGGCGGCCAAGCTTGGGCTGGGGTATTCCTATGCGGGCCTGCGACGGCTGATCGACGTCGTCGGACCTTCGTTTGCCCGTGAGATATTCTTTACTGCGCGTCAATTCGGGACCGAGGAAGCGCGCATGATGAGCCTGGTCAATCGCGTGGTACCCGACGCCGAGCTCGAAGCGTATGTGAAAGACTACGCCGAGACCATTGCCGCCAATGCACCGCTAACAGTCAAAGCGGTGAAATACATCGTCGGCGAAGTCATGAAAGATGAATCAAAGCGCAATGTCGCACGGTGCGCGGAGATGGTGGAGCAATGCTTCGCCAGCCAGGACTTTATCGAGGGTCGCAGGGCGTTCATGGAGAAGCGGAAACCGGCATTCACCGGCACCTGAGGGCGTGCCGTCTGCGATCTTTGCCATTCCGCACTCAGAGCCGGAGCGAGCGCAAGCGGCAAGCTGTCACGGCGCCCACGGCTGGCTTCGGTGCTTCAATGATAAAGCGCGCAAGCGGCGCGAGAGGCCGTAGGGTGTCCGGGGAGGAAGGGCGTGGCGTCGGTTGAGTTGCGCGGTTTGACCAAACGCTACGGAGAGCTTGCGGTCGTCGATGACGTTTCGCTCACCATCGAGCACGGCCGCCTGATGTGCCTGCTCGGGCCATCGGGTTGCGGTAAGACCACCACGCTGCGCTTGATCGCAGGGTTCCTCGAGCCCTCCGCCGGCGAGATACGGGTCGGCGAGGAGCTTGTATCGTCGCCCGGACGAACCGTGCCGCCGGAGCGGCGGAACATGTCCATGATCTTCCAGAGCTATGCGTTGTGGCCGCACATGACGGTCCGCGAGAATGTGGCCTATGGGCTCAAGCTGCGGCGGATGGACCGCGCCACAATCAACCGCAAGCTTGCCGCCATCCTGGCAACTACGCATCTCGCTGAGCTGGCCGACCGTTATCCGGGTGAGCTCTCAGGGGGGCAGCAGCAGCGTGTCGCTCTCGCCCGCGCGCTCGTTGTCGAGCCCGAGACGCTGCTTTTGGACGAGCCTTTATCCAATCTCGATGCCAATCTGCGCGAGGAGATGCGCTTCGAGGTCCGCCGGCTGCACGACGAGTACCGCTATACGACGGTCTATGTCACCCACGACCAGTCGGAAGCGATGACGACCGCAGACGTCATTGCGGTGATGAATGCGGGCAAGATCGAGCAGGCTGGCTCGCCGGAAGAGATCTACGATCGCCCACGATCGGAATTCGTGGCCCGCTTCATCGGATCGAGCAACATCATCAAGGGAAAGGCGCTCGATGAATCCCACCTCTCCTGCGCCGGTGGCAAGCTGCGCGGCACCGGGGGGAAGCTCGTTCCCGGCAACGAGGGAGCCATTGCGGTGCGCCAGCACGTAGCAGGACTGCGAGAGAGCAAGCCCGAGAGCATGGATAACGTGCTCGCTGGCACAGTGGTCAGGCAGGTCTTTCTCGGACCGAGCCGGGACTACCTCGTGGAGCTCGCCGACGGCACCCAGTTGCGCGTGGTCGCGTCGGCGGCCGAGAACATCGGCCAGGGCGCGTCGGTCTGGGTCTATCTGCCGCCGGAGCGCTGCCGCATCCTGATGGGCTAACCGTGCTCGACAACAACAAACCCAAACCGAGGCAACGAACCAGATGAGAACACCTAAAATCTCCAGACGGGAGCTGTTGCGGGCATCAGGCGCTGCCGCAGCCTCCGGCCTGTTCGCCTCGGTGGCATCATCCGCGCCCCCGGCGAGCGCCGTCACTCCGCAGCTGATCGACGCGGCAAAGAAGGAAGGAAAGATCGTCTATTACACCTCCATCGATCTTCCTGTCGCGGAACGCATCGCCAAGGCGTTCGAGGCGAAATATCCCGACATTGCCGTACGGGTCGAGCGAACGGGAGCAGAGCGCGTCTTCCAGCGAATCGGGCAGGAATATGCGAGTGGCATCCATGCGGTCGACGTCGTCAACTCATCGGACGCCGCGCATTTCATCGCGTGGAAGCGCGAAGGGCTGCTCGAAGCGTATGTGCCCGAAGACGTCGCCAGATTTTACTCGGACGAGCACAAAGACGCGGATGGGATGTTCGCGAGCTTCCGGGTCTGGCTGTGTGTCATTGGATACAACACCACTATGGTGCAGCCCGGGGAAGCTCCCAGGAGCTACGCCGATCTGCTTGATCCGAAATGGATGGGCAAGATCGTCAAGGCGCATCCCGGCTACAGCGGCACCATCATGACGGCAACCTATCAGATGGCGCGCGATCTCGGCTGGGAGTTCTTCGAGAAGCTGGCCAAGCAGAAAGTGATGCAGGTGCAATCCTCGGCTGATCCGCCGAAGAAACTGGCGCTCGGCGAGCGCGCCGTGATGGCGGACGGCAACGAGTACAACATGTTCATCGAGAAGGAGAAGGGCACACCCGTCGAGATCGTATACGCGACCGAGGGCTCGCCCCTGATCGTGGGCCCGAATGGATTGTTCAAGAGCGCTCCCAACCCGAATGCCGCGCGGCTGTTCCAAAGCTTCTGCTTCTCCCCCGAGGCGCAGCAGCTCTGTATCGACGTGGCGGGCCTGCGTTCACTGCATCCGCAGACGAAGGAGAAGCCCGGACGCAAGCCCTTCGGCGAGATCAAGAAGATGAAGGATGACCCCGCCAGCGTTGAGAAAACGAGCGGAGAAATCAAGGCGCGCTACAGCAGAATTTTCGGAGTGTGAAGGGTTTCGCGCGTGTTGGATACGCTGAAGGCCGTTCGCTCCAGGCGCGAAGTAATCAAGGCGGCGACCGGCGTCGGCGCCGGTCTCCTCATTTCACCGCTGAAGGCTGCCACGCCGGAGCCCACCGCCATCACCCGCGAGTTGACGGAGGCAGCGCGCAGGGAAGGAAAGGTCAACTATTACACCTCGATCGACTTGCCGCTTGCAGAGAAGATCGCGAAGTCGTTCGAAGCGAAGTTTCCCGGGATCGCCGTGCAGGTAGAACGTACCGGCGCCGAACGACTGTTTCAGCGCATCGGACAGGAATATGCAAGCCGCATTTACAATGTCGACGTGGTCAATTCATCGGATGCAGCGCATTTCATCGCCTGGAAACGGGATGAGCTCCTGACTGCTTTTGTGCCGGAGGATGTTGCCAGGCATTATTCGCCCGAGCACCGCGATCCCGATGGGATGTTTGCGAGCTTTCACGAGGGCGTCAACTGCACCAGCGTGCAAAACCCGCAGACCTCGCTGCATGAGGCGTCGGAGGCCGCGCGGCGGGCGATCGCGGCGCAACCGGGCCCGACGGTGCTCGTCGGCCACTCCTTCTCTGGAATGATCGTGACGGATGTGGGGGTGGACCCGAAGGTCACCGCTCTTGTCTACGTCGCTGCGCGGGCACCCGATGCGGGCGAGGACTATACGGCGCTGGCGAAGAACTATCCGACGCCCCCGGCCACAGCCGGCATTGTCTTCAACGACGATTGGGGCCAGTTGTCGGAGGAGGCTTTCCTGCACGACTTCGCGGGCGACCTGCCGCGGGAGGAGGCGCGCGTCCTCTACGCGGTTCAGCAGCCGTTCAAGAAGTCGCTGACGACGGAAAAGACGACGAATGCCGCCTGGCGCATCAAGCCGACCTTCTATGCCGTGTCCAAGCAAGACCAGACGATCAATCCCGACCTGGAGCGCTTCATGGCCAAGCGAATGGGTGCGAAGACGATCG
>Ga0207693_10003254_pt1 | contig 13927 bp, 11 predicted proteins | sample LARL81metaG_FD_184347 | JGI IMG/M metagenome (GOLD analysis project Ga0207693, IMG submission 184347) | Corn, switchgrass and miscanthus rhizosphere microbial communities from Kellogg Biological Station, Michigan, USA - LAR L8-1 metaG... | ecosystem: Host-associated > Plants > Roots >...
GCCTGGCCGCCGGTCAGGATCGCGATGTCCTGCAGCATGGCCTTGCGGCGATCGCCGAAGCCCGGCGCCTTGACGGCTGCGACCTTCAGACCACCACGCAGGCGGTTGACGACCAGCGTCGCGAGCGCTTCGCCCTCGACGTCTTCCGCGACGATGACCAGCGGCTTGCCGGTCTGCACCACGGCTTCGAGCAGCGGCAGCAGCTCGTTCAGCGAGGAGAGCTTCTTCTCGTTGATGAGGATGTAGGCGTCCTCCATCTCAACGCGCATCTTGTCGGCGTTGGTGACGAAGTAGGGCGAGATGTAGCCACGATCGAACTGCATGCCCTCGACGACGTCGAGCTCGGTCTCGAGCGACTTGGCTTCCTCGACGGTGATCACGCCCTCGTTGCCGACCTTCTTCATGGCGTCGGCGAGGAACTTGCCGATCTCCGCATCGCCATTGGCCGAGATGGTGCCGACCTGGGCGATTTCCTCGTTCGAAGTGACCTTCTTGGAGTTCTTCACGAGATCCGCGACCACGGACTCGACCGCGAGGTCGATGCCGCGCTTCAGGTCCATCGGGTTCATGCCGGCGGCAACCGCCTTGGCGCCTTCACGGACGATCGCAGCCGCGAGCACGGTCGCGGTGGTGGTGCCGTCGCCGGCCGCATCAGCCGACTTGGAGGCGACTTCGCGCACCATCTGTGCGCCCATGTTCTCGAACTTGTCCTCGAGCTCGATCTCCTTGGCGACGGTGACGCCGTCCTTGGTGATGCGGGGCGCGCCGAACGACTTGTCGAGAACGACGTTGCGGCCCTTCGGGCCGAGCGTGACCTTCACGGCGTTGTTCAGAATGTCCACGCCGCGCAGAATGCGGTCGCGGGCATCGACGCCGAATTTGACTTCTTTGGCTGACATATTGGGTTTCCCTGAGTTGACTTGTCTCTCACCCTTGCGGCGGCGCCGGCGGCGCTCCTCAGGGGTGAGCGTGCGTGGCGTGAACTAGGCGGCCTTCTTCTTCGCAGAGGAGGCGTCGGTGAGCACGCCCATGATGTCGCTTTCCTTCATGATCAAAAGGTCCTGACCGTCGATCTTGACCTCGGTGCCCGACCACTTGCCGAACAGCACGCGGTCACCGACTGCAACGTCAATCGGGATCAGCTTGCCGCTCTCGTCGCGGCCGCCCGGGCCAACAGCGATGACTTCGCCCTGCGAGGGCTTTTCCTTGGCCGTGTCGGGAATGATGATGCCGCCAGCCGTCTTCTCTTCGGCGTCGATGCGCTTGACCACGACGCGGTCGTGGAGCGGACGGAATTTCATGCAGTCCTCCTAAGATACTGAAAGTGTTGTCGAGTTTTGAGCGATTGGCAGTCGAAGCCGGCGAGTGCCAGCATGCCATGCTGGAAATAGTCGAGACTTTCGCGGGGGACAAGGGCCTTTAGCAGAAAAATTAGCACTCAGAGAAGGCGCCTGCCAAAATCTGCGATTATTCTTAATGCGGAAGAACAGACCGTGAAATGCCGTATTAGCACGTGCGGTAAGCTGCTGCTAACGCGAGAAATTTCAACAGGTCGTTAAACATTTAGGCTTGTGATGGGTTGGTAACGTGCGTCACATTTCTCTCATGTGAGCGCATCTTTAGCCGGGTGGCTCCGGCAGGCGGCCACCACGTGAAATGCGCTCCAGCAATGGAGGTTGGCATGGGTTCGCGGGTTGGGGCGGTTTCCGAGGATTTCCGGAAACAGCTCTTGGGTTACGGGCTGACGACGGCACAGATCCTGTATCGGATGCCGGATCATCCATCGCTGCTTCAGACCTATGTCTGGCAGAATTACGATCTGTTTCCGAAATTCCCTGCGCTGCAGGACTTCCTCCAATTCTGGCAGGACAAGCTCGAAGGCCCTCTGTTCTCCGTGACGGTGGCGCACTCCAAGCTGATCAAGCCGGCCGAATTGCGCACCGTCGGCGGTGTGTTCCGGCTGCATTGATGACGATTCGGTAGGGTGGGCAATGCGTCAGCGTGCCCACCGTGCTTCCGCGAATTCCCTGAACGGTGGGTACGCTTTCGCTTTGCCCACCTACGCAACGTCCCGTGTGATACGCTCTGCGAAGGGAAACGCAAGGAGAGCACCAATGGCCCGCAAGAAGCCGGCATCGCGCGCCGCCGCCAAAACCGCTACGCGTAAGTCATCATCCGCACGCAAAGCCGTCGGCAAGTCCAGCGTACGAAACAAGTCCAGCGCGCGAAAGAAGATCGCAAGCAAGGGACGCGCGGCCGCGCCGGTCAAGATGCCCAAGCGCCCCAAGCAGCGCATCGCGATCAGCCACCACCGCGAGGAAGATTTCAAAACCGACGGTCTGCGCGCCTATGCGCACTATCGCGACCTCGGCATCAAGGACGCGAGCGGCGGCCTCGCGCAGGCGCATGTGATCCGGCTGATCGGGCCGTGCAATCCGGAAGAGGTCTCCAAGCTGCACTTCCACGACATCGACTTCCAGATGGTCTATGTGCTGAAGGGCTGGGTGAAGACCTACATGGAAGGCGAGGGTGAGACGCTGATGAGAGAGGGCAGCGCCTGGACCCAGCCGCCGAAGATCCGGCACATGATCCTCGACTATTCGGACGACGTCGAACTGTTGGAAGTGATCCTGCCGGCAGAGTTCAAGACGGTCGAACTCTCGACGTGATCGGGGCGCCGGGATTCGACGCGCGAGGGTGCGGCGCGCGACGGCTTCGACCGTGTTGCGCGCCTTCGGGTATTTGAGTAAGTGTTCGGCCGGAAAGTCTGTTGATAGTGTGCGCTGGGCGGCCGCCTTCATTGCGGTATGCGCTACCGACCGATCTGGGGATGATATGTCATCGTCGTTCGGTCCGCCGCGTTGGGGAAGGGACGCCGTTCCAAATTCATGACATCCGGCTACCGTGAAGACATCGATTGGCTGCGAGCCATCGCCGTGCTGTCGGTGGTCGCCTTCCATTTCGAGACGAGGGGCGTGTATGGCGGCTTCGTCGGCGTCGATATCTTCTTCGTCATTTCGGGCTACCTGATCGCCGGCATCATCCAGGCCGAGGTCGCACGCGGGGATTTTTCGTTCGCGCGCTTCTATGAGCGGCGCGTGCGTCGCCTCCTGCCTGCGCTCTATGTGATGGTGGCGGTGACGGCGATCCCGACGTTCCACTATCTCCTGGCTTCCGAACGGGCCGAGTTCTTCCGCTCGGTCGCGGCGGTCGTGACGTTCACCTCGAATGTCTTCTTCTGGCTGCAGAGCGGCTATTTCGATCATGCCGCGGTGGAGAAGCCGCTGCTGCACACCTGGTCGCTCGCGGTCGAGGAGCAGTTCTATCTGGCGCTGCCGCTCGTCATGTGGGGCGTGTTGCGCGTCGCGCGAGGCAATCGCGCCGTGCTGCCGGTGACGCTCGGCGCACTCGCGCTCGCCTCGTTCGTGCTGAGCGTCGTCCTGATGCGCAGCGGTGCTTCCGCCAACGCCTTCTTCATGAGCCCGCCACGGGCCTGGGAATTCCTGGTCGGCAGCATCGTCGCCCTGGACGGCTTCCCGACGCTGCGCCATCCGGTGACGCAGCAGATCGCGCGCGGCGTCGCACTGCTTCTGATGGCGATCCCGATCCTCTCGCTGCGGCCAGGGCCGGGATTCCCCGGCTTCAACGCGCTGCTGCCATGCGTCGGCGCCGCCATGTTCATCTGGAGCGGCATCAGCGTGCCGAACCAGAAGCATGCGCGCTCTTCGCCGCTGCATGTCGTGCGTTTTTTCGGGCGGATCTCCTATTCGCTCTATCTGTGGCACTGGCCGCTGTTCACATTTGCCCGTTTCGCAACGAGCAGCCTGGTGCTGAGCGGCGCTGAGACCGCCGGGCTTTTCCTGCTGACCGTTGCAGTGTCCTATCTGTCGTGGCGGTTCGTCGAGCAGCCGTTCCGGGAGCGGACGCTTGTGCCGACGCGGGCCGCGGCGTTCCGCCTCGCGGCGGCAGGCACGATCGTGTTGCTGGCGGCCAGCGTGGGCGGCCTTGCGCTGAGCGGGATGTCGTCGGATCGCGACCGCGTGGCTGAAAAGCTGGATGCCTACAATGCCTACGACTACGCGGCGATCTATCGCTCCGGCACGTGCTTTTCGCCGGCCGACGGCACTTTCGGGGACGCCTGCCTCGGCCTGGCGGCCGGCAAGGTCAATGTCCTGCTATGGGGCGACAGCTTTGCCGCGCATTATTTCTACGGCCTGAGCAAGCTCGCCGATCCCGGCACCACGAACATCATGCAGGCGACGCGGGCGGCCTGCATGCCGACCTTCGACGCCGATGCGCAGTTCGATCCAATGTGCCGGCGGTTGGCGGCCGAGATGAAGGCGTTTCTCGCCGGTCACAAGATCAACCTCGTCATCATGTCGGCTGACTGGCTGGAATATGCCCGCCCGCCACGGTTCGGCGGCATGATCGCCGATATCAGGAAGACGATCGCGCAGCTCAATGCGGCCGGCTTGCGGGTTGTCCTGCTGGGGCCGTCGGTTCAGTTCCGCGCACGACTGCCATCGATGCTGATCCGCGCGCAGATGCGCGGCGTCGACGCGCGCGCCGACGACGTCGTGCTGCCGGACATTTTCACGGTTGACCAGGCGATGCACGCCGCGCTGCCGGCGAACGGAAGCTTCTCCTACGTCTCCGTGGTCGATGCGGTCTGCCCGGAGCGGCAATGTCCGCTCACGGTCGGCGAGGGCGTGCCGCTCGCAATGGACCACGCGCATCTGACAGCGGAAGGCTCGGTCCATGTGATGGAACGGCTGCTGCCGATGCTGGAGACAGAGAAGTAGCACTCCGTCATTCCGGGTTCGCGTGCCCCGGAATGACGGTGCCGATCACGTCATCACGCCGACGATCGCGCCCATCAGGCAGGTCGTCAGCGTGCCCGAGACGATCGATTTCAGTCCTAACGAATTGATCTCCTGGCGCCGCTCCGGCGCCATGGTGCCGAGACCGGCGATCATGATGCCGAGGCTGCCGAAATTGGCGAAGCCGCACATCGCATAGAGCATGATCAGTTTGGAGCGCGGATCGAGCGCGTCGGGCGCGAGTTTCGACAGGTCGACATAGGCGATCAACTCGTTCAGCACGGTCTTGGTGCCCATCAGGCTTCCCGCCGTGATGGCCTGCGGCCACGGCAGGCCGAGCAGCCAGCAGACCGGCGCCATCACATAGCCGAGGAGACGCTGCAGCGAGATGGATGCGCCACCCACGTTCGGCAGCAGCGCGAGGATGGAATTGGCGAGATGAACCAGCGCGACCAGCACGATCAGCATCGCGACGATGTTGAGCAAAAGCTCGAGGCCGGCCGAGGTGCCCTTGACGATCGCGTCCATCGTGCTCGACGCATGCATGTCGGGATCTGCGAGCGCGCCGCCGGTGAGCTTGCCGCTCGTCTCGGGCACCATGATCAGGCTGATCAGGATCGCGGCCGGTGCACCGAGCACGGAAGCGATCACGAAATGAGCGGCGGCATCCGGGATGAGCGGTGCAAGCAAGGTGGCGTAGAGCACGAGGACGGTGCCGGCGATCCCCGCCATGCCGCCGGTCATCACCAGAAATAATTCACTGCGCGTCATCTGCGCCAGATACGGCCGCACGAACAGCGGCGCCTCGACCATGCCGAGGAAGACGTTCGCGGCAGTCGACAGCCCGACCGCGCCGCCGACGCCGAGCGTGCGTTCGAGCAGCCAGGCCATGCCGCGCACGATCGGCGGCAGGACGCGCCAATAGAACAGCAACGTGGTCAAGACGCTCATCACCAGCACGATCGGCAGCGCCTGGAAGGCGAGGACGAAATCGGCGCCGGGTGTCTTGGGATCGAACGGCGGCGGCCCGCCGCCGAGATAGCCGAACACGAAGGAGGTGCCAGCGCGCGTCGCAGCCGCAATCGCGCCTACCGCGTCGTTGATGGCGCCGAACGCGTGCGCGACGACCGGCAGCTTGATCAGCACGATCGCAGTGAGAAGCGTAACGACAAGGCCGATCGCGGCTTGTTTGGTCGACACCGCGCGGCGGTTCTCGCCAAGCGCCCAGGCGATCGCGAGCAATGCAAGGATCCCGAACGCCGATTGCAACTGCAGCATAATTCCCCCAACGCACAAGGCCATTATGACCGTGCGACGTAGCAGAGTGCAATCCTATGCGCGGCGGGCAAGGCTGCGGTGGGCAAGGCTGCAGCGGCCAAGGCTGCCATTGACAAGGGCGGGACCGTCCGCCACGCCGGTGCGACGACAAAGTGATCGAAGAGGGAATTGGCCGAAAACATGTCCACCGTGATGCCGGTCAGCGCCGGCGCGCTGCTCAGCCAAAGATCGTTCCTGCTGTTCCTGCTGTCGCGGAGCCTGTCGCGTTTTTCGAGCCAGATCGGGGCGGTGGCGATCGGCTGGCAGATCTACGACCTGACCGGCAGCGCCTTCGATCTCGGCATGGTCGGGCTGGTGCAATTCCTGCCCACGGCGCTGCTGGTATTTGTCGCAGGGCATGCGGCGGATCGCTACGAACGCAAGAAGGTGATGCAGGCCTGCCAGGTCGCCCAGGCGTTGACGGCGCTGTTTCTTGGCTGGGGCTCCTATGCCGGCTGGCTCACGGAACTGGATATCTTCATCGCGACATTCGTGATCGGAACGGCCGGCGCATTCGAAAGCCCGGCGACCGCGGCGTTGCTGCCGCTGATCGCGCCGGCGGGATCGCTGCAGCGCGCGACCGCGATATCCTCGGGCTCGGCGCAGGTCGCGACCATCACCGGCCCTGCGCTCGGCGGTGTCGCCTATGCGGTGTCGCCTGCGCTGGCCTATGGCGTGATGCTGGTGTTCTGGCTGCTCGGCATGGCCTTCGCGGGCGCCATCCAGCTCACGCAACCCGTAGAGCCGAAAGCAAAGGATGCAGACGCGTCGGACGATCTGTTCGCGGGCGTCCGTTTCATCCGCAGCAATCCCGCGATCCTCGGCACGATCTCGCTCGATTTGTTCGCGGTGCTGTTCGGCGGCGTGACTGCGCTGCTGCCGATCTATGCGCGCGACATCCTTGACGCCGGGCCGCTCGGACTTGGCATCCTTCGCGCGGCGCCCGCGGTCGGCGCGCTGCTGATGACCGCAATGCTCGCGCGGCACGCGATCAGCCGTCGCGTGGGATTACGGATGTTCCAGGCCGTGATCATCTTCGGCGTGGCAACCGTCGTGTTCGCCCTCTCGCACTGGATGTGGCTCTCGATGCTGGCGCTTGCGATCCTCGGTGCGGCTGACACAGTCAGCGTGGTGATCCGCTTCTCGCTGGTTCAGCTCGCAACCCCGAACGAGATGCGCGGCCGCGTCGGCGCGGTGAATTTCCTCTTCATCAACGCGTCCAATCAGCTCGGCCAGTTCGAAAGCGGCGTGACCGCGGCGCTGTTCGGTGCGATTCCGGCGGCCGCACTCGGAGGCGTCGCGACGGTTGCGATTGCGTTGCTCTGGATGAGGCTGTTCCCGACCCTGCGCGATGTGGAGCGGCTGGAATAGAGCAACTGGAATAGACTTGGCGTCTTCGAGCGAAGTGGATACCGCTCCGCGTCGAGAAAACGCGTCAAAATAAAGAATCCCTCAAACATAGACCGGCGTGCGCACCCGGCCGGCATCGCCGAACACGCGCAAGTATCGCTGGATCTCGGCGGGATCGCCGGTCGCCTTTTCCGGATTGTCCGACAGCTTCACGGCGGGCCGGCCGTCGACCGACGTGACCTTGCAGACGATCGAGATCGGATCGAGATTGACCGAGCCGTCCGCCGGGCAGCCGACGAAATCATTGGTCAAATTGGTGCCCCAGCCGAAGCTGATGCGTACGCGCCCGGCGAAGCGATGATGGGTCTCCTCGATCGAGCCGACATCCATCGCATCGGAGAACACCAGAAGCTTCTCCTTGGGGTTACGGCCTTTCTGCTTCCACCACTCGATGATCTCTTCGCCGGCCTCGATCGGCGGCGCGCTGTCGGGACGGAAGCCGGTCCAGTCCGCCACCCAGTCCGGCGCGTCACGCAGGAAGGCCTTGGTGCCGAAGGCGTCGGGCAGGGCGATCAGCAGGTTGCCGCCATAGGTGTGCCGCCACTGGTCGAGGATGCGATAGGGCGCCCAGCGCAGCTCATCGTCGTCCTTCGCCAGTGCGGCCGCCACCATCGGCATCTCATGCGCATTGGTGCCGATCGCTTCGAGATCATTGTCCATCGCGAGCAGCACGTTCGAGGTGCCGGTGAAGGACGGCCCGAGCCCCTCCTTGACGGCCTCGACGCACCAGCGCTGCCACAGGAAGCCGTGCCGCCGCCGGGTGCCGAAGTCGGACAGCCGCAAGCCTTCGAGCTTGCGCAGCCGTTCGACCTTGGTCCAGAGCTTGGCCTTGGCGCGCGCAAAAAGCACGTCGAGCGCGAAACGGCCCTGGCCCTTCATGACGGCGCGCGAGCGCAGCTCGTTGAGGATCGCGAGCGCCGGAATCTCCCACATGGTGGTGTGCGTCCACGGCCCGTGGAAATGCAGCTCATATTGGCCCTCGACCTTGCGCAGCTCATATTCGGGCAGGCGGAACGTCGAGAGCCAGTTGATGTAGTCCGGCGAGAACATGTGGGTCTTGCCGTAGAACGTGTTGCCGGCGAGCCAGATCAGCTCCTTCTTGGTGAAGCGGATGGTGCGGGCGTGGTCGAGCTGGGCGCGCAACTCGCCTTCGTCGATGATCTCGGCCAGGCGCACATGGCGGCTGCGATTGATGACCGAAAAGGTCACCCGCTGGTTCGGGTAACATTCCCGAATCATCTGCTGCATCAAAAGCTTGTAGAAATCAGTATCGAGCAGGCTGCGCACGATGGGGTCGAGCCGCCAGCCGTGATTATAGGTCCTGCTCGCAATGTCGGTCACAGTCATGTGAGCACTCTAGCGCGCCGGCCATGGGGCAGCCAGTGGCTTTGGGCGCGGGGCAGGGCCCCGCGCGTGAGCGTCGACGGGGAGAGGAGCTAGCCCCGTCCGACGAACGGCATCTTCGACGCCATGACGGTCATGAACAGCACGTTGGCGTCGAGCGGCAGGGTGGCCATATAGGCCACGGCGTCGCCGACCGCCTTGGCGTCCATGCGCGGTTCCGGGATCTTGCGCCCGTCGGGCTGCAGCACGCCCTCGACCATGCGGTCGGTCATCGGGGTCGCGGCGTTGCCGATGTCGACCTGGCCGACCGCGATGTCATAGGCACGGCCGTCGAGATTGGAGGCCTTGGTCAGGCCGGTGATGGCGTGCTTGGTCGAGGTGTAGGCGGCCGAGAACGGCCGCGGCGCATGCGCGGAGATCGAGCCGTTGTTGATGATGCGGCCGCCGCGCGGGGTCTGATCCTTCATGATGCGGAACGCATGCTGTGTGCACAGGAACGGCCCGGTGAGATTGGTGTTCACCACCGCCTGCCACTGCGCGAGGCTCAGATCCTCGAACGGCACCGGCGGCGCGCCCATGCCGGCGTTGTTGAACAGCACGTCGAGCCGGCCATAGGTCTGCATCACCTTGGCGAACAGCGCGTCGATCGAGCCGGGATCGGTCATGTCGGCCGAGACAGGCAGGCTCTTGCCGGCATTGTCGCCGAGCTTCTGGGTCTCCTCCAGCTTGTCCAAGCGCCGTCCGGCCAGCACCACGGTGAAGCCGACCTTCATCAGCGCATGCGCTGCCGCGCGTCCGACACCGGTGCCCGCGCCGGTCACCACCGCGATCTTGTCTGTTGCTTCGGCCATTTTTCCTCGCCTTCCTTGGTTATGGTTTGCCGTCTTTTTGCGTCTTGTACGGCGGTCGTGGGATGTTCTGATGTGCCGCGCGCAGCGCAGCCGACCAGCGCGAGCGCAGGTCGTGGAAATAGGGTTCGCCCGCCTCGATGCGATGATTGAGGTCGGCGTCGCAGACGTCGGAGCGCACCACCAGCACGTCGAGCGGCAGGCCGACGCCGATATTGGAGCGCATGGTCGAATCCATCGAGATCAGGCCGGTCTTCAGCGCCTCATAGAGCTCGACATCATAATGAATGGCGCGATCGAGCACCGGCTTGCCATATTTGTGCTCGCCGATCTGCAGGTATGGCGTATCGGTGGTGCATTCGATGAAATTGCCGGCGGTATAGACCATGAACAGGCGCATCCGCGCGCCCTTGATCTGGCCGCCGAACAGGAACGACACGTCGAAGCTGACGTCTTCGGATTTCAGCGCGGGGCCTTCGGTCTCGTGCACCGCGCGGATCGCGCGGCCGATGCGCTGCGCAGCCTGGAACATGGTCGGCGCGTTCATCAGCGTCTCGACCTCGCCCGTCTCGGGGTCTTCCATGCCCTCGGTCAGCGTCGACAGCACGGACTGGCTGATCGCCAGATTGCCGGCGCTGGCGATCGCGAGGATGCGCTCGCCGGGATTGGAGAAGATGTGCAGCTTGCGGAAGGTCGAGACGTTGTCGAGGCCGGCATTGGTGCGGGTGTCCGCGATCATGACGAGCCCGTCTCGCACCAAGATCCCGCAACAATAGGTCATTTCCGAACCCCGCAACCGTACGAATTACCGGCGAGCGAAACTAGTAACGAATTTCGCAACCGCGTCCAACCCCGTTTTCCCGGTGCGGGCGGCCGGTTGACGCGGGCAAAACCGCGGCGGGGAGGGCTGCTCGGCGAGGGCCGAGGCGGGCGGGCTGGCACCAAGCTACCGGCTGTCGCGCATCGGTCTGCGTGTATTGATTTGGCCGTCTGCGTCCGGCACGGTGCCTGCCAACAACAAGAAATTTTGGGAGGCAACCATGCGCGTGACATCTCTGCGGGGACAATTGCGAGCCGGCTTCATCGCACTCGGCGTCGCGTTGCTGGTGGTCACGCCGGCGCTCGCGCAGAAGAAGGGCGGCACGCTGAAACTCTATCACAACGACACGCCGCCGAGCACATCGCTGCTCGAGGAATCGACGATCGCCTCCGTCACGCCGTTCGCGGCGATCTTCAACAATCTGGTCGTGTTCGATCCGGCCAAGCCGCATGAGAGCCTGGAGACCGTGATTCCGGATCTGGCCGAAAGCTGGTCGTGGGATGCGACCAACACCAAATTGACCTTCAAATTGCGGCAGGGTGTCAAATGGCATGACGGCCAGCCTTTCACCGCGAAGGACGTGCAGTGCACCTGGCGGATGCTGATCGGCAAGAGCGAGACGCAGGACTTTCACCGCAACCCGCGCAAGGTCTGGTACACGAAGCTTCAGGACGTTTCGATCAATGGCGACTATGAGGCGACGTTTGAGCTGAGCGAACCGCAGCCGAGCCTGCCGGTGCTGCTCGCCAGCGCCTTCTCGCCGGTCTATCCCTGCCACGTGCCGCAACAGGCGATGCGTACCAAGCCGATCGGAACCGGGCCGTTCAAGCTCGCCGAGTTCAAGCGCGGGGACACGATCCGGCTCGTCCGCAATCCCGATTACTTCAGGAAGGACCGGCCCTATCTGGACGAGATCACCTTCCGCGTCATCGACAGCCGCGCCACGCGGATGCTGGCGTTCTCGACCGGCGACTTCGACATCACCTTTCCCTCCGATGTCACCATACCCCTGGTCAAAGACATCAAGGCGCGCGCGCCGAATGCGATCTGCGAGATCGTTCCGTCGGGAACGCAAGTCAACCTGATGGTCAACCGTGTCAATCCGCCGTTCGACAATCCGGATATCCGCAAGGCGATGTCGCTCGCGCTCGACCGCAAGCCGTTCAACACGATCCTGATGGAGGGGCAGGGCCTTCTGGGCGGCGCCATGCTGCCGAAACCCGTGGGCGAATGGGGCATGCCGCCGGAGATGATCTCGCAGCTCACGGGCTACGGTCCGGACAGCGAGAAGAACATCGCGGACGCGCAGGCGATCATGCAGAAGCTCGGCTATGGCGAAGCCAAGACGCTGCCGATCAAGATCCAGACCCGCAACCTGCCGACCTATCGCGATCCCGCCGTGATCGTCACGGATCAACTCAAGAAGATCTACATCAATGCCGAGCTGGACATCCTCGACACGCCGCGCTGGTATGCGCGGCTGCAGAAGAAGGATTACACGATCGGCCTCAACGTCACAGGTGTGTCGGTCGACGACCCCGATGGCAATCTCGTCGAGAATTATTCCTGCAAGTCCGAGCGCAACTATACGCAATATTGCAATGCCAAGGTCGATGAGCTGTTGGTGGCGCAGTCGCGCGAGCTCGACAGGGACAAGCGGATCAAGATGGTCTGGGACATCGAAAAGCTCTTGGTCGACGACGCCGCGCGTCCGAGCATCGTGTGGCAGACCGCCGCCAATTGCTGGCAGCCTTACGTGAAGGGCTACAAGCCGCACGACAACAGCCAGTACAACAACCTGCGCTTCGAGGACGTGTGGCTGGACAAATAGTTAGAACCTCATGGTGAGGAGGCGCGCAAGCGCCGTCTCGAACCCATGAGGCCACCAGCCGGGCCTCATCCTTCGAGACGCGCTTCGCGCTCCTCAGGACGAGGGGTAGAGAGTCGAGCGGATATGACGAGTCAAACAACCAGGACTAAGACTGCGACTGCGATTGCCACTGGCCGGGGCGCGCGGCCTGATCGACTTTGACCGCAACCGTCAGCGTCTCCAGGCCGCCGCCGTAGCGGGTGCCGCGCACGGGGGCGGCGCCGAGATAATCGAGGCCGATGGCGACGCGGGCGTGGGCATCGGTGGTGCAGATGCAGTTCGCCGCATCGAAGCCGACCCAGCCGAGACCGGGCACATAGGCCTCCGCCCAAGCGTGGCCGGCCTCCTGGCTGGATCTGCCGTCGGAGCGCAGGAAGTGCCCGGACACGAAGCGCGCGGGCACGCCGCCGGAACGCGCGCATGCGATGAAGATGTGCGCATAGTCCTGGCACACGCCGCGTTTCAGCGCGAAAGCTTCGACCGCCGACGTTCCGCTCGTGGTCGGGTCCTCGTCGAAGGTCATGTGCTCGTTGATCTGCGTCATCAGGGCATGCAGGAAGCCGAGCGTGTCGCTGTCGGATTCCGCGCGCAACTCGCGCACGAACGTCGCCATTGCCGGATTGACCGCGGTGAGCTGCGTCGAACGCAGGAACAGGCCCGGCGGAAAACGCTCGTCGGTGCCGCGCAGCACGCCGCCGGTGTCGTGGGTCTCGATCAGGCCGTCGGCCGTGATCGTCATTTCGGCAATCGGGCCGTGGGTGATGACATGGGTGACGTTGCCGAACGCATCCTCATGCATGTCGAGCCGGGAGTCGGTCGAGACGTCGATCTGCCACTCGGCGACATACTGGCCGTCATGGCTGCCGGGCGTCATCCGCAGGATCTGGATGACGCCGGTCGCCGCCGGCTCATAGCGGTAGGTGGTGGAATGGGAAATTCGCAGGCGCATGGCAGTGTCCGATCAGCACGTTCGGCCAAGTCTAGCCTAAAGCGCGATGAGATCGGATTGAATCTTCATCGCGATTTAGGCCTTTGATTAAGCATGATCTTTTCGGAAAACCGCTACACACTTTTCCGGATCATGCTTTAGATCAAATACTGCTTGGTGATGATTTCGCCGAGCCGCGAATTGTCGGCGATGAATTCCTGAATGAATTCATGCACGCCGTGCTGGAAAATGTCATCCATATGGCTGTGTTCCAGCCGATTGCGGATGCCGCGCGCGTGGCGCTGTGCCGGGCCCTGGCGGCCATAGGCGACGCCGATCTGGTCGAGATTGCGCACGAGATTACCATAGCAGCTTGCGAGCGAGCGCGGCAGCGTGTCGTTGAGGATCAGCAAGTCCGCAATCAGCCACGGCTTCAGCGTCTCGCGATAGACCCAGTGATAGGCCGTCAGCGCCGACACCGAGCGCAGGATCGAGGTCCACTGATAGAAGTCGAGCGGGCCGCCGACATGTTCCTCCTCGGGCAGCAGCACGTGATACTTGACGTCGAGA
>Ga0207693_10003255_pt1 | contig 13927 bp, 15 predicted proteins | sample LARL81metaG_FD_184347 | JGI IMG/M metagenome (GOLD analysis project Ga0207693, IMG submission 184347) | Corn, switchgrass and miscanthus rhizosphere microbial communities from Kellogg Biological Station, Michigan, USA - LAR L8-1 metaG... | ecosystem: Host-associated > Plants > Roots >...
ACGGGAACTCTTTGCTCTGACTGGACGCGATCGGGTGCGCTGGTTGAATGGCATGGTCACCAATAACATTCGCGATCTGGCGCCGGGACAAGGGGTTTACGCATTTGTTCTGAATACGCAGGGGCACATCCTGGGCGATCTTTATGTGTTTCATCACGGCGAAAGTCTGGTTGCGGAGATCGAGCGCGAACAAGCGGAGCATCTTCTGCAAGTTCTGAAGCGCTACATCATCATGGACAAGGTCGAGATCGAGGATCTGAACCAGAAGATCGGAATCATCGGCGTCGCTGGGCCGAAATCTGGCGAAGTACTTGCCAAGGCTGGGGTAAACGCCGATTTGAGCAACCTGCAAATTGCGGAATCGAACTGGAATGAGTTCCCCATTACGTTGATTCGAGGTGACAACTCGTGCGTTCCTAATTATGAAATTTGGGTTCCGGCCGAGAAGGTGGAATTTCTGATCGAGGCCCTGCTCAAGGCTGGAGCGGAGTCTGTCGGCGATGAGACATTGGAGACATTCAGAATTCTTTGCGGAGTTCCGAAGGTTGGACATGACATTCACGAACGAACACTTCCGCAGGAAACCGGGCAGGAACGAGCGCTGAGCTTTATTAAAGGCTGCTACATCGGACAGGAGATTGTCGAACGCATAAGGGCTCGCGGTTCGGTGCACCGGACTTTTACCGGATTCGAAGTTGAAGGCGCGGCGCCTCCGGCGGGAACGAAGATTCAAAGCGAAGGCAAAGATGTGGGAGAGATCACCAGCGTGATGGCAGAGCCGCTGAAGGATAAGCGGCTGGCGCTTGGTTTCTTGCGCAAAGAGTTTATGGAGAAAGAACTGGTTGCTGACGGGTCGAAGGTGAGGCCAACGGCACTGCCGCTCTTCGGATTGTTCGACTAATCTGAGGCCTCGCGGGCGAGGGCGCCCGCGCCACACGATCCCCGCGCCACACAGGTTTGATTATGGCAGAGAAGAAAGAACCGAGTTTTACGGTTACAGATAGACGGTTGTTCACTTCTGAAGGCGAGTTGCGCAACGACGCTGCCGAGGAACAGGAGACGCCCGCGGTGCAGCCTGCGACTATAGCCGAGAAGCCCGCGGCTCAAAATACTTCGGCTGTCGAGCAGAGTTCTATGCAAGACAGCGCCGCGCCGCCCGCTCCGAGTGCTGCCGAGCAGAAACAGCAGGCAGATGCGTATCGCGAGTCTTCGCAGGAGATGGAACGCCAGGTAGAAAAGAGCGGGCACTCAGCGAAAGATCTCGAGATCACCTTCGAGCGCTTTCTGGCCTCACTGTACATGACTGGTATGATGCAGCTCGGCCTGATGCATGAGCAAGGTGGGCAGCCGCAACTCGATATCATCGGCGCCCGCCAAACCATAGACACGCTGGGGATGCTGTCGGAGAAGACGAAGAACAATCTCACTCCGAAGGAACAGAACTTTCTCCAGAACGCCCTCTATGAGCTGCGGATGGCCTACATAGAAATCACCAATGCGATCGCCCAAGGCCCGCAGCAGGTCCCCACAGCCAAATGAAAGCGACGCTGACGGTGCTGGGCAGCGGTACGTCGATGGGCGTGCCCACTATCGGCTGCGACTGCGCGGTTTGCCATTCCAGCGATCCCCGCGACCGCCGCACGCGGCCATCAGTTCTGATCGAGTACGGCGGGCACAGTGTCCTGATCGACACCACTCCTGATTTTCGCGAGCAGGCAATCCGCGAGAATATTCGCAAGCTTGATGCGGTGCTGTACACGCATACGCATGCTGACCACATTCTGGGTATCGACGACTTGCGCCCACTGAGTTTCCGCCACAAACCCAACCGGCTTCCGCTCTATGCGCATCCTGACGCGGCCGCGTTCATTCAGAACATGTTCCGATACATCTTTGATTCGAATTACAAATTTGGAGGACTGCCCCAGGTCGAAATGCGCCCGATGGAAGGGCGCCTTGAATTGTTTGGGGCGCAATTTGAGCCGATAGCTTTGATCCATGGCGAAGCTGAAATCTATGGATTTCGTTTTGGCTCGGCGGCGTATCTGACCGACCATAGCGAGATACCGCAACCTTCATTGTCGAAGCTCGAGGACTTGGACGTGCTTTTTCTCGACGCCTTGCGCTACAAGCCTCACCCGACGCATTCGACAGTTGAGAACTCATTGCGCATTGTGGAGCGGCTAAAACCTCGGCGCGCGTTTTTTACGCATATTTGCCATGATTTGCCCCATGAACAGACCAATGCGGCGTTACCTGCCAACGTGAAGCTCTCGTATGACGGGATGAAACTGGAATTCGAAATTTGAGATTTGTATCCGGTGATTGAACCGGCGCGGCGCGTTTCTACATGAAGACTTTTCATCATTTGGAAGACATACCGGGAGATTTCGGGCCGACGATTGTAACCGTCGGCAATTTTGACGGCGTACACCTCGCCCACGCGCGGGTGTTGGCGGACATTGCAGATCGCGCACGGAAGCAACTGGCAAAATCGGTGGCAGTTACCTTTGAGCCGCACCCCATGCGAATTCTGCGGCCCGACTCCGGGCTGAAACTGCTGACACCAACGCGGGAAAGGCTTCGCTTACTGGAACAAACCGAAATCGATGGCGTGCTCTTACTGCCTTTCACGCGCGATCTCTCACTGATGAGTCCCCGCGAGTTCGTGCAGCATGTGCTATGCGGAGCCTTGAAAGCGACCGAAGTCCACGAGGGCTTCAACTTTCATTTTGGCCATAAAGCCGCGGGCGATGTGAAACTGCTAACTGAACTTGGCCATGATCTCGGATTCAAGGTCATTGTCTATCCTGAGATGCGGGTGCGAAGAGAGTCGGTTTCCAGTTCGCGGATCCGCGAATTGATCAGCCAAGGCCAAGTGGATCGCGCACGGGTCTTGCTCGATCGGCCATTCAGCATCTCGTCAACACCAGGCCGCGGACGCGGATATGGGGCAAAGTACACTGTCCCGACGATCAACCTGAGCAGATATGAAGAGCTGGTGCCGAAGGATGGTGTGTACATCACACGCACGCGGGTGGGCGAAGAGTGTTTCGATTCGGTCACGAATATCGGCAATCGACCGACCTTCGGTGCAGAGTCATTTGCGATTGAAACTCATTTGCTCGATTTTCATCCGCTGGAACTTACGGCGGAGACAAACGTTGAGATTTTCTTTCTTTTACGCCTGCGCGACGAAATCAAGTTCGCTTCCGTCGAGGCGCTGCGCGACCAGATCGCGAAGGATATCCGAAGAACCAGACGCTACTTTGGATTGCTGACGACTACTACGCCTGAACAGCCGAACACGGGCAAGGTCAAGGTGTAAGGTCAGTCCACCGGTCCCACTGCAGTTTGGACTGGAGTGTCGCCTGTTCCTGGCCTTTGCACTACGACAATGGCGCCCAGAACCATAAGTATCCCCACTGCCTGCAGGGGATGAACCACCTCTTTCAGTGCGATCGCGGCAATCAGGATGGTGAAGACCGGCTCAAGGCAGCTGGCGATGATTGCATTGGTCGGCTTCAAGTGCTGCAGTCCGGCGAAATAGAAAACGAACGGAACCAATACCGAGGTGACTGCAAAGACGAAAAGAAAAATCCAGACACTTGCTGAAAAATGCGCAGCTGCGATTTTGTTCGGCGGATTGAGCACCGCCCAGAATAAAGAAGCTGCCAGGGTGGTATACAGCAGGACAATCCAGCGATCGAATTTCATCAAGATGGAGTGTCCTGCGATGTTGTAGTAGGTGAACGAAAATGCAGCAAGCAGAGCGGCGATCACGCCGACTGCATTCAACTGCAAGCCTCCGCCGTGTCCAAATATTCCAATCACCAATGCGATTCCCATGATCGCCAGAACCACAGAAACGACTTTCGATAGGGTGGGGCGTTCCCTTCCCCGCGCGATCATGTAGACGAGCACCCAGACCGGCGCAGTGTACTGGACGATGATGGCAGTCGCAACGTTGGTCTTCTGGATGGCAAGATAATAGAGATAGTTCGACGCTGCCACTCCGGCCAGCCCCAACATGCCGATTCGCGCCAGATCAGCTCCGGGAATCTGCAGCTTCCTCCAGCCGTGCCGGATTATCAGAGCAATAAAAACCGCAATAAAAGAAAACGAAGTGCGTGCCTGCGAGAGGACCACCGGGCCTACTCGGTCGATCCCGGAGGTCTCCGGAAGCAGACGGCCAGTAAAGGCCGCCCGGCCCAGCGAAGCGGAAATTCCCCAGAACACCGCAGCAATGCCGATGTAGAGATACCCCTTGCGAGAATCGCGCCCGACGGCATTACTCGCATCGTCCTGAGGTAAAGCAGTAGCCGCGGAGTGCTTCACTGCGAATCCAGTTCAATCTGGTAGGTGATCTTCGCGGTCTTATTCAGCATGATCGAGACCGAGCAATATTTTTCTTCAGACAGGCGGACGGCATCTTCAACGGATTTTCGAGTTACGTTTCCCCGGACGCGATACCGCAGTTGAATTGCTGTGTAAACCCGAGGCGGAGTTGGGGCCTTCTCTGCCTCAACGCTCACCTCCACAGCGGTGAACGGCTCGCGTTTCTTCTGCAGAATGCTCACGACGTCAGATGCCGTGCAACCGCATAAAGCAATAAGCACCAGTTCCATCGGGCTGTTCGCGACTTTGCTCTCGCCATCCGTGACGACTGCGTGTCCTGAACTTCCGGTACCGGAAAAGCGCATTTGCTCGGTCCACTTCACGTTCGCAGTAATCATGTTCATCTCCGATTGTCAGTGCTGGGCTCAGGGTGGATCAGCACGCGGAACAACTCCGGCGCCTGCTGCTTGAAGCGAATTTCGAGGGCCGTGGAAATATCATGCACTCGCGAGAGCGGCAGTTCGTCGGGAAAGGTGCAGTGGCAGGAAAAATACACGTGATCGCGCACTCGTTTCACTTCAATGTCGTGCATGTCGAGAATCTCGGGGAAGTTGTTGGCGACGGCTTTCAGCTTGGCTTCCAATTGAGAATCGCGCTCGATCTGCTCACCGGCCTCAATTGTGGCAGGCTCGCTCTCGATGTGGGTGAGAATGGACTTGATCTCGGGAATTTCCGTGCGAATCTCAGATTCAAGCACGCTTACCTGGTCGTGCGCCTGCTTCAGTGGCATGTTCTCGTCCAGTTCCAAGTGCTGCTCAACGTGCAGTTGTCCGTCAAGATCCTGAACGCTCACGTCGTGGACATTCAAATTGTGGAGGGTGGCAACTGCGCGGACACGATCGAAAATGTTCTCAGCCGACGCAGGACGCGGCACCGAGTGGACGACGACATCGGTGTTGGGCAGGACGTGGTTAACGGCACGCGTAACTTCATCCGCAACCTGCCCCGATTTCTGGAAAGTGACGTTGCGCGCCAGTCCAACTGAGACATCAGCGAAATAGCGATTTCCGGCACGCCGGATGCGCACACGGTCGACCTCCAATAGTCCTTCAACGTTGCGGAGCGCGCCCATAATCTTCCCGCGAGCACCTGGCGGCGCAGTGTCCAGAAGAGCGTCAACAGTCCGGCGCGCCAGGCGAGTACTGACGAACATGATGACGCCGGCTACAAAAAGAGCAGCGACCGGATCGGCATCGATGAGCCAGGAAATCCCAAGGTTTCGTCCAACCAGCACTAGCCCAAGGCCGAATGCAACCACACCGCTCGACCAGATGTCCGTTGAGAAATGGAGCGCATCCGCCTGAAGCGCTTGACTGTCATACTTTTCGGCAATTCGGCCAAGTAAGCGCGACCGCCAGAAGTCCACCCCCATGGAGACGAACATGACAAGAAAGGCAGGCAACGTGGGTTCGATCTCCACGTGATGGAAAAACAGCCGCTTGATAGCTTCGTAAATGATTGCCACACAAGTGAGGAGCAGAAGGCCGGTCTCGATGAAGGCTGAAAAATTTTCAACCTTTCCATGGCCATATTGGTGGTCGGCGTCGGCGGGTTTATCGGAGACGCGGACCGAAAACAAAGTGACCGTGGCGGCAATCAGGTCCAGGCCCGAGTGTGCGGCTTCAGAAAGAATGCCCAGGCTGCCGGTGGTAAGACCGACGACCATCTTCAAGACGGTTATACCCACCGCGGCAATAACCGAATTGCCGGCTACGCTGCGCTTTTCGGCGCGCATAGCGTCCGAGCCATACTCTGGACTTGATGCGACGGGCACACCCCACATGAGTGCATTATCGCCGAAAATCGCCAATCACCCGCCGCTTTTCGCAACGAACTCCTATGCAAAGGCTACTGAGGCATGATTTTCTCGTGCGCGCTCTGTGCTAGGATTCTTGTAATCCCTGAAAGTTCTGGAGGAGCCTTTGAAAGTATTGCTAAGCGGCTTTGTCTGCCTGTTGCTGGCGACAGCGGCCAACGGACAAGCCAACTCGCAGCCGGTACTTAAGCCGCGTCCGACCAATCCAGTCGAGGAACTGCAACCGGCACAAGACAATAGCAAAATCCCGCCAGATGCGGCGGTAATCACCATCAACGGCGTCTGCGACAAGAGCGCTGCTGCGACGGCGGACTGCAAGACGGTCATTACTCGCGAACAGTTCGAGAAGGTGATCAATAGTATTCAGCCGAACATGCCGAAGGCGCAGCAGAAACAGGTAGCGGCGCGCTATGTGAACATAGTTCTGCTTGCGGGCAAGGCGCACGAGCTAGGCCTCGACAAGGGTCCCGCATTTGATGAGCAAATGTATCTGGCGCGCCTGCAGATTCTAGCGAAGCTCGGCGGCGAGCAGATACAGAAGGACGCATCCAAAGTTTCTGACCAGGAGATTACCGACTACTACAGCGCGCACGGTGGAGATTTCCGGACGATCAGCTACGACAAGATCTATGTACCCAAGCAAAAGCAGCTGGACACAACTGGGCAGAAGCCCAACGATCCCGATGCGCAGAAGAAGCGCGAGTCCTCGGAAGCCGCGATGAAAGACGAAGCCGACAAGCTGCGTGCTCGCGCTGCCGCTGGCGAAGACTTCTCCAAGCTGCAGCAGGAGGCCTACGATTTGGCCGGGATGAAGCTGAAAGCCAACAATACCCCGGTGGAGAAGGTCAGAAAGAGTGCGCTTCCGCCTACCGATGTAGCGATTTTTGATCTGAAAAAAGGCGAGGTGTCGCAGGTCTTCAACGACCCGCAAGGTTACATGATCTACAAGATTGAAGACTTTCAGGACCAACCGCTGGCGGATGTACGCGAAGAAGTTTCGCGCACGCTTCAGACTGAAAAGGTCAAGAAGGCTTCAGAAGCTCTGCAAAAAACTGCTGCCAGCGACACCGCTTATGATGACGCATATTTTGGCACTCCAGCTTCAGCTCCTCCGACCCTGAGAAACCCGGGAGAGCCAGCTCCAGCCAAAGAAGCCCCGCAACCACCCGGAAAGAAGTAGGAATGGGAGACGCGCTGCCGTCCATTGTTGTGACGGGAATTTCCGGAAATCTTGGGCAGCGGCTGCTGCCCTTGCTTACCCGATTCCGGGTTGTGGGAGTCGACTTTCGTCCTCCGAAGACAGATCTGCCGATCCGCTTTGAGCAGATGGACTTGGGAGAGGAATCTTCCTGCCTGCAGTTAATTCAGCTCTTCCGTGACGTGCGGCCGGTTGCAATTCTGCATCTGGCGTTTGTAATGGATGCGGTCCGCACCGGCGTGGTCGACCATGATCGCATGTGGAAGATTAATGTGGCCGGGACTGCGCGGGTATTGGAAGCCGCAACGGAATCCAATCGCGACTGGCCCATGATTGAGAAGTTTATTTTTCTGAGCAGCGTCAGCGCATACGGACCAGCGCTTTCGACGCCTGCTAATGAAAGCAGCCCCCTGTCTGCGCACACCTACCGCTATGGAATCCACAAAATGGAAGCCGACCTGGTTGTGCAGCAACGGGCGCCGGCATTGCGCGGCTGCAGTGTCTACATTTTAAGACCTCATATTTTTGCCGGACCGAATATTGATAACTACTTCATGGAGGCATTCCGGGGGATTCCCGGCGGCTCGAGTAAACGCGCGGCGCGCATGCGTGAGCGCGGCACGCGGCTTCCCTGCATGCTTCCCTCCGGACAGCAATACTTGGAGAACAAAATTCAATTCGTGCACATCGATGATGTGGCGCGATTGATCTCCTTCATTCTGGAAAAGAATGAACCCGAGGGCCGAAGACTAACCATTCTGAATGTAGCCGGTCGTGGCGGGCCACTAACTTACGGACAATGTGTGGGCATAGCGAATGCAAAGCTGATAAGGGTCCCGACAGAACAACTGTTCACATTAGCATTGCAGGTTTTGTGGGGGCTGCGGATTTCGACTATCCCGCCTGATGTTGCGCCGTATATGACCTCCGATACGGTGATGGAGACGACACGGTTGCAGGAATTCCTTGGACCCGAGTACAAGAATGTGATCCGCTATCCGATAGCCGAGGCGTTCGCGGAATGCTTCGCTAAGGAAACAAAAGCGGGATCTGCAAAGGCTTGAACTTCTTGCGAGGGACTGAGGGGTTCCGGGTCATTTCGTCCCGCGATATAGGCCTGCGATTCCGAACGTGTACGGCACCCACTCTACCTTGCGAAAAGCCACTGCGGTCATTCGGGACGCCAGTTCTGCAGGAGAAGGAAATTTCTCGACCGATGCAGGAAGATACGAATACGCGCTGGTGCCTGAAACCAGGCCGCCGATACGCGGAAGAACCTGCTTGAAATAGAACCTGTACAGTTTTCCGAGAATTCCTTTTGGCTCGCTAAACTCAAGAATTCCGAATTGGCCTCCAGGCTTAAGCACGCGGTGAATTTCGCGAAGGCCAGCGTCATAGTCTGCGAGATTCCGGAAGCCGAATGCAGAGGTCAGCAGATCGAAGCTGTCGTCCGCAAACGGAAGTTGTAGTGCGTCGGCTTCAATCCATTTCAGTCCAGTCACGCCGTCGGATTTTTTCAGAGCCAATCTCAGCATCGCATGAGAAAAGTCCGCGCCCGTGATTTGCGCCTGCGGTCCCGCACGCCGAAGCGCGAACGTCATATCCCCAGTGCCACAACAAAGATCAAGCACGCGCGCATTCGGTCGCGATAACAGGGGGGAGAATGTCGCCGCAGTGCGACGCCACCAGTGTTTATCAACGTTCGCTGAAAGGAGATGATTCAGCAGATCGTAGTGCGGAGCTATCGCAGTAAACATCTCGCGCACTCTGCGGGCGGCGGACTGCGTGTCGGTCGCGCCTGCGGGAGAGGCGCCCCGAACCCTGGCTGTATCCTCATTAACCGGCGTGTCATTCACGCGATGCCCGCCTGATCTCGTCCAAAGCCAGCGCGACCACCTGTCGCGGAACGTTCCCTACGATTTCTACTTTCCCGATTTCGTTAGGCAGAACAAAATTGACTATCCCTGCTTCAGTCTTCTTGTCCGACTGTAAAAGCCTAATTGCTCGTGGAGTCTGAATATTGACGGCCGGAAGTTTTCCCCACGCGTGTATAGCTGTACGGATACGTTCGTAGACGGAGAGATCGCATGTGTTCATCTCCACTGCAATTCTCGCCGCCGCCCACATACCCCAGGCAACCGCCTCACCGTGAAGAAAGCGTCGATAGCCGGTGGCAGCTTCGAGCGCATGTCCAAGCGTATGGCCCAAATTCAGGACCCGGCGCAGACCGTCCTCTTTTTCATCGGCGGAAACCACTTGTGCTTTCAGTCTCACAGATTCAGCTATGACCCAGCTTAGAAACTCGTGGTCGCCTCGCAAACCCTTTATCGAAGTGAATTCAAGGCGAGTGAACAATTCGGTATTGCCTATGACACCGCACTTCAGGGCTTCGTACATTCCAGCGCGAAATTCGCGGTCAGGCAATGTGGAGAGAACTTCCGGATCGATCAACACCAGTTGCGGCTGGTAGAAGGTCCCGACAAGGTTCTTCCCTGCCCTCAGATTGACGCCGGTCTTGCCGCCGATCGCTGCATCCACCTGCGCCTGAACCGTCGTGGGCACCTGTACCAGCTTTATTCCGCGCATGTAGACCGAAGCAAGCATGCCGGTAACGTCTCCGACAACGCCGCCGCCGAACGCGATGACCACGGCTTTGCGATCTGCGCGAAGCTTCACTAAGCTCTCTGCCAGCAACTCTACTGTGGAAAGGCGTTTGTGGCGCTCTCCGTCGGGCATTTCAATCAGCTTGGGAGAGAATCGCGCCTTGGTCAGAGAATTAAGCAGAGTCTTGCCCCAGCGCCGCTGCACGGGAGATGTCGTAACCACGAGCAGAGGTGTAGCTCCGCCGAATAGTTCGCTCAGGATGGCGCCTGCGCGAGCGAGGGATCCATGCTCGATCACAGCTTCGTAAGACTGGTGCACGGTTTTTATGGGAATGCGAACCATATTCAAGCTGCGTACAAACTCTGGGAAACTCGGAAACGTTCACGCAGAGAGATTCCATTCTAGCCTGATCTGATTCAGCCGCGAGGCTCAGTGAAGCACTTCGAAGTCGAGGCTTCGGAGTTTACTGAGCCATTTCAGTGCTGGGTCCGTGATTCGCAGCAAAGCCGAAGCGATTAGATCGACGGAAGCGCCAAGCAGCTCCATGGAGATCCCGTGTGAACCGGCGCTTTTGTTAACGTACGGCTAACATGAAAACTCGAATTGCAAACAATATGACCCGTATTAAAGCTGGTCTGCGAGACTGCTGTTATGGTAACGAAGTCATTTCGCCCGATCACCCCGCTGAATCTGGTCTGCCCTATTTGCGGAGCAGGGCCCGGTTCCGATTGCACGCGGACTCGTGGAGGATTTGCAGCCTTGCATGTTGCAAGAATCAAGGCGGCTGCCGTGAAAAGCATACGCCAATCGAAGCCGCAAACCTTTTCAGAGAAAGCAAAGCCCGGAAAAGCGGGCAAGTAATATTCTGACCTTGCCTTCGGAAGACTGTTTACATCATCCGCCTGGAGAACCTAGTCACACCGGGCCGTACCTCGGCAAATAACCTGCAATTTAATCAACCGGTTCGTTTGCTCGGCTTCGGTGTGGCACACTGGTAGGTTGAACGTTCTCGAATTTACTTTCCTGGTCTGGACCGGTTCGCTGATTGCTGGGTTCCTGGGCGCGTTAACCGGTTTGGGCGGCGGTGTGGTGCTAGTCCCGCTGCTCACGATTTTCTTCCACGTTGACCTTCGTTACGCGATCGGAGCGTCGCTGGTTTCTGTAATTGCGACTTCTTCGGGCTCGGCGGCGGCGTACGTCAAAGAAGGTTTTTCCAACATTCGCATAGGTATGTTCCTTGAGATTGCGACAACTCTCGGAGCACTAGTTGGCGCATATTTGACTGCCCGCATATCTCCGAGTGTCATTGCCGTGATCTTTGGCTTGATGCTCATGTATTCCGCATACATCTCGCGTCGTATGCGGCCCAGAGCAGAAACCGAGCAGCCTCCCGACCGGGTGGCGACAAAACTAAGAATGAACGACAGCTTTCCGGATACCAGCGGCATCCGCCATTACAACGTCTATCATGTGCCGGCTGGATTCGGAGTGATGTTCGGAGCCGGGACGTTGTCCGGGTTATTGGGCATCGGCTCCGGAGCACTCAAGGTTGTAGCCATGGACCAGGCGATGAAAATTCCGTTCAAGGTGTCGACCACGACGAGCAATTTCATGATCGGAGTAACAGCGGCCGCGAGCGCGGGAGTTTATTTGAGCCGTGGCTACATTGATCCGACCCTGGCAATGCCAGTCATGTTGGGGGTACTGATTGGTTCCCTGATGGGAACCCGTGTGCTTGTGAAAACTCAGACCAAGCGGTTGCGACTGGTTTTCAGCATCGTAATTGTGCTGCTCGGAATGGAAATGCTGCTGAAGGGATTTGCGGGTAGATTTTGATGACAGTTAACCACGGTACAGGGCCACAAGAACGACGAACCCAGAACTGGTACGACGAGCGGATGGAGAACGTCATCGCGCAATTGCTGCGAGGCGGAGTCCTGGCCGCGGGGCTGGTAGTGATTGGCGGGGCAGTTCCCTACCTTGGTTTTCATCCTCGTGCTCACGTCGATTACCGCACTTTTCATGGTGAGCCTGCGCAGTTGAAAACCGTGCACGGCATCGTGTCGGCAGCTTTCTCCGGAGATACTCAGGCAATCATGCAACTGGGGCTGCTTTTACTGATTGCCACCCCCATAGTCCGGGTAGCATTTTCCGTCTTCGCGTTTGCGGTTGAGGGAGACCGCCTGTACGTGTTCTTCACGCTGATTGTCCTCGGTGTGCTGCTGTACAGCTTGTTCGGCTCATTTTTGATTGTCTGAATGTCATCCGCGCCCAGTACGTAAGGTAATCAGCGTAATTTCCGGCGGGCAATTGATGCGAATGGGAGCGCGAATCGTGCCAATGCCGATATTCGTATACAACGTGAGTTTTCCCACCTTGTAGAGTCCGCGGGGATATTTCCTCGCGAGGGGCGGCAGCCAGGGTGCGCCGATACCCGGTATCCAGATCTGACCGCCGTGCGAATGTCCGGAGAGCTGGAGATCAATAGGGCTCAACGAGGACTCGTCGGCAAAATCCGGCTCGTGTGCCAGCAGGATGGTAGCTTCGCCGGCCGGAATTTTCCCGATAGCGAGGCCCAGGTCTGGCTGGCCACGTAGTGCATCATCGACTCCTGCCAGCCATAGGCGGCTTGAGCCACGCTCCAGGGCTATGGACTGGTTTCGCAGCAGGGGAATCTGATGGTCGGCAAGCAGTCCGGCAATGTGGGTAGAACCTGCCTCGCCGTCGTGATTTCCAAGGACGGCAAGTTTTCCCATCGGGGCGCGCAGGTTGTGAAGCATTTCCGCGCAAGGCCCGGCCATGTTCGCCGCGCGGCGGAGGGTCGAAGGGACCTCGATCACGGGAACGGTCACAAAATCTCCGGTCAGCACGATCAGGTCCGGCCCGAGGCCGTTCACAATTTCGACAGCCTTGCGAATGGGCACCACCGAAAAGTGTTCTTCGTAGTGAAAATCGCTTAATTGAGCAATGGTGAATCCGTCGAAAGTCTGGGGAAGGCGTGCGAGCGAAATCTCAATTCTCACCACGCGCGGATGGTTGGATTGGACAAAGCCATCCACACCAAAAGCGGACAGCCCGGCGATTGCCGCAGCTCCGGTGTAGAGAAATCTTCTTCTGGTCAGCTTCTTAGTTGGCAAGATTTGCGGCCTGAACGTGAGGAGGCAACTCAAATTTTACCGGATGCCGCGGAGAAGTGCCTCGGCCATAAAAACGAAACCGCGGCCGCAGGTGTGATTTCTCCGGGCGTAGTTCTTTTGCATTATTGATCGCTCGGAGTGGCCCGGCTACATTCGTTCGGATTCCGGATTAGGCTCTGTCGATGAACATGGTGCCAGACACTACTACCGTCTCGGTTCGACCACGCCGCCGTTGGAAGAGGATCACGGCCGCGATTCTCGTCTGCCTGTTCGTGCTCTGGGCTGGGTTTGTTACTTTCTTGTGGCGGGCAATGCACCGTTCGCCTGAAGATTTTGCTCGCGTAATGTCCCACATGCCTTGGGAAATCTTCCTGGTCGTCCCGTTTGAGACGCTGTGGACGCGAGCCCGCGCGGGCACAGTTCAGTTGGGCGATGCCGCTCCGGACTTTTCGCTCACCAAGCTGGATAAATCAGGAACCGTCCGGCTATCGGAGCTGAACAAAACTCAGCCCGTAGTGATGATTTTTGGCAGCTACACTTGACCGCCATTCCGGCGGGAGGTTCCTGCCCTCAACAAACTCTACGACCAGTACCAGGGAAAAGTCGGGTTCCTGGTTGTCTACATCACCGAAGCTCATCCCACTGATGTCTGGCAGATGGAGAGCAACATCAAAGACAAGGTTGTCTTTGCCAGTCCAAAGAACGAAGACGAACGGGCCTTTGTAGCGGGAGCGTGCGTTCGCAAGTTGGGAATCAAGTTCCCCGCCGTGCTGG
>Ga0207693_10003256_pt1 | contig 13924 bp, 8 predicted proteins | sample LARL81metaG_FD_184347 | JGI IMG/M metagenome (GOLD analysis project Ga0207693, IMG submission 184347) | Corn, switchgrass and miscanthus rhizosphere microbial communities from Kellogg Biological Station, Michigan, USA - LAR L8-1 metaG... | ecosystem: Host-associated > Plants > Roots >...
TTTCGGTACGTTCATCGAAGATGAGATCGCGCGCTGGGCGGCCGTGATCAAGGAGAACAAGATAGCGGCCTCGGACTAGCAGGCACGAGGCCCGCTCAAGGGTTTGGGCGGCCGCAGAGGGCGGAACTACCATAAGTAGAAAAGGAAGCTTATACGTTTGTATAGTTGTGGTGTTCATCTTGTTACATTGTTTTTACTAGCTTTTCTCGGTTGGCTTCGTTTGTGCGTTTGTGCAAAATGTCGAAAATGGTTGTATATGCTGTATGTATAAAACCTCTGGTATGTCCCTCAGAGGTCGCTCCCTGACTTTCTCCTGTCGATTCCTGCGCCCGCGTTCTCTCTCTGTTCTTAGAGCAGAGCAGCGAGATTGGCAAGCAGGATTTGGCGATGCAGCACGCTGGCAAAGCTCATCGCCTCTTCCAGCTTTGACGCTCACAAGTACTTCGCTCGAATGTCGATGGTCGATTTCACGCCGATCATTTCCAGATGCGATTGCAGCCACTGATCGGCACGGCTGTATCCGACCTGGTGCAGCCGGAGCAGAAAATCGCTATCAGCATTGAGCTTGCTTGTCGCTCCAAGCTTCTGCATCACGTCATCGGCGTCGATGGCGTGAATGTGCATGCGCCGGAGGCTGCAGTCGTTGATCCTGCCCTCGTCGATGAGCTTGGTGACGAACGCGATGGCCCGCATCTCCCGAAAGAGAGAGGAATTGAAGCTGATCTCATTGACACGGTTTATGATCTCCGGCGCCGTCTTCGGGATTTCGGGCCGTTCCGTCGGGTTGACATGAACAACGACAATGTCGCGCGACTGACAATCGTAGATCAGCGGAAAGAGCGCAGGATTGCCCATATAGCCGCCATCCCAGAAATACTCTCCGTCGATCTCCACTGCCTGGGACAGAAACGGCAGGCAGGCCGAGGCGAGCACGTGGGTCACGCTGATTTCCTCGTTGGTGAAGACGCGCACCTTGCCGGTGCGCACATTGGTGGCGCACAGGAACAGCTTGACGGCGCATTCGCGACGCAGGCGCTCGAAATCGACCATCTCCTCTAGCAGCGCGCGCAACGGATTGTAGTTGAACGGATTGATCTGATAAGGCGAGAACACCCGTGAGAGCATGTCGAAGAACATGTAGCTCGGGGAGTGCTCGAGCCCTTCGTTACCGGTGATCCGGTCATACCAGGACGGTTGCAGAAAGCTTTTCCGGGCAAGGCTCGCCACCCCTTGCCAGAAGCTCGCGAGGGCGCTCATCGCGCCGTCCCGTCTACCGAGCGTGAGCCCGTGCGCAAGAATGACGGCGTTCATTGCGCCGGCGCTGGTCGCGCTCACCCCATCTATCTGAAACCGGGGCTCCTCGAGCAGACGTTGCAGAACCCCCCAGGTGAAGGCGCCATGGGTGCCGCCGCCCTGCAGCGCGAGATTTGCAACCTTCTGTTCAAGCATCCGGGCGGCGGTCGTAATTTGGCCGGTTCAAATTGTCCGTCTCGAATCTCTATCATGTCGGGACCCCCTCGTCAGTGACGATCTCCCCGATACGGGGCTTACGGTTGAGCTTCATCGCGGGCGCGCTCGGCGGCAATAAAGTGTGTCACCTTGGGCGCGCCTTCGATGTTGAAGCGGTGCACCACCTCCTGCAGCAGGCGATCTGAATTGGTCACGCGGTCATGTTGGCGCAGGTGCTCCAGCCAGGATTCCACGAGAAAGGTCTCGACCATGCGTCCCTCCTCGGCGGCATCCTCGAATACACCCCAGGCATAGGCGCCATCGCGCCGGCGCTCCTGACCAAGCTTTTCGAGCGCGCCAAGAAACGCTTCCCGGCTGCGCGGATCGATCAGGTATTCGACCGTGACCAGCACTGGGCCGCGATCGTGCCCGATCTCATCGGTAACGAGCGGTGCCGGCCAATGCAGGGATGGCGTCAAGTCGATCCCCGCGCCGGTCTGCAACTTCCAGCGCCATGTCAGCGGAATCGCGACGAGCGCCCCGGCGGCGGCCATGAAATGCGCCGCCGGCAGGCCGAGCATCCCTGCGACTTGTCCCCAAATGACGCTGCCGAGGGTAAGGGTTCCGAAGAAAACCGTCATGAAGATTGCAAGCCCGCGGCCGCGCACCCATTCGGGCAGTGCGACCTGGGCGGAGACATTGAGGCTCGCCAGCACCGCAATCCAGCACACTCCGGCAATAACGCTTGCCTCGAGCCCGGCGGCAGGGTCGCGCGCAATCCCGAAGAGCGCCATTGCGAGCCCCGTCCCGATCGTTCCCGCAGCCATCAGGCGGTCGGGTCCGAGCCTTCGCCTGAGCCACGGCAATGCGAAAGCCCCGCCTACTGCGCCCGCTCCGATAGCACCGAGCAGATATCCGTAGAGGTCAGGCCCGCCGGCGATCTGTTCGCGCGCAACAAGGGGAAGCAACGCCCAATACGCGCTGCCAAACAGAAAGAAAGCCGCGCTTCGGATCAAAGTTGCTCGCAGGTGCGGATTGTTTCTCGCGTGGCGAAAGCCGGTGCGAATAGCGCTGCCGAAACGCTCCACCGGAAGATGCCGCCTTCGCTCCGAGGGCGGATGCCACCACAGGAGCGCACCGATGACGGTGAGATTGCTGATGGCATTGATCCAGAACGGCGCGGCTATGCCTGCGACGGCGACGATCACGCCCCCCAGCGCCGGGCCAACAGCGCGGCTGACATTGAAGCCGACACTGTTTGCCGCGACGGCAGGAGGCAGCTCCTGCTTGGGCACGAGTTGCGGAACGATCGATTGCCAGGCGGGAGCGGTCATTGCGGCGACCGCGCCGATCAGAAAAGTAAACAGCAGCAAGTTGCCCGGCGTTGTCGCGCCCAGCGCGACGATCGCTGCAAATACCGCGGAGACGGCTGTTACCGCCACCTCGCCGATGATGAGAAATCTGCGCTTGTCCACGATGTCCGCGAGGGCGCCGGCCGGCACCGCGAACATGAAAATCGGCAGAGTCGTGGCCACCTGAACGAGCGAGACGATCAGCGGCTCCGGATTGAGACTGGTCATCAGCCACCCGGATGCCGCGTTGTACATCCAGGTGCCGATGTTCGCGATGACCGTCGCAGTCCACACGACCGAGAATGGCGCGTAACGGAACGGGCTCCATGGAGAAGAGGCCGGCTGTCCCGAAGGTGCCCTCTGTGCGGCGCTGGCAGTCATCCACGCATATTACACCGCCCAGCAGGCGCATCCGAGCGCGCCCTAGAATGATTTCAGATCGGCGACCGGCAGCTTGCTCGACCATGCGCTGGCATGTTCGTGGAGTGGATCGCGAAACGCTGGAGCGGAAGTTGCCCGCCAGGCGTTGAATGGCTGGTGCATGCCGGATCTTGGCTCCAGCGGCGCTGGCGGCCGCCGTCGCGGTCCAGCTTGGAGCCGTCGCGATGGTGCTGCTTGGCGTGCACGCTCGGAGCAGCCCAAAAGAACTGAGCCCGGCTACCACTTGCTCACCGGGCTCGGTTTCGACCGCTCTGAGAGGGCCTGCTTGAGGCATCAGGGCGGGATCGCCACGACAACGCACCTCAGGACTAGTGGTTCCCTCGAATGGTTCCCCCTGGTAGGCCTGGGCTCTTCTTGTGGTGGGCCTCACTTGCTGGCCGGCCGCGTCGCCTCGACTCCTGCCCCGCGCACGATACTAGAAGAGGCGATCAAGCGACATAAGAAGGTGCATGAGAGTCATGTTGCGCAACGTTGGTACGGCTTTTGCGTGTCTATGGATATGGATCAATCAGCTCCCGGCAGCAGAACTACTGACCATTGATCTGACGCAATGGACGCCACCGGATATTGCTACGGTCGGTGACGATCCCTTTGGCGAGCTTGTCAAGTACGGACATGCGCTGTTCACCGATACGGCCAACGAGATCGGTCCAGCCGTATCGGACGCGGGTAAACGTTTTGCCGGCAATAATCTCGCCTGCCAAAACTGCCATTTGCAGGCCGGCACCCAGCCCTATGCTATGCCAATGATCGGCGTTTGGGGTCAATTTCCACAATACCGCGGGCGCGAGGGTGCTGTAGACACACTCGAAGAGCGGATCAACGGCTGCATGGAGCGCAGTATGAATGGGCGCGCACTGCCGCTTGAGAGCCGCGAGATGAAAGCCTTTTCCTCCTATATGCGTTGGCTTTCGACCGGCATTCCCGACGGTGCAATGCTCAAGGGTGCCGGCACGCTGCGTATCAAAGAACCCGATCGTGCCGCTGATCCCGGGCGCGGCGGGGAAATCTATGCAAAAGTTTGCGCGGCATGCCACGGTGCAGATGGCTCAGGGCAGCGCGCGCAAAACGGTCTCGGCTATCAGTTTCCGCCGCTCTGGGGGGCCGACAGCTACAACAACGGTGCTGGAATGAGCCGCGTTCTGACCGCCGCAGGTTACGCTTTGCACAATATGCCACTTGGCACGCGGTTCGACTCTCCTTTGCTGACGGACGACCAGGCCTATGACGTTGCAGGATTCATTGTGAGCCAGAATCGGCCGCGGAAGGCGGAGCTTGAGAAGGATTATCCGATCCGTCTGCAAAAGCCGATCGACAGTCCATACGGCCCATATGCGGACGAATTTCCCGCAGAGCAGCACAAATTGGGTCCGTTCGGCCCGATCCGAGCCAAGGTCAGGGAATTGGCTTCCGAGTCGCGAACTTCCAATGCAGGTGGACCGGACGACGGTTCGCAGCGCGCCGACGACATGAGATGAGCCTCGACACCTCACCCCAAACACGAGCCGTGGACCGGGACCGGCGCGATTGGTCCTGGCGCCGGTAACCCTTCATGTAAAGCTCCATCCGCTCCACACAATTCAGTTCTTCGCTGGGGAATAGAAGATACTGTCGATCTCGATGATATCGTCGTCGAATAGACGCCGGACCTCCAACATGGTACGCGGTGGGTAAGGCGGGTTGCCCCAAAGTTCTGCCTGAACCTTGCTCACGAGCGGCGCGAGCCGTTGTAGATCGGATACGTAGACCGTGATGCGAACGCAATCCTGCAGTGTCGCGCCCTCGGATTGCGCGATGAGTTTCAGATTCAAGAAAGCTTGACGAATACGAGCTTCGTCACCATCGACCAGTTTCTTGGTAACCGGATCGACCCCCTGCATACCCGCAACAAAGATAAAGTCGCCCGCTCGCGCGCCAACGCTCCAGGTGTCGCCCCCCGTGATAACTGCGCCCGGCGGATCAAGAGTTCTTACCCCGTTGGGCGATGCCGACTGAGCTACAGTAGCCATGGAAAACAGAATGAGACCACAGGAAAAAAGACAACGTGCCAGCATTGGAAGGCCCTTCCTCAATGGTTAATGGATTGAGCTACTTTGGTGTACTTGCAACCATGTTACGTCGAGGAGCATTCCTGACCACGCACAACTGTTACTACGACAACAGCCGACCCGTAGGCAGCGATTGATCTCCACGCGACCGGATGTGCGCCGATGGCGGCCCGCTGAATGGCTTGCTGCCGGTCTTAGCGCCCATTAACTTGAGCGAATCGGCGCCGCTTCCAGCCAGCAATTGCTGCACGTCACGCGCTGCAGCAGGTTCCGTTTCTGCTTACCCTAAAAAAACAACCTCGCGAGGCTTAGGATTCTCTGCATGCACAAGCTCTCATTCCAGGACGCTCTCGATGCAGGTCGCCGATTTAGCTTGATTACAATCGGTGCCCTCGCTTTCCTGGTGGCCGTTGACTATCACAACGTGCCTGCCTGGGCGCAGACTGCCGAGACAAGAGCAGCGCCCGCAGCAGAGTTCCGAGAGCCGGTAACGCTGGCGAGCAAGGAAGGCGTCCTCGAAGTTCGGCTCACTGCGCGGCAGAGCCAAGCCACGCTCGATACGGTGGCCACGCCTGTCCAGAACTTTTTGCTTTTCGACTATGAGGTGATCCGCGGCACGGCGTCGAACGGGCAGATGTCGGGCGGCAATCTCTATCCGGCGCCCACCCTACACGTGTTTCCCGGCGAAACGCTGATCATCCATTTCGAGAACGGCCTCAGCAGCCTGACCATCCGGGATTACTTCAGTCCGCAGTACACGCCAAAGGGTCAGTCCGTCCCGATCTACCCGGAGCAGATGACCTCCTCACCGATCAATCTCCACACCCACGGAGCTCATATCAGCCCGAGGGGAAATGCCGACAACGTGTTGCTGCACATCCCTCCAGTGATGTCCAACACCTACACTTACGACATTCCCAGGAACATGCCGCAGGGAGCGTACTGGTATCACAGTCATCTTCATGGGCTCACTTCGGCGCAGGTCTATACGGGTCTTGTCGGTCTGCTTGCGATCGGACGAACGGACGGCAACCTGCCGCTCGTCACGGAGAAAAGCATTCCCATCCGGAACATGGCGCTTCAGTACAACTTCGTGTTTGACCGGGGCGGCGGTTCGGCGCAACTCAACAATCTGAGCTGGCCCCAGTGGGTCAGCACGATAACGCCGCCCCAGGCCGGCGAGCTCGCGAACGGCACCTACCGTCCATTGCTCGCGCCGGTTAACTTCAACCAATCGAAGCCGGGAACGAAATATTTTACAGTCTGGTACGCGGGCCCGCTTTCAATTCACAATCGCCGCGGGAGCCTCCAGTTCATCCCCAGCAATCTGCAGCAATTCACTGCGGCGGGCGGCAAAGCGGACAGCGATGTGCCGGCCGACCCAACGCTGCCGGATTACCGGCGGGATGTGCAATTCACTGTCAACGGTCAGTTTCAGCCGGTCATCAAAAGCAAGGCTGGCCAGACCGAGATCTGGGTGCTCGCGAATGTGAGCGACTTTGCCTACATGAACGTCCAGCTCACGGAAACCGCAAGTGGGCGGCATCCGCAGATCGCCATCGTTGGCCAGGATGGAAATCCCTATACCAGGGTCCAGTATCCGCCGACCGACAACGGCACCCGGCTACTGATTCCACCGGCGAGCCGGTTCGCGATTGCAGTGACGATACCAGCCGAAGGTGATCTCGTTCTTGAAATGCCAGAGCGCGGAGGCGGCGCAAAGACGATCACCGAACCGGGCGTGCTCTACACCAACAATGGAACGGACAATCCTCCAGCCGTGCTGGGGAGCCTGAGCGTCCTGCCCTCGGCAGTCAGCTATGCCGACGGGTTCTTCGTCTTCCCGACCCAGGTGCTAGCCAGAGCCGTCCCCTCGGAAGGAGGAGGCGTAACGACCCCCTTCATCGAAGGTCAGTCGCTTGGTGGCTACACGTCCTTTGTCGACCTTGCCAACACCACGCCGGACGTCAAGCGGCAGATCCTGATATCCGGCGGATTTCTCAACAACATGGCGAGCACCGAAGACCCGAAAGCGTTCGTGTATGCATTCGACGGCGGCACATTTCCGAACGTGCCGCTGATCCAGCCGCGGCTCAACTCGGTCGAGGAGTGGAGGTTCGTCAACCACAACAACGACGAGCATCCGATCCACGTCCACGTCAACGACTTTCAGGTGACCGAGTACTTTGATCCCACGACGGGTCTGCGCACCGGCCCCGACAAGTTTTCGATCGACAATGCCAATGCACCGGCACCGACCATGCATGGTGACGAGAGCGTGATCCAACCTGGCATCCTTGCGATCCGCACCCGGTTCGATGAATACACCGGGCTTTACGTGATGCATTGCCATCGCCTCAATCACGAAGACAACGGGCTGATGGCGCTCGTTAACGTCATACCGGCCGTCTCCGTTTATGCGGTGGCCGTTTCAGGCGCCCCCGGTAAACCTGCGGAGGTCCGTCTGTACGACGGCAACGGCGACCGGTTTGTCGCTACCGTCATCCCGTTTCCCGGTTTTGAAGGCAGCGTCAATGTAGCGATGGGGGATGTTGATGGTGATGGCATTCTTGACCTGATCGTCGGCGCTGGGAAGGACCATACGCCCGAAGTTGTGGCCTACGCCGGTGCGGCCATCCGTGGCAAAGGCGCCTTCGGGACGGAGCTGGCGCGCTTCCAGGCCTTCGATTCCGTCGCGCGTGGCGGTGTCAGCGTGGCCGTTGCACAGATCGATGGGACGACGTCCGACAACATCATCGTGGGATCAGGTCCCGACGTCCCAAGTGAAGTAAAGGTATATCAATCCCAGCTGTCGTCTGCGCGGGGCGCCGTGCCAGCGCTCTTCTCGAGCTTCAAACCGTATGGCGACGACCGGTCTGGGGTAAGCATCGCCACCGGTTTCGTGGATTTTTCGACGGGCCGCGAGAGCATTGTCACCGCTCCGGGTCCCAGCAGCCCGACCGAGGTGAAGGTGTTCGCGTTCCCGCTGTTGGAGCCCATCCGCAAGGCTGATCAGAGTGACATGCAAGTGGCAAGGACCGACCAACCCGTGAACACCACCTCGTTCATTCCGTTCGGCAAGGACTATCGGGGCGGCGTTTCCCTCGCGGCGGGCTGGCTGGCCGGCTCGCTCGGTGGTGCCAAGCGCATTATCGTCAGCCAGCTCGCGGACAGCGGTTCGGTAAAGATCTTTTCGAGCGGCTCTGCACTGGACGGGGGCCCACCATTGTATCTGCAGAGCCCCCTACACCACGACCACAGCGCTCACTTCCGTGAGATCGCCACCTTCGAGCCATTCGGAGGATCTGCCGGCACACGGGTCGCCACCACCAGCACGACCACTGGTGCTAATCTGCTGGTGAGCGGGGTTGCGCCTGGAGGCACGGACGCAAGTGTTCTCAAGTACGAGTTCGTCAGACCAAGCCCTGAGTCGACGACACTGCAACCAGTACGTCTTGGACGAGTATGGTCTGGAAAAGCCTCGCGGCCTGCCATCCTGGGCGGCGACTAGCGTGGCGCAACGCCCGATTTAATTGCTCTGCTAGCCCGTCGCATTGCCGCGTACGCATCAGGTGATAAGCCGAAGCTACCCAGCTCAGTGCTGTCCGTCGTTCCTGGGTTGAAGTATGTGGTACGAAATCCGGAGTGTCTCGTCGGGCCAATCTGCGGCGCCTTACCAGGCCACCATGTGTTTAATCATCATCGTCATCATCCCTTCCACCCCTTCCCCCCCAGACGCCGACGCGCGCTGATCGCGCCTGCTGTTCCAGTGCCTGCAAATCCGGCGTTGCATTCGGCACTGCCCGACCGCCGCCGTTGAACAGCACCACACGTGACAGATCCTGATCGTCAACGCGACAACGGTATTCATTGCTGCTGCCGATCGGCTCGCATGCGACTTCTCGGCGTCCTAGATATCGTTTGAACTCGCGCGCACCACGGCCGCGGACACCCTCCACTCCGTACAAACGAATCGGGTGTCCCTGCACTTCGAGCGTTCCGGTGGTCTGCACAACTGGCCTGCCACGAATGGCAGCAGCACTTGGCAAAGATCTTGCCGCCTCCGGTGTTGCAGCCGCCAACACAATTGGTTGAGCGCGCGCGGACTTTGCCCGAGCGGGGATGGACTGGGTGACGAACTCATTCCAAATGCGAGCTGGGATATCGCCCCCGGTGACATTCCTGGTCGGGCTGTTGTCGTCGTTTCCGACCCAAACTCCGACCACGATGTCAGGCGTGAAGCCTATGAACCACGCATCCTTGTTCTCCTGTGTCGTGCCTGTCTTTCCCGCAGCCGGGACGCCGATCCTGGCCGCCTTGCCCGTCCCCTCACGAACGACGCTCGTAAGAAGATCACGGATGGCGGCCCGCGCCGCTTGATTGCTCGCGGTCGTGAGCACTGGTTTTTGGCGCGCGAATAGAACTTGATCCCCCTTCTGAATGGAGCCGACAGCATAGGGCTCAATATTTTCGGCGTTGGCAGCGATGGCAGCAAAGGCGCGGGTCATCTCCATCAGGGTCACCTCGGCGGAGCCCAGCGCAAGACTGGGCACGGCAGGCAATTCGGATTGAATACCGAGTCTGCGCGCCGTCTCGATAACATTGGGAATACCGATCTTGTCCGCAAGCTGTACTGCAACCGAATTTATGGAATTTGCGAAGGCGGTACGTAGTGTCACCTCGCCGCGGAACCGACCGCCATAATTGTTCGGCTCCCAGTTGCCGATTTGAATCGGTTGGTCGACCATGGTTGATTGAGGACTGAGCCCCTTCTCCAGAGCGGCGAGGAAGACAAACAGCTTGAACAGCGACCCCGGCTGCCGTTTTGCTTGCGTGGCTCGATTGAACTGACTGTCGTTATAATCGCGGCCTCCCACCATCGCGAGGATTGCCCCGTCTGGCGTCATTGCCACAAGGGCAGCTTGACCGACTTTCTTGCTGTGTCCTTCCGCCTTGAGCCGGCGTGCGACGACGCCTTCGGCAATGCTCTGCAGGTTAAGGTCTAAGGTGGTGCGCAGCGTCAAATCCGCGGACATGAGGCCGATGAGACGTTTCACATCACCCGCCAGCATATCCACGAAATAGTTGGTTCCCGGCGGATTGTCGGGCGGCACCCGCAACGTGGCAGGCTGCTGGCGCTCGGCATCGGCTTGCTCGCGCGAAATGGCGCCGGTCTCGACCATGGCGTCGAGCACCAGACCTGCGCGCTGCTGCGCTCCATCGAGATTACGGTTCGGGGCGAGCGTCGAGGGTGCCCGCACGAGGCCAGCGAGCATCGCCGCTTCACTGAGTGACAGTTCCTTTGCAGTCTTGCCGAAGTAGCGTTTAGTCGCCGCGTCCACTCCATACACGCCCGCTCCGAAATAGGCAGTATTCAAATAGCGGGTGAGAATCTCCTCCTTGGCGAGCTGCCGTTCAAGCCAAATTGTAACGATTGCTTCCTGCACCTTCCGTTTGATCGTGCGGTCCTGCGAAAGGTAGGTCATGCGAGCAAGCTGCTGAGTAATGGTGCTTCCCCCCTCGCGTGTGCTTCCCGAGACAAAGTTTCGATACGCAGCGCGTAGCAGCGAAGGTAGATAAAAGCCGCCATGCTCATAAAAATGACGGTCTTCGATGGCGATGATGGCGCATGAGAGATTGACGGGCACGTCTTGGGCGGACAGCTTCTCGCCCTTGAACACCCCGCGTGTAGCGAAGACTTGCCCACCGTCCGCCTCAACGACAAGCTTGCTTGGGGTCGTTTCAATGACCAATCCGCCATCAGACGGCAATGTGGCAATGCAATAGACAAGATATCCGAGCGGAAGAATGATGACCAAAGCGAATATGGCCGCGAGCGCATGGACAAGCCGCAGGGGCCGCGCTTGCGCGCGCGCCCAGCGCCAACTGTTTCGAATTTGATCGCCAGCTCGCGCCAGATCGATCCGGCGAAGTGCCGCCCAGGACCGATTTGCGAAACGATGCTTCCTAACTTCCTGAATCAGCAATGAAGCAGCCTCACTGCTGCTGACGCGAGCGCGGCATAGCATCTTGCCTGAGCGGTCCTGGATTTTCCGCAGCAGCGCTCTTGAGAACCAATGCTGTCTCGACCTATTCGGTCTCGGGACGCTTTCATCGCTCGGGAGACAATGACTGGTCGAGCCAACAAAGAGCCAATCATGGCGAGATTCCCAGCCGAGCCGAGGTGTCGTGGCCATGCAGCCCTCTATTTGAGCGGGGGCGGGTCTACCCATCCGCGACGACGGCGAGGATCGGGCCGAACGACTTCGGTATTGATGGACCGAATTGCACCATTACTATTCCAGACATCCGTCGTCTCGAGGCGATTGGCGCCCGCGGGACGGCGATCATCCGAATCATCATCATCGCGACGGTGGCGATGACGCCATCGGACGGTTTCGATATCCCGATGCGAGTCCAGAGAAGCCCCTGACAGCGCGGGGGTGAGCGGGGATGATCCAGCGGCGCCCGGCCCGGGGTAGGCGAGGAAAACGGTCGCAGCAAGTGCAACTTGGCCTGCCCACATGAGATTTTTCTCGGGAGTCGAGGAGGATAATCTCACAACGCCAAGCTGAAACAAAAGTTCCGAATCCTGAAGGTTCCGCCGACCCCCTCAATGGTGAGGACCCCCCTCGCCCGAGTTCCTGTGCGTGAATGCGACTACAGCTACAACGATCACCAGCGCTGCGAAGGTGGCAACGGTGGCTACAGCGCTGACCTACCCGCGCCTGTGTCTCGTCCCCTGTTCAGGGTCTTTATCGTTCATGGTTCCTCCCACCCTTTGCCCGCACTCATCTTGCAAACGCGACGGCTCCTCGTGATCTGCCTCTCGCAAACTGCATCTCCATCGATGTGCCGACGGCAACGACGAATACGAACAGAAAGCCCGCCACGATTCCCGGAATGACGAGCGGCAGGACGATGGTTGAGAACATCGTCCGGAAGCCTGCGCCCAGGTCCTGGCTTGCGCGAATGACCGAATGTTCGATCCGCGCGAATGCCAGCACAATTGAAATGATTGCGGACGGAAGATAGGCGGCCACCATCCCACCGGTGCTAATCTGCTGGTGAGTGGGGTTGCGCCTGGAGGCACGGACGCAGGCGTTCTCAAGTACGCGTTCGTCAGACCAAGCCCTGAGTCGACGACACTGCAACCAGTACGTCTGGGACAAGTATGGTCTGGAAAAGCCTCGCGGCCTGCCATCCTGGGCGGCGACTAGCGTGGCGCAACGCCCGATTTAATTGCTCTGCTCGCCCGTCGCATTGCCCCGTACGCTTCAGGTGATAAGCCGAAGCTACCCAGCTCAGTGCTGTCCGTCGTGCCTGGGTTGAAGTATGTGGTACAAAAAATGTTGTGGCGAACCAAGGGGTTCGGCCAACATTCAATTAAACTGACATTTGCGAGTTCGAGTCCTCTTCCCCGCACCATCCGAAAAATAAGAAGCTGTTTTCATTTCCTTTTTCCTTTTGCCGCCCGCACCTGATGCCAAGGTGCGGGAATAGAAGTTGCCTCAACGTTCGCATTGAGCTTGTGCATCGCCTCTAGCGAGAGGCGTCGCCGATCCGCAGCTCGGGTGTAGAGCGATGCCATGCCGCCACCGCACCAACCAAAGATCGCCTCGAGCTGAGCTACGGTCGCACCAGCGTTCGCCGCACGGGTGGCAGCGATCTTTCGCACGCCATGCGCGGACCCTGGCACGCCAGCAGCACGGCAGGCTTTCCGAAACAGATTGCCGAACGATTCCTTCGCGAGCGGACGACCGCTCTCGCCGGCGATGAAGGTCAGATCCCCGCATGGTCCCGCTGCCAGAGTGGCCGCAAGCACGGGCAGGATCGGCAGCGTTACCTCAACCGTGAAGCCGCTTTTTTCCGTTTTCATCGTTCCAATGCCATCGCGGACGTGCTGGCGCCCGAAGCGAACGGCATCGCCGCGGCGCAACCCAGTGTAAAGCAGAACGTCGAGCCAGACCCGCTCGCGCGTCCCGATGGGCCAGCGCCGCTCATAGGCGGCAACGTGCTCCTCAGTCCACGGGATGAAGCCGGCGCCCTTTGGGCGCGGCGGATTCTCGACGTGCAATGTCGGGTCGCTCTTAACCATCTGCGCTTTGGCCGCCCATCGGAAAAGGCCGCGCATGGCATCGAGGAAGTTGCGAGCTTGCGCCGGCGTCTTCGCGCGTCGTTCGCGTCCGGCCATGATGGTGGAAGTTGTAATCTTTGTAAACGGTTGGTCACCAGCCGATTGCACCACCTGCTCGAAAATGTTCTCCCGCTGCCGCCGCGTGGCCACCGAAAGGACGGCCCACTCCGTTGTTTCTCGATAGCGCGCGATCAGCCAAGCCAGGCTACCCGCATGCGGCCCTTGCTTGCGTGGTGGCGGCGTATCGGTGAGTGCAGCCTGATATTCCGCCTCGAACTCTGGCGTCCCATATTCAGCCCGGATCCGGATGCGCGGGCCTTTGTCACGGCGCACGTACCACACGAGACGGCCATGGCGTGTCGCTTCGCGATGGAGATGAGGTGGTCGAGGGCGGGGCATTTGGCACCTCACAACACGATATCCTCCGGTGGCGATGGCTCACTGGCAGGAGTATCGGCGCCGCCATCGTCCGCCCCCTTCGTTATGATGACAAGGTC
>Ga0207693_10003259_pt1 | contig 13905 bp, 14 predicted proteins | sample LARL81metaG_FD_184347 | JGI IMG/M metagenome (GOLD analysis project Ga0207693, IMG submission 184347) | Corn, switchgrass and miscanthus rhizosphere microbial communities from Kellogg Biological Station, Michigan, USA - LAR L8-1 metaG... | ecosystem: Host-associated > Plants > Roots >...
TGCCGGTGAGCGGCCAGCGGCTTTGCGCTTCGGCAACAATGTGCGCGATCTCGTGCTCGGTCATGTTCGGATAATGTTCCAGCGTCATGGCCGTCAGGCCGCCGTCGCCGCGGACATAGCCGACAAAGCTCGCGACCGCGCCGGTCAAGGTCTGCTCGGCGGTCAAGGCCTCGATCTCGTCGGAGACGTCGAAATCTTCGCTTTGAATGTGAATGTTTGCACTCATCCGCCGGTCACCGGCGGAAAGAACGCAACCTCGTCGCCGGCGCCAAGAGTGGCATCGAGTCCGGCGTGAATATGATTCACGGCGGCCCGCAACCGCGTCATGTCGGCGAACGCGTCCGCATAGCCGCCGCCGCGCGCAGCCAGAAAGACTGCGAGATCACGCACCGTACGCAGCTCGGGCGTCAGCTCGACGATCTCTTCGCTTTTGCCGACCTTCTGACGCACCCAGGCGAAATAGAGAATGTTCACGCCGTCCTCTCGCGGCTCTTGCGCGCGTAGGTCAGGCCGGCGCGGAAGTAGGAATAGCCGGTGTAGACCGTCAGCGCCGCGGCGACCCAGAGCGCCATATAGGCCAGCGCCAGCGAACCCGGCACCCAGCGATCGGCGATCGGACCCAGGATCATCGCGCCGATGGCGACCATCTGGATCGTGGTCTTGAGCTTGGCGATGCTCGACACCGGCACGCTGACCGAGACGCCGGCGAGAAATTCGCGCAACCCCGAAACGAGGATTTCACGCGTCAGAATGATGAGCGCGGGAACGAGTTTGAGCAGGCTGCCAAGGCCGTAGGTCAGGTTGAACTCCCGGACCGACCCTTCGGCAACCAGCATCATCAAGGCGACGCCAACCAGGATCTTGTCGGCGATGGGATCGAGCATGCGGCCGAAATCCGTTCCCGCGTTGAGCTTGCGGGCGGCGAAGCCGTCCAGCGCATCGCTCAAGCCCGCGATGCAGAAGACCGCGAAGGCCGTCAATCGCGCGGCGTCGCCCGGGATGACGAAGGCGACCGCGAACACCGGCACCAGAAGGATGCGCAGCACCGTGAGCGTGTTGGGAATCTGGAACATGCGGGCCAACTTAGAACAATTCGAAAGGAGTTTGCATTGTGCAATTCTCAACCCACACTTGGCGTGATTCTGGCGCTGCGTGTCAGCCGCTCGGATGGAAGAAATCGTAGATTTTCTTGGCCATGGCGCCGCTGACGCCGGCCACCGCCGCAAGATCCGACACACCCGCAGCCGCCACTGCCCGAGCCGAGCCAAAGTGTTGCAGGAGTGCTTTCTTGCGTCCGGCGCCGATACCGGCGATCTCGTCCAGCGGGTTGGCGCCGATAGCCTTGCTGCGCTTCTTGCGGTGGCTGCCGATGGCGAAGCGGTGCGCCTCGTCGCGCAGGCGCTGGAGGTAGTAGAGCACCGGACTTTTCGGATCGAGGCGGAACGGCTCCTTGCCGGGCAGATAGAAGTGTTCGCGTCCCGCGTCGCGATCCGGACCCTTGGAGATTCCGACGAGCGTTACATCCTCGACGCCGAGATCGGCAAAGACCTGGCAGGCGACCGAAAGCTGGCCCGGACCGCCGTCGATCAGAATCAGATCGGGCCATTTGGTCTTGGGATCCTCGCCCTCCTTCATCAGCCGCGAAAAGCGGCGGGTCAGGACCTCGCGCATCATGGCGTAGTCGTCGCCCGGCGTGAGCTCGGTCGATTTGATGTTGAACTTGCGATACTCGCCCTTCTCGAAACCTTCGGGTCCCGCCACGATCATGCCGCCCAGCGCATGCGCGCCCATGATGTGGGAATTGTCATAGACCTCGATGCGTTTGGGCGGTGTATCCAGTGCAAATACTTCGGCGACGCCGTCGAGCAACTCGCGCTGCGCGGAGTTCTCGGCCATGCGGCGGCCGAGTTGCTCGCGCGCATTGGTGAGCGCCATCTCGACGATCTCACGCTTCTCGCCGCGCTGCGGCACCAGCAGCTCGACCTTCTTTTCGGCGCGCAAGGTCAAAGCTTCGCCGATCAAAGAGGCGTTTTCGATCGCTTCGGATAGCAGCACGAGCGGAGGCGCCGTGCGTTCGTCATAGAACTGCCCGATGAAGGCCTCGAGCACCTCGCCCGTCGGCATTTCGCGTGGATGGCGCGGAAAGTACGGCCGGTTGCCCCAATTCTGTCCGGCGCGGAAGAAGAACACCTGAATGCAGGTTTCGCCGCCCTGAGTGAAGGCGGCAAAGACGTCTGCATCTGAGAACGTCGACGGATTGATGCCCTGGTTGAGCTGCACATGGCTCATGGCGCGGATGCGGTCGCGCAGGCGCGCCGCAGCCTCGTAGTCGAGCCCGCCCGCCGCCTTGTTCATTTCCGCGATCAGGAGATCCTGCACCGCGCGACTCTTGCCCGTCAGGAAGAGCTCGGCCTCGCTCACCAGTTCGGCATAACCCGCAGAATCGACGCGTCCGACGCAGGGCGCGCTGCAGCGCTTGATCTGGAACAGCAGGCAGGGTCGCGTGCGCGACTCAAAAACGGAATCCGAACAGGAGCGCAGCAGGAATGCACGCTGCAAGGTGTTGAGCGTGCGCGCCACTGCGCCGGCGCTCGCAAACGGGCCGAAGTAGACGCCCTTGGTCGATTTCGCGCCGCGATGTTTGAGTAGCTGCGGAAAGGCGTGATCCTGGCGCAGCAGAATGTTGGGAAAGCTTTTGTCGTCGCGATACGAAACGTTGTAGCGTGGCTTCATCCTTTTGATCAGGTTGGATTCCAGAAGCAGCGCTTCGGTCTCCGACGCCGTCGTCACGAACAGCATCTCCGCCGTTTCGTGGATCATCCTGGCGATGCGTTCATTGTGGCCGCCCGACTTGGCGTAGGACGCGACACGTTTCTTGAGATTCTTCGCCTTGCCGACATAGAGCACGTCGCCCTTGGCATCCATCATGCGATAGACGCCCGGCGCATCGGGCAGGGTCTTCAGGTAGGCCGAGATGCGCTCGACACCCTTGAGCGGCTCGGACTTTATCTCGCTGGTCTCATCGCTGGACATGACGGAGATATAGTAGCGCGTTTGGGCCGGCTAAGGCCGCTGACGCTCGATCTCGACGCCGCCGGATTCCGCGCCGGGGAGCGCATGCAGCTTTTCCACGCGGATGCGCGCGGTCTTGACGCGGCTGTCCTCGAAACAGGCCACCGCGATCCGTTCGGCCAGCGTTTCGGCGAGATTGATGTGCCCCGCCGCCAGGATCGCGCGGATCTTGCGGGTGAGGGCATCGTAGTCGACGACGAGATCAAGCTTGTCGGCGATGACGGCCGAATCCTCGACCGCCAGGTCCACGTTGATCCGCACCGGCTGCATCTTGCCCTGTTCATGGCCGTGTACGCCGATATGCGCCAGCACCTCCAGATTTCGAATGAAGACGTGCCGGATGGCCAGCACGGAACTGGCGAGAGGAAGACGCGTGACGTTCGAACCGGACATGAAACCCGTGGCTTGGGCGAGGCGCTGTTGTACCCGTTTGGCCGCGAATGCTAAAGCGTGGCGCATGAAGAAAATGCCGAAATCGCCGCCGTCCGCTGCGGCATGGTCGACGGACAAGGGTTACGTCCGCATGATGATCCGCGACCTCGTGACGGAGGTGCGCCTCGGCCTGCATCCGTGGGAGCGCCACCCCGAGAAACCGCAGCGCATCGTGATAAACGTCGAGATGTATGCAGCGCCGCAACCGCGCCGCGCCAAGGGGCCTTCGCCCGTCGTCGACTATGACTATGTGCGCGATGCTATTCGCAAGTGGCCGCGCCGCAAGCACACGGTCTTTATCGAGCCGCTGCTCGAGGAATTGGTGAAGCTGTGCTTTCACGATAAGCGCGTGATGGCCTGTCGTGTCTCGATCTTCAAGCCGGACATCTACAATGAAGCCGCCGGTGCCGGCGTCGAAGTCTATCGCGTGCGGACATGACCGGTTCACCCGACCGAAACGGCTATGCGCTTGTCACCGGCGGCGGTGCGCGGCTTGGCGCAACCATTGTGCGCCGCCTTGCGGCGGAAGGTTGGCCGATCGCGATTCACTACAACCGCTCCGCGACAGCGGCCGAAGAACTGACGGCGGAAATCAACTCGGCCGGCGGACGCGCCATCACACTGGAGGCCGATCTCGGCAAGCTCGACACGTTCGCCGGGTTGTTCGGTCAGGCCGGCGCAGCATGGGGCTTCTGTTCGCTGCTCGTGAACAATGCCTCGGCGTTTGAGTATGACGACATCGCCAACCTCACGCGGACAAGTCTGGAGAGCGTGTTCGCGGTGAATCATCACGCACCGGTGTTGCTGGCGAAAGACTTTCGCGCGCAGTTGCGCGCCGGCGCAAAGGGCCTCATCGTCAATCTGCTCGATCAGAAGGTCTTCAATCTCAATCCGGATTTTCTCTCCTACACGCTGAGCAAGTCGGCGCTGGAAGCAGCGACGCGCCTGCTCGCCATGGCGCTGGCCCCCGACATTCGGGTCTGCGGCATCGCGCCGGGCCTGACCTTGCGCAGCGGCGAACAGACGGAAGAAGGGTTCAGCGCCGCCCATGCCATGACGCCGCTTGGAATCGGCAGTAAGCCGGAAGACATCGCCGAAGCGCTGAGCTTCCTCATCAAGGTGCCGTCCATCACGGGTGCAACGGTGATCGTCGATGGCGGCCAGCACCTGCAGCCGCGCACGCACGACATCATGTTCAGTTACGGCATCGCGCCGGACGCGCCGGTTGGAAAGCCGGGAAAATAGCTGCGGGTCTTCCGGACGCCGGCGCCCTTCTTCCGTCCTTCGACAAGCTCAGGATGAAGGTCTTGGCTGAGTCCTCATCGCGAGCTTGTCGAGCGATGGATGACGTGTCGTCGCGCTAGCCCGCAAAGCCGACGATCTTCTTGACTTCGGCCAGGATCGGTTCGGCGATCGCTTGCGCTTTTTCCGCGCCGGCCTTGAGGATGCGGTCAAGTTCGGCCGTGTCGGCCATGAGACGGCTCATCTCGGTGGTGATCGGAGCGAGCTTGGCGACGGCGAGTTCGGCAAGCGCGCTTTTGAAGCTCGAGAATTGCTGGCCCGCGTAACGGTGCATCACGGCGTCAGAGTCCTCGTTTGCCAGTGCCGCATAGATGTTGATCAGATTTTCCGCCTCCGGCCGGCCCTTGAACTCATTGCGGTTCGACGGCATGGGATGCGGATCGGTCTTGGCCTTGCGAATCTTCTGCGCAATCGTGTCGGCATCGTCGGTCAAGTTGATGCGCGAATTGTCCGATGGTTCGGACTTCGACATCTTCTTGGCACCGTCGCGCAGGCTCATGACGCGCGTCGCCGGGCCGGTGATGACGGGTTCGGGAAGTGGAAAGAAATCGGGCACGTCGTAGTCGTTGTTGAATTTCTGGGCCACATCACGCGTGAGCTCGAGGTGCTGTTTCTGGTCATCGCCGACCGGAACATGCGTCGCCTTGTAGAGCAGAATGTCAGCCGCCATCAGCACCGGGTAGGTGTAAAGACCCGCGGAGGAACGTTCCTTATGCTTGCCGGATTTTTCCTTGAACTGCGTCATGCGGTCGAGCCAGCCCAGTCGCGTCACGCAATTGAAGATCCAGGCGAGCTCGGCATGCTGCGGCACACGGGACTGGTTGAATACGGGAGAACGCGCAGGATCGACGCCGGCGGCGATGTAGGCCGCCGTGACTTCATAGGTTGCGCGCCGCACGTCATCGGGCTTGCGGTAGCCGGCATCGTCGGTGATGGCATGCATGTCCACCACGCAGTAGATGCACGCCATCTCGTTCTGCATGCGCACCCAGTTCTTGAGGGCGCCCAGATAATTTCCCAGATGCAGCGTGTTCGTCGGCTGCATGCCGGAGAATGTCAGTGGCGGATGTTTGGGCGCATCGGTCATTGGGGGGGCTGCTTTGCGAAAAAGGTGCGCGGTTATGCCCCGGCAGCCGCCATCGCTTCAAGGGGTTCGGCGGCAAGCGCTTTCAGCAAGCGGTCGTGTACCGCCTTCAGCCGCTCCTGGTGGTAGACCTTGTGGCCGAAGCCGTCGCGCACATAGAAAACGTCCACCGCGCGTTCGCCATATGTGGACACCATGGCGGACGAAATCGACAGACCCGATTGGAAGAGCGCGTCGGTCACTTCGTACAGAAGGCCCGGGCGGTCGAGACCCTCGACCTCGACGACGGTAGCGCTCGACGATGCCTCATTGTCGAAATTGATGCGCGGCGTGACGCGGAACGCGGTTGCCCGACGCTTGACGGGCCGCTGGGCAATGGCGCGACGCGGATAGACTTCGCCACGCAGCGTGCGCTCGATCGACTGGCGCAGGCGTTCGACGCGCGCGGCATCGCCGAAGGTCCCACCCTCGGCGTCCTGCACGGAGAACACGTCGAGCGCGAATCCGTCGGTGGTGGTGAACGCCTTGGCATCGACGATGGTGCCGCCCGAGATCGATACCGCACCGGCCAGTTGCGAGAACAGGCCCGGATGGTCCGGCGTGTAGAGCACGATTTCCGTCACGCTGCGAAAATCATTGCTCTCGGCGGCGAGCGAGAACAATTCGCCCTTGGCGTCGGCTTCTGCCATCAGCCGCGCGTGACGCTCATGCGTCACCTCGTCGAAGGCGAGCCAATAATTGTCGTAGTGGCGCGAGAGTGCGCGTTCACGCGCTTCCGCAGGAAGGTCGGCGATGCGCGGTTCCAGCGCCGCCTTCGCGTGTTGCACCCGCGCCGCACGCGCCGGCATGGCGTCGCCGCCCGACATTACGCTCTCCGCTTCGTAATAGAGTTCGCGCAGCAGCTGTCCCTTCCAGCCGTTCCACACACCCGGACCAACGGCGCGGATATCGGCAACCGTCAACACGAGCAACAGGCGCAGCATTTCGGGCGTCTGCACCTGGCTCACGAAATCCTTCACGGTCTTGGGATCTGCGATGTCGCGTTTCTGCGCCATGTCGCTCATCACCAGATGGTTCTTGACCAGCCACATGACGGCGGCGGTGTCTTCCGCGCTGAGGCCGAGACGCGGGCAGAGGCTGTTGGCGATCGCCGCGCCGACGTCCGAGTGATCGCCGGGCAAACCCTTGGCGATGTCGTGCAGCAGGATCGCGACGTAGAGCGCCTCGCGCGATTTGACGCGCTTGATGATGTCGGTGGAGAGCGGATGTTCGTTACGCCGCTCGCCGTGATCGATCGCTGCGACATTGCCGACGGCGCGGATCAAATGCTCGTCGACCGTGTAGTGATGATACATGTTGAACTGCATCAACCCCACCACGCGGCCGAATTCCGGCACGAAACGCCCAAAGACGCCGGCCTCGTTCATCAGCCGGAGCGCGCGTTCGGGGTTGTTGCGCGAGGAGAGAACTTCCAAAAAAAGCCGATTCGCTTCCGGGTCGCGCCGTACATCGTCTGTGATGGCGTCGAGCGAGCGTGTGATCGTGCGCAGCGCATCGGGATGCACGTCGACGCCCTTGGCGTCGGCGAGGTGAAAGATGCGGATCATGTTGACCGGATCGGAACGGAAGATACCCGAACGCGCGTTCAGCCGTCCGTTCTCGACGAAGAAATCGTCGTCGCTCGTTCTGGGCTTGAGAAAGCCCGGCAACATGCTGGCCAGCGTCGGCCGGCGCTTCTTGTTCTGGTCTTCGAGCGCGGCGCAGAAGATACGCGTCAGATCGCCGACATCCTTGGCGACAAGAAAGTAGGTCTTCATGAAGGCTTCGACGGCGCGGCGCGGATTGTCGCCGGTGAATTTCATCGCCGTGGCGAGTTCCGGCTGGACGTCGAACGACAAGCGCTCCTCGGCGCGGCCGACGAGATAGTGCAGCCGCACCCGCACGTCCCACAAAAACGCCTCCGCCTTCTGGAAAGTCTTGTATTCCTCCTTCGTGAAAACGTTGTGCTGCACCAGGGTTGCGGCGTCGTCGACGTGATAGAGATATTTGCCGATCCAGTAGAGCGTCTGCAGGTCGCGCAAGCCCCCTTTGCCCTCCTTGATGTTGGGCTCGACGAGATAGCGGCTCTCGCCCTGGCGGGCGTGACGTTCCTTGCGTTCGGCGAGTTTGGCTTCGACGAAATCCTGGCCACTGCCGGTGGCCACCTCGCTCCAGAATTTCTTGCGCAACTCGTCGTAGAGCTTGGTGTCGCCCCAGAGATAGCGCGCTTCGAGGATCGCGGTGCGGATCGTGCTGTCCTGCTTGGAAAGTCGCACGCATTCGCCGAGCGAGCGCGTCGCATGTCCGACCTTCAGTCCCAGGTCCCACAGCATGTAGAGAATGAATTCGATGACGCTCTCGCCCCAGGCGGTCTGCTTGAACGGGCGCACGAAGAGCAGATCGATGTCTGACCCCGGCGCCAGCTCGCCGCGGCCATAACCGCCGGTGGCGACGACCGCGATGCGTTCTGCCGCCGTCGGATTCTGCGCGTAGTAGAAATGCTTGGTGGCGAAGTCGTAGATCACCTGGATGGTGGCGTCCTGGAGCGCGGAGAGCGCGCGCGCAGCCGCGAGTCCCGTCAGCGCGTCGGACTCGACGTCGACCTTCACCTTCGCGCGCGCGTCGAGAAAGGCGCCTTTGATCAGGGTCAGCGCGTCTTTGCGCAGCTTGGCCTTATCGCCTGCCTCATGCGCAAGCGCCGTCAGCGCGCGACGCAGTGCGTCCGCATCGAAGAGCCTCGCGATGTTCGGTCCTTCGTAGCCCACAGGGGCACCTTTGCGCCTTTCCGGCAAAGAATGCCACGTCCAGCCGGGCGAGGCGAGAACGCGCCCGCAGACGCGATTTCAGACCGCCCGAGGACTTTCGAATTATTCTGCTCGCAAGACGTTACCAGCTCTCTTCGAGTGGAATGTGTCCGGGCTGGCGGGCGACGCGCGCCAGCCACTTTGTGACCGCCGGATAGTCGGCGAGGTTGAAACCGCCTTCCGCGGCACAGTGGGTGTAGCCGTACAAGGAAATGTCGGCGATGGAATAGTTCGGGCCGGCAAACCAATCATGCTTCGTCAGATGCGTGTTCATGACACCCAGCGCTGCATTGCCCTTGTCATGCCATTCGCCGACTAGGTGCTGTTTCTTGGCCAGTTCCGCCTTCGGCGCGTAGTGGAGCCAGAATCGCGCCACGGCGACATAGGGTTCGTGGCTGTACTGCTCGAAGAACATCCATTGCAGCGCCTGCGCGCGGTCCCATTTGCTTTCCGGCACAAGCTTGGTGCCTTCCGCGAGATACCAGAGGATGGCGCAGGACTCCGGCAGCGTGCGGCCGTCTTCCAATTCCAGCAGCGGCACGCGGCCATTGGGATTCTTGGCGAGAAATTCGGGCTTGCGTGTCTCGCCGCCGTGCAACGGATATTCCTTCAGCGTGATCGCAATTCCCAGCTGGCGTGCCGCAAGCCGCACCTTGTAGCAGTTACCGGAATCCTGCATCTGATGCAGCACGGGCATGGTCGCTCACTCCGCAAATCGCGCGGCAGCATGCCCGATTCATCGCGCCGTTACGTATGCGCTTTGCGCTTGGCGCCTTTGCGTGCGCCTGGCGCAGCGGTGCGGATGATCACGCCGCAGGCGACGCGCTCGCCCGAATTGCCGGCCGGCTGGCTCACATAGTCGTCGGCTTTTGCATGCACGATGAGCGACGCGCCATCGCGATCGAAGATCGATTTCTTGCCGTTGCCGAGCGAAATCGCGTTGCTGATCACAGAAGCGTGCAGCGATCCGTCGGCGGCTGCGAACTCGTTCGGCAGGTCGCCGGGATGCGGGCCGTGCGGCGCCAGGAAGCCGTGCAGCTTGGTGGACTCGAAGCTGAGATCGGGCCCGGCTGAGGTGAAACCGACTTTGGCATCGCAGTTGCCCGAAGTGTGGATGTGGATAGCGTGCGGTCCCGGCGTGAGGCCTTTGAGATCGAGCTCGATCAGTACGCCATGCGATGTTGCGATGAAGTTGGCAGTTCCGGCCGGTCGCCCATCGCGCAGCGCCAACCGCGCCACGGCCCGTGTCTTGGAGGCCGCCGCTGTGCCGGGCGAGATGCTCGCCAACGCCAAAACCAGACCAATCAAAAATGTGCCTGCCGCCCGCTTCATGGAGTCCCCTCAATTCCTTGGTCGGGGCGACGATTGCAGCTTTACTTTGTCAGGCAAAGCTTGACATTCCTGTCAGGGAGGGCTTGACTGTCAAGGTTACCTTTACAGACGAGGTCGCCGTGAACGCCAAGTCCGCCAGTGCCGCCGTCACGCTGTTCTGTTCGTTCTGCGGGAAATCTCAGCACGAAGTGAAAAAGTTGATCGCTGGTCCCGCGGTCTTCATCTGCGATAGCTGTGTTGCCCTGTGCGTCGGGATCATCGATGCATCGCCCGATCCAGACCCCTCGAAGCCGCCGGCAAAACTCGATTGGCCGGAGAATGTCGCGACCGAGAACCTGCTCGGTCTCCTGAAAGCCCAGGACAAAACCTTCGGCGAAGTCGCCGCACGGCTGCAGAAGTCGGTCGAAATCCTGCGCCAGCGCGAGATCAGTTGGCAACAGATCGGCGATGCACTGGGCGTTTCGCGCCAGGCGGCGTGGGAACGATTCTCGTGAACGCACACGCGCTCGAGCGCTTCATCGAGAGCCACGCGGTTATGCTGCCAGATCCCTTCGACGGCGCGGCGCTTGACGTCGGGCTGCTCGCGCCGCTTGGCGCTCGCCTCGCCGGCTACGACATCGTCGCGCTCGGCGAAATGAACCACTTCGTGCACGAAAAGAGCGATTTTCGGCTATTGCTGGCGCGGGCGCTGTTGCCGCTGAGCTGGACCCACTTCGTCGAAGAACTCGGTTGGAGCGACGGTCTGCGGATCGATCGCTTCCTGGTGTCCGGCGCCGAAGATGAGTTCGAGCGACTTCCCTCCTTTGGTTACACAGGTCATTTGCGCGCAGATCGCGACGACCGTCCCCGCGGAATATTGAAGATCGAGTCGTATCCGACCGAGGCGTTTCTCTTTGAACAGCGTCGCTTCTATCGCGCTTTGCGCAACGAAGCGCTGCGGCTAGGGCTGCGCGTTCGACTGGCCGGCATCGACGTCGACGGCCTTCCTGGTGGCGGCTACGAAGACATCGCCCATTCCATCCCATCACACGGTGACGCGGCGTTTCGGCTCGCGCTTCATCGCGTGCCCAATGAAACGGCGCGCAACGAGGCCAAGCGATTGCGCAAAGCGAGAGACCTTGTTCCGCCGCATTGGCCGGCGGATATCTCGCAATGCATCGAAATGCTGGCCGAGAGTCTCGACTACATCGCCATGACCTATAGCGCAACCAGCTATGACGAGGTTCGCCCCGGCATGGCGTTTCGCGAGAACGCCATGAAGCGCCGATTGGCGGAAGCAGAGCGGAAGCTTGGCACAACACGATTGGTCGTGATGGCGCATGCTCTCCATCTGGCAAAGTGTGATCGCGCCATCGCGTCCGGTGGAGTGGGTCCAGGCGGCAATCGCACGCCATCGCTCGGTGAATGGCTCGTGCAAGAGCGGGGGAAAAAGGTGTTTTCCGTCTGGATGATTTACGGCGGCGGCGAGGACAGCCAACCACTCGCCAACCTGCCGCGCTCAGCGCACTTTCCCGCATATAGTTTGAACGCCATGCTGGCGCGGTTCGGGCAGCCGCTGCTTTTCTTTCCCGGCGATGCACCCGGCCTGTTCAAAGAAAAGTGCGCAATTGGCCATATGTACAATGGTTTGATCAAAACGTCCCTGGCCGTCCAAGCCGACGCCGTCGTCTTTCTCCCGGCCGTCACGCCGCTGCGCGACGCCTAGCAGGGAACAACATCGCGGCATCGTGCGTTGAGTGTCTCGGGTTGGTCGAAAGCGTTTTTTTGCCGGTAAACTCCACACCTTTATGAGCAAAAACGGAGCGATTGACAGCGATGTTGCCATGTGTCGACCGTTACTGTTCCGGCCGCAAGAGGAGATTTCACCATGTTGAAGACGAGCGCATTCACTTTGTTCTTTCTCGGCATGACGGCGGCCGCGCTTGCCGATCCGGCGCCGATGGACACACCCGTCCAGATCAACGGATTGGAAACCGTTTGCACCGGCGTCGGCGAGACGAAGGATGACCCCAAGTGGCTCGCCTATCCAATCCGCATCGAATTCTCGAACGGTGGCGCACAGTATCTGTCCGGCGCAACCGTCAGGATCAGCCGCGGCTCCGATACCGTCGGATCGCTCGACTGTCCCGGCGCATGGGTTTTGCTGAAAGGCGCACCCGGTGAATATCGCGTCGACGTCACAATCGACAATTCCTCAGCCAAAGCCGTCAATGCATCGTTCAGGATGGGCAGCGGCGGACAGAAGCGCATCGTTCTGCGCTTTCCGGATTTCCAGCCGAACCAGTGACGGCATCAATGACTGACCGCAGTATCGGCGCTTAACGCGTCGAACCAGCGGCGGATTTTCGGCACGGCGTGAAAAACGGTCCCGGTGTGATCTTGAGCACCGACATCGATCGCCTCCACATGTCCACCACGGCGCGATGCTTCCTGCATGAAGAATTTGGAGTTGCGCGGGTCGGCGTCGACGTCCTTGTCGCCATAGTAGGCGCGAAAGGGTGCTGCGGGCGCCCAGGCATAGGCTTCGTTTTCGCGCATCGCGGCAATGAACCAATTTGGTTTCTTGTGGTCGAACGCGTCGAGAAATTCCGCAGTGAAAAGTTCGCGCGGGTTGCGTGGCATTCCCTTCGTAGTGTCGTCGGCCGAGTGTTCGCCATCGAGCAATATGCGCGCCCGCGCAGCCATGTTGGGCGTCATCACGCTCTCGAGAGGACGGTGGTAGTGCGCCGAATAGGACAGCGCCAGGTTGGTCAGATAGGTCGCATCACTGGCCGCGACTCCGGTCATCGCCAGCGGAAGTGCGATATCGGCCATGTTGTAAGGACCGGCAATACCTGCGCTCGCGCGCACATGCCACGCCGGATCAGCGCGGCGCTCGAGTTCGCGCTGAACCACAGCTGCATTGTTCGCGCCTTGTGAAAACCCCAGGATATAGAGATCGGCATTCCAAGGCCGCCCCAGATCGTGCGCAACGGTTTGTACGGCACGCAGAAAATCGAGCGTTTGTTCGATCGTTCTTGAGTTGACGAAATAGGGCTGCGGGGCGTGAGAAATTCCCTGGCCCGAAAGATCGGGTGCCGCGAGCAGATAGCCGCCGCCGGCGAATGCGCCTGCAACGAGCACGCCCTCCTGTGCGGGATTGGAAACCGAGTCTTCACGGCTGGTGTGGGTGCCATGCATGTAGAGCACCGTCCCACGCAAGTCGCCCTCTGTCGGCAGCGCCAGAAGTCCGGAAAGCAGCGCCGGTTTGCCGTCACCGATGCGCGACCAATAGCTGATCCGGTAGAGCTGAATCCCTTCGGAAACGGGAACGCTCTCCGGAAGTGAGGCGTACCAGAACAGCACGCGCATCACGATCGCTGGATACCAGCCGACGCGTTCCACGCGAGCAACGCTGCCAGGTGCATGCGGGTTGGCCCGATAGTTGGGAAGAGCAGATTGTCCGCAACCCGCGACGACGAACAAGGCGAAACACATTGCAATCGATCGCTTCATCTCTGGTTTCCCAACTTCGCTTCTCGAGCCAAAATGAAATCGCCGCCGTCGCGGCCCACGACGACGTTTTGATGCACTCGACATGCGTTCGGTTGCAGCCGAACGCGCCACGAACTGCAAAATCGCACGCTAAAACGTCAGCTCGCGCACGACGTCCTCGGTGCGGTTGAAGTCGCTGAAGCGGAGCCAGCGCGGGCGAACGCGAAACCAGGTGATGCCGGGCCAACTTTCGCGCGCCGGTCCATCCGGCCAGGCGGCGTAGTAGATGCGCTTGAGTGCGACAAGCTCTGGGCCTTTCGGTTCGTCGGCGATACCTTCGAGCTGGACGCTCTGCTCATTGTCCCA
>Ga0207693_10003260_pt1 | contig 13904 bp, 12 predicted proteins | sample LARL81metaG_FD_184347 | JGI IMG/M metagenome (GOLD analysis project Ga0207693, IMG submission 184347) | Corn, switchgrass and miscanthus rhizosphere microbial communities from Kellogg Biological Station, Michigan, USA - LAR L8-1 metaG... | ecosystem: Host-associated > Plants > Roots >...
GCACCACCGAGATGTGGCGGCAATCGCTTTTGCCGCAGAAATTGCGCGTCTCGAAGCGCTCGAACGGCAGGCGCGAGAGCACGGCGACGCCGTGATAGCCCTTCTGCCCGTTGAGCGCGGCGTGCTCGTAGCCGAGCCGCTTGAAGCGCTTGAGCGGGAAGGCGTCGTCCGGGCATTTGGTTTCCTGCAGGCACAACACGTCGGGCCGCGCGCTTTTCAGGAAGCGGGCGACCAGGTTGATGCGCAGGCGAACCGAGTTGATGTTCCAGGTGGTAACGGTGAGAGGCATGGGCGCAATCTAAGGTGCGTGACGCAATATTTCCAACGTCATGGCCGGCTTTGTTGCGGCCATCCACGTCTTTGTGCCGAGATATCTCACCGTCATCCTGAGGCGCGAGCGCGGAGCGCGAGCCTCGAAGGATGAACGGCCCGGGCCGTCGCCCTTCGAGGGCCGCCTTCGGCGGCCACCTCAGGGTGACGGTGAGAGTCGAGCAGGTGAGAGTCGAGCAAGTCGAAAAGGTCAGTTGTGGTAATTGGTATAATCGATCTTGAACAGGTTCGGGTCCGGCCGCTTGCTGGTGTCGAGATTGTAGACCGCCACCGTGGTGTCGTAGCCCTGCGGATCGGTCACCGTCCATTGCTTGAGCTGCATGTCGGTCGCGCCGAACATGATCATCAGGCGGCTGGTGCCGACCATGGCGTTGCGCTCTTCCGCCACCACCGTGACGAACACGTCGTCGGCATAGACCGCGACCAGGTGGGTGTCCTTCATCAGATTGACGTTGCTGGCGAGCAGGAAGCGCAGCGGCGTCTCCGACAGCGGGATGATGTCCTGGTGCGCCAGCCTCTGGTCGCGCACCGCGATCGCCGTGCCGTCGGCGATGACGGCAATCGGGCTGGGCGGATCGTATTCAAAGCGGACTTTGCCGGGCTTGGAAATGAAGAACGCCCCGGTGCTGCGGCTGCCGTCCGGCCCGATCTGTACGAATTTGCCGCTCAGCACCTGGGTCTTGGAGAGATAGTCGTCGACCCGCGCGACGATGGCGCGCTGCTTGTCGTCGAGCGCGTTGGCTTTGCCCGGTTTGCCGAGCAGTTGCGCGAACGGATTATGGATCGGAGAGGGCGGCGCCTGCGCCGCGGCGGGCGCGGCCGTCAGGCAGCCGAGCAGCAGCCCGGCAAGCGCCAGTTCGCGGCCGCTCCTGCGACGTTTTGCCATCACGATCTCCGCCTCGGGCCCCGGGCCGCCGTCTAGCGGCCGGCTGTGGCTATTTCGCGACCCCCAGGAGGGCCGCCGCTCGATCGTCCGCGTTCCGGCTTAAGCGCGCCGCCGGCGATTCTCAATAGCGTTCCGCGCCGTCCTCGGGGATCAGGATCTCGCGCTTGCCGGCATGGTTGGGCTGGCCGACGATGCCTTCCTTTTCCATGCGCTCCATCAGCGTGGCGGCGCGGTTGTAGCCGATCTGCAGCCGGCGCTGGATGTAGGAGGTGGAGGCCTTGCGGTCGCGTTTCACCACGGCGACCGCCTGTGAGTAGAGATCGCCGCCCTCGGCCATTCCCATGCCGGTCGCGTCGAACACGGCGCCGTCGGCGCCTTCTTCCAACTCGTCGGCCGTCACCTCTTCGAGATATTCCGGCGTGCCTTGCGACTTGAGGTGGCGGACAACCTTCTCGACCTCCTCGTCCGACACGAAAGGCCCGTGCACGCGGCTGATGCGGCCGCCGCCCGCCATATAGAGCATGTCGCCTTGGCCCAAGAGCTGCTCGGCGCCCTGCTCGCCCAAGATGGTGCGGCTGTCGATCTTGGAGGTGACCTGGAACGAGATGCGGGTCGGGAAATTCGCCTTGATGGTGCCGGTGATGACGTCGACCGAGGGGCGCTGCGTGGCGAGGATGACGTGGATGCCGGCGGCGCGCGCCATTTGCGCCAGCCGCTGGATGGCGCCTTCGATGTCCTTGCCGGCGACCATCATCAGGTCGGCCATTTCGTCGACGATCACCACCAGGAAGGGTAGCGGGTCGAGCTCGAGCTCTTCCTTTTCGTAGATCGCCTCACCGGTCTCCTTGTCGTAGCCGGTGTGCACCGTGCGGGTGAGCGTCTCGCCTTTGTTCTTGGCCTCGGCGACGCGCGCGTTGTAGCCCTCGATGTTGCGCACGCCGAGCTTGGACATTTTCTTGTAGCGCTCTTCCATCTCGCGCACCGCCCATTTGAGCGCGACCACCGCCTTGCGCGGATCGGTCACCACCGGCGTCAGCAGATGCGGGATGCCGTCATAGACCGAGAGCTCGAGCATCTTGGGATCGACCATGATCAGCCGGCACTGGTCGGGCCGCAAGCGGTAGACCAGCGACAAAATCATGGTGTTGATGGCGACCGACTTGCCGGAGCCGGTGGTGCCGGCGATCAACAGATGCGGCATGCGCGAGAGATCGACGATCACCGATTCGCCGCCGATGGTCTTGCCGAGGCAGAGCGGCAGCTTGGCGGCGCTTTCGTTGTAATCGTCGCCGGTGAGCAGTTCGCGCAAATAAACCTTCTCGCGCGTCGGGTTGGGCAACTCGATGCCGATGGCGTTGCGGCCGGAGACCACCGCGACGCGCGCCGACACCGCGCTCATTGAGCGGGCGATGTCGTCGGCGAGCCCGATGACGCGCGAGGACTTGATGCCGGGCGCCGGCTCCAGTTCGTACAAGGTCACGACCGGGCCGGGCCGCGCGTTGATGATCTCGCCGCGCACGCCGAAATCGCCGAGCACGCTTTCCAGCGCCGCGGCGTTGGCGTCGATGATGTCGCTCGACACCGTGGTGCGCTCGGAGGCGCGTGGCGCCGTCAGCAGATTGAGCGACGGCAGTTCGTAGCCGTTGGCCGCGCGGCGCGCCGGCGCGCGTGGCGCCGCACGCCGGCGCGGGGCGGGCGCAGGCCCGTCCTCGCTTTCTTCGTCGTCATAAGCCGGATCGGCCGACAGGCTGGGCGCGCCGACGCGGCCGAGCCGGTCGAAGCGCGGCTCCATGCGCCCGCCGGCGGCCGGCGCAATGCGCGGGGCGCGCGGCGAGCCGCGCACCAGGCGCACAAAGCGCGCTTTCCAGCTCAGCAGCGCGTGCACGATCATGCCGAGCCAGGCCGAGCCGCGGTCGCGCTCGGCTTCGGCTTCGTCAGCTTTCGGGTCGTCGTCTGCATCGGCCGCTTGCGTTTTCGACCAGGGTGCGCGCAGGCCGGCGGCCACGCTGATGGCGGCGAGCGCGCCGGCGCCGAGTACGACGGCGATGACCAACAGCGAAAGTCCGCGCAGCGGCACGAACAGGCCGGGCAGCCGCAGCATGGCATCGCCGCATACCCCGCCGAGCCCGGTCGGCAGCGGCCAGGAGCCGATGCCCGGGAGCGTCGAGGCGAAACCGGCGGCGAAAAAAGTGGCGGCGATCCACAGCAGGCTGCGCCATTTCTCGCCCAGCGGCCGGTGCGACAGCAGCCGCCAGCCCAGCAAGGCTTCCGGCACCAGCAGCAGGACGCTGGCGAGCCCGAGCAATTGCATCGCCAGGTCGGAGAAGATCGCGCCCGGAAGTCCGAGCAGATTTTGGATCGGCTTCTGCGTGGCGTGGCTGAGCGAAGGATCCTGCACCGACCAGGTGGCGAGCGCGATGGCGCCGAGCAGCGCGAGCGTCAGCAGCGCGAGACCGGCGAGCTCGCTCAAGCGGCGCCGCATGATGTCACGGAAATGATCGGTGACGAAGGTCAGGGCGTCGACGCTGCGATCGGATGCGCGCATCTTTATCGTTACCTCAACCCAGCACCGCGACGAGCCGATGCAGCGCTTCGGCGGTCGCGGCCTTGTCTTGCACCATGGCGACGCGGATGTAGTCGGCGCCGGGATTTGAACCGTCGGCCTGCTCGCGCGCGAGATAACGCCCCGGCACCACGCGCACGCCGGCCTCTTTCCACAGCCGTTGCGTCACCGCTTCGCTGCCGCCCTGCGCCGAGACTTCGAGCCAGAGAAAGAAGCCGCCGGCCGGGCGCACATAGCCATAGCGGCTGCCGACGATCCGGTCGGCGAGATCGAATTTGGCCGCGTAAAGCTTGCGATTGTCTTGCACATGCGTCTCGTCGCCATAGGCGGCGATGGCGACGTGTTGCGCCGGCGACGGAACCTGGGGCGCCGCGATGTTGCGCAATTCGAGAAAGGCGGCGAGGAAGCGCCGGTCGCCGGCGGCGAAACCGACGCGCAGCCCCGGCAGATTGGAGCGCTTGGACAGCGAGTGGAACACCGCGATATTGGAAAAGTCGCGGCCCGATGCTTCCAGCATGCCCGGCGGCGCATGCTCGCTGTAGATCTCGCAGTAGCATTCGTCGGCGAATACCAGGAAGCCGTAGCGGCGCGCCAACCCGGCCAGCCGTTCGAGATAGCCGCGGCCGGCGACGGCGCCTTGCGGGTTCGAGGGCGAGGCGAGGTAGCAGGCGACGGTGCGCTTCAAGAGCGGCTCGTCGAGCGCGTCGAGATCGGGCAGGAAGCCGCTGGCGCGCGTCGCCGGCAGATAGACCGGCTCGCAATCGGCGGCGAGCGTGCCGGCGGCGTAGGCGGCATAGAACGGATTGGGGATCAGCATCGCCGGCGTGCCGATCCGCGGCGCGACCCAGCGCCTGGCGGCGATGGCGGCCAAAAACAGGCCCTCACGCGTGCCGTTGAGCACCAGTACTTCGCTGTCGGGGTCGACCGGGCGCGGCAGCGCGTAGCGGCGGCCGAGCCATTGCGCCACCGCTTGGCGGAACGGCTCGATGCCCTTGTTGGCGGGATAGCGGCCGAATTCGGCGAGATGGGCGGCCAGGGCCGGCCCGACGAAGCTGGGGACCGGGTGCTGCGGCTCGCCGACCGACAGATTGATCGGCGGCTTGCCCGGCTCGATGCCGGCGATCAGTTCGGTCAGCCGCACAAAAGGGGAGCGGGAATCGACCGCCTTGGGAGGCATTGCAGGCTCGCGCTGGGCGGTCGTCATGGCCATGCGGATACACAAGCGGGCGCGGCCCGCGGCACGAGGGTCGGATCAGCATATAGAGGGCGAGGTTAAGACCCGATTAACCATCGGGAATTGGCATCTTAGCGCTCCCACCGCAGGGAGTTTATGCGCGGGTCGGCGGCAAAAGCGTCCGGGCCGAAGGGAATGGACCTCGCCGGCGACTCGCAGGCCGCGCGAACGCCGGCGCGGCTGAAGAAGAGATGCCAGGTCTGGCGATCGACCGCGTCATTGGCGGCAAAGGCCCGGCAGGCGAGGACCGCCAAATTCGCGCGCGACCGCGGGTCGCGCACGGACTGATAGCGAATGACATCGATCGCGGCGGCTCGTACGGCTTCCGCCAAATCGAGCGTTGCCGTGTAGTCGGTCGGGTGAGTCCAGATGGCGCGATCTTGCACGAGCGGCGGCACGGTGAGATCGAGAGCCTTGTCTGTTGCGATCTCAGCCGCGAAAGCGGTGTATTCGCCGGCATTGGCCGGCCAGGGTGTATCCGGGCTCTCGGCATAAAACAGCAGCCGATAAAAAGCCGCCTCGGCGATCGCAGTTTCAGGCGACTCGGAAGCATAGAAGACGCCGTCGGCCGCGCCGGCGCGCCGAAAGCGCGAATCGAATGGATACGGGATGTAGCGGAACGGCGTGAACAGCAGATAGCTCAAATGCTCGCATTCTACAGGCACTTTCGCCTTCGACTGCTCGATGAGATTTTCCAACGCCGCTTGCTCGGCGAGCGTGTCCGTCAACTTCATCGTCGAGATTTGAGACTGAGCTTCGACCACCCGCCAGCAGCGCGCGCGCAACGAGATGGCGTTAGATGCGAGCGCGTCGGGTGTCCAGGTACTGGACGGCATTGACCAATCCACCAACGGTCTGAATCAGATTGATCGGGACGGCGCGCAGCGCGTCATTTTGATTGTTGAGCCAGGCGCGTGCGACTTGCTCATCGCCGCCGACGATGGCGTCAAGCGAGCGAAACAGCCGCACAAACAAAACACTCAGTTCGAAGGCCTTGTTGCCGGGCGCAAGGACATAATCGCCCTTGCCGATACGGGAGATGGTCGCTTCGGACAGCCCGATCACGGACGCGAGCGTCCGGTTCTTAAGTCCCAGCTTGTGCGCCGCTCGCAAGGTGGCCTTGCTGAGGGCGGCCGCCTCGGTCGTGACCGGCTTGTCGAGCAGGGCAGCGTCAGACATGAGAATTCCTTTCACCTGAAAATATATATCAATTTTCGTTCTCTGGAAAGAGCTAATACGTTGGCCCGCCGAGAGTTCCGAAGTTGAAAAACGCCCTAACAATCAATGCCTTATTTCGACACGCCAAAGAGAGAGGCCCCGGTCCTTGCGAACCGGGGCCTCACGGAAGGGACAGTGCCGGGTTCCGCCCCTGCCGTTTAGCTTGTCACTTCATGCGTGATCTTTTCCGAAAACCGGTACCCACTTTTCGGGATCACGCACTTACTGGACGGCTTCGCCGTGCAGCGCGATGTCGAGACCCTCGCGCTCCACTTCGTCGCTGACGCGCAGGCCGATGACGGCGTCGATGATCTTGAGCAGGATCAGCGAGACGATCGCGTCGTAGGCGATCACGATGACGATGCCCTTGACCTGGTTGATCAGCTGCGCGGCGTTGCCTTCGATCAGGCCGGCGGTGCCGCCGTATTCGCTGATCGCGAACACACCGGTGAGCAGCGCGCCGATGATGCCGCCGACGGCGTGCACGCCGAAGCAGTCGAGCGCGTCGTCGATGCCGTGCAGGCGCTTGAGGCCGGTGACGCCCCAGTAGCAGAGCGCGCCGGCGGCGACGCCGATCGCCATCGAGCCGACCGGGCCGACGAAGCCCGAGGCCGGGGTGATGGCGACGAGACCGGCGACGGCGCCCGAGCAGATGCCGATGACGGTCGGCTTGCCGCGCGCGGCCCACTCCACCAGCATCCAGGTGAAGCCGGCGACCGCGGTGGCGATCTGCGTGACGGTCATCGCCATGCCCGCCTGCATGCCGGCGGTGACGGCGGAGCCGGCGTTGAAGCCGAACCAGCCGACCCACAGCAACGAGGCGCCGATGAAGGTCAGCACCATGTTGTGGCCCGGCCCCGCGTCCTTGCGCTTGCCGAGGCAGATCGCGCACATCAAGCCGGCGACGCCGGCGTTGATATGCACCACCGTGCCGCCGGCGAAGTCGAGCACCTTGAAGGCGGCGTCGCTGTTGCCGTTGGACATGAAGCCGTCGGAGCCCCAGACCCAATGCGCGACCGGGGCGTAGACCACGATCGCCCACAGCCCGATGAACCACAGCATGGCCGAGAACTTCATGCGCTCGGCAAAGGCGCCGGCGATCAGCGCCGGCGTGATGATCGCGAAGGTCATCTGGAAGCAGAGATAGACCGTTTCGGGGATGGTCACCGCCAAGCCGTTCGGATTGCCGATGCCGGTCGAGATGTCGCTCACGATGCCTTGCAGGAAGGCGCGGCTCAGCCCGCCGATGTACGGCGAACCGGGCGTGAAGGCGAGGCTGTAGCTGATGACCGCGTAAACGATCGTGACCAGACAGGTGACGGCGAAGCTCGTCATCACGGTGTCGCCCACGTTCTTCTTGCGCACCATGCCGCCGTAGAACAGGCCGAGGCCGGGGATGGTCATCATCAGCACGAGCGCGACCGAGGTCAGCATCCAGGCGGTGTCGCCGGAATTCGGCGTGCACTTCTCGGTGACGGCCTTCTTCGGATCGGTGTCGCTGACGCAAGCCGGCGGCGGCGCGGCCGCTGCCGGCGGTGCGGCGGCGGGTGGCGCGGCCGCTGCCGGCGCTGCGGCGGGCGCCGGTTGCGCGGAGGCGGTGTCGAACGCCGTCGTGCTCAGACAGAGGCCGAGCAGAACTCCGAAGGCGAGAGCCAACAGCCCCGCACGGGAAAATTTATTCAACGTCATGGCTTACTCCTGTCCGTGTTGTTTGCGGTGCGGGCGGCTACAGCGCCGCCGAGTCGGTCTCGCCGGTGCGGATGCGGACGGCGTGGTCGAGGCTGAACACGAAGATCTTGCCGTCGCCGATCTGTCCGGTTTTGGCGGCGCCGGTGATCGCGCCGACGACCTTGTCGACCTGGTCGGAGGGCACCGCGACTTCCACCTTGAGCTTGGGCAGGAAGCTCACCGCGTATTCGGCGCCACGGTAGATTTCCGTGTGACCCTTCTGACGCCCGTATCCTTTGACCTCGGTGACGGTCAGCCCCTGCACGCCGATGGCGGTCAGCGCGTCGCGCACCTCGTCGAGCTTGAACGGCTTGATGATGGCCATGACGATCTTCATGGATTCGATCCCCGCTTGGGCCCGTTTGTTACGTTCACGCAGTGCGGGCGGGTTCACTGAGCCGGTCCCGCAAAGCACGCTTCGCAGGCATGGCCGGGAATGAGGATTCAAACGCCGTGCCAGTTCGCGCGCGCGGCCTTAAGCCTTTGATCCTGGGAAAGAAAACGGACGACCAGCGGGCCGGGCAAAAGCCGCCGCAGGCCTGACGCCTAATAAGGCGTCAGGCTCTGAAGGCCGTGCTTAAGAATTAGTCAGCCGGGAAGCGGCGCCCAAACGCGCTTATTGCAGCGCCTCGCCATGCTGGCTGACGTCGAGGCCCATCACTTCGTCTTCGTTGCGCACGCGCAGCGGCACCATGAACTCGATCACCTTGAGGATAATAAACGTGACGATGCCCGACCACAGCAGCGTGACGACGATGCCGTAGAGCTGCGCCACCACCTGATGCGGATTGCCTTCGAGCAGCCCGCGCACGCCGCCCGGCAGATCCGGGCCGGCCGACAGGGCCGCCACCGCGAACACGCCGGCGAGCAGCGTGCCGGTGAAGCCGCCGATGCCGTGCACGCCGAACACGTCGAGCGAGTCGTCGTAGCCGCATTTGATCTTGAGCCAGGTGCAGGCCCAGAAGCAGACGCCGCCGGCGATCACGCCGATCAGCACCGCCTGCATCGGCATCACGAAGCCGGACGCCGGCGTGATGGTGCCGAGGCCGGCGACCGCGCCGGAAATCATGCCGAGCACCGAGGGCTTGCCGCGCGTCCACCATTCCAGCGCCATCCAGGTGAAGGCGCCGGCGCTGGCGGCAAGATGCGTCGCGACGATGGCAAACACGGCGCGCGAATTGGCGCCGAGCGCGGAGCCGCCGTTGAAGCCGAACCAGCCGACCCAGAGCAGACCGGTGCCGATCACTGCGAGCGTCAGATCGAACGGCGCCAGGTTCTCGCTGCCGTAGCCGCGGCGCGCGCCGACCAGATAAGCCGCGGTCAATCCGGCGACGCCGGCGTTGAGATGCACCACGGTGCCGCCGGCGAAATCGATCAGGCCGTAGCTGCCGAGGAAGCCGCCGCCCCAGACCCAGTGCGCGATCGGCACATAGACCAGCAGCAGCCACAGCGCGCAGAAGATGAGATAGGCCGAGAAACGCAGGCGGTCGGCGACCGAGCCGGCGACCAGCGCCACCGTGATGATGGCGAAGGTCATCTGGTAGATCATGAACAGCGCCTCGGGGATCGTCTTGGCCAGCGGCGAAACCGATTCCAGCGTCATGCCGTGCAGGAAGATGCGGTCGAGTGTGCCGATCACCGCGCCGTCGCCGGAGAAGGCGAGCGAGTAGCCGATGAAGGCCCACAGGATGGAGACCAGGAAGGTCGCCGCCAGCGACTGCGCCATGGTCGCCAGCACGTTCTTCTTGCGCACCATGCCGGCATAGAACAGCGCGAGGCCCGGAATGGTCATCATCAGCACAAGGCCGGTGGCGCCGATCATCCAGGCAGTGTCGGCGGCGTCGATCTTGGCGGCCTGTGCGAAGGCCGGCGAAGCGGACAGCGCCGCGGTCAGCGCGGCGGCGGCAACGGCATAGCCTCGGTGCGCCCGTGTCATCATATTTCCCCCCGATGGATTTTTTTAAAGCGCCGCGGTGTCGGTCTCGCCGGTGCGGATGCGCACGGCGTGCTCGATCGGCAGGACGAAGATCTTTCCGTCGCCGATCTGTCCGGTCTTGGCGGCAGCGGTGACCGCTTCCACCGCTTGGTCGATCTGCTCGCTGGCGACCGCGATCTCCAGCCGCAGCTTGGGCAGAAAATTCACGGCGTATTCGGCGCCGCGATAAATCTCCATATGGCCCTTTTGCCGGCCGTAGCCCTTGACCTCGGACACGGTCATGCCGTGGACGCCGATGCGGGTGAGGGCGTCGCGCACCTCGTCGAGCTTGAAGGGTTTGATGATGGCGATGACGAGCTTCATGGCGGCGTTCCTGGAGCGAAGCCGCGAATGGCGGCTCCTTGCATAACGAAAACCCGTCCGGATCGGTCCGGCACGGGCTCGTTGCCTAAGCTATCGACAGGAGGCTGAAAGATTAAGCGCCAACCTTGCCTCACCCACAGGCAAACGCCGCGACAAAAGGCATTTTAGGTCAACAATGCTGTCTTATTTGCCTCGCGCCACGCCGAGGTCGTGGATCAGGCGCGGCAGCAGGGCAGCGGCCTGCGCTCGGCGCATGCCAGGCCGAATGCGCGGGTCATAGAGCAACGTCAGCAAAGCGTGGTCGTAGACCGAGAGGTAGCCGACCATGCGGCGCTGGTTGAGCGTGGTCCACGGGTTGTGCTGGTCGTGATTGGGCAGACCGAGGGCGTGCAGTACCTCGTGATAGGCGCAGTCGAAGAACACGCGGTCGCCTTTGTCGACGATGATGAATGACACCGAGCGCGCGATGGCCCCTTCGGCGTCCGAGCGCACGCTGGTCATGCAGATCGGATCGGTGCGCGCGATGAAGCGGCGCGCAATGCGCGGGCCGAAGGCTGCTTCGAGCGCCGCCTTGAAATTCTTCTCCTCGATCAGGCGCACCTCGACATCGGCCGGCGCGTCGCCGGTAACGACCGCAAGATGAAGATTGGGAACGCGGCGTGCGTACTCCTCCAGCACGCGCGTCATGGCGGCGGCGCGGTCGATCTTGCTGTCGGACAGCACGTGCGCCCTGATCGGGTGATCGTAGCGGCGGATGCCTTTCGGCATTTTGCCGACCAGAAAATCGGAGCCGAAGGCGAGCGCGAGAAAGCCGCGCGTGAGTTCGGACGCGGAGAAGCGGGTGTACTGCGGCGGGGCGTCCGGCATCGGGCCGCGCGGCGCCGGCTCCAAGCCGGAGGCGGCATTGGCACAAGTCGCGCTCCAGGCGATGAGCGCGAGCGCGAACATTGACCCCCTCCACATTCCTTCCCCTTTCAGGGGGAGGATGACGGTGCGGCACTGTCGCCCTCCCCCTGAAAGGGGGAGGGTTGGGGTGGGGGTCATGACATTCAAATACGGTTTCGACGTCAGCTTTGCGGCACTTTGCGCTGGCGCACCAGGCCTTCCTGCGCCACCGAAGCAACCAACGTGCCGTCGCGGGTGAATATAAGGCCGCGCGAGTAGCCGCGCGAGCCGTGCATGTTGGGCGAGTCCTGCGCATAGAGCAGCCAATCGTCGGCACGGAACGGCCGGTGCAGCCAGAGCGCATGATCGAGACTGGCCGCCATGAATTCGCGCTCGAACAGCGTACGTCCGTGCGGCGCCAGCGAAGCGTCGAGCAGCGTCATGTCGGAGGCATAGGCCAGCACGCATTGGTGAATCGCCGGATCGTCCGGCAGCCGCCCGGTGGCGCGGATCCAGAGATGGAAGCGCCCGTCGGGATATTTCTTGCCGCCGTAGCGGTCGAACTCGACCGGGCGCAATTCGATCGGCCGTTCGCGCTCGTAATAGCGCCGCACCGGGTCGGGCATGGTCGGCAGCATCTGTGCGCGCATCTCGGCTTCCGTCGGCAAATTTTCGGGCGGCGGCACGTCCGGCATTTTGACCTGGTGATCGAGCCCCTCCTCGTGCACGTGAAACGACACGAGCATGGAGAAGATCGGATGGCCGTGCTGGCGCGCGGTGACGCGGCGCGTGGTGAAACTCTTGCCGTCCCTGATGCGATCGACGTCGTAGATGATCGGCACCTTGGGATCGCCCGGCAGCAGGAAATAGGCGTGCATGGAATGCGGCGGCCGGCTGGCGTCGACGGTGCGCACCGCCGCGACCAGCGCCTGCCCGATCACCTGTCCGCCATAGACGCGCTGCCAGCCGGCCTGCGGCGAGCGCCCGCGAAACAGGTTCACCTCGAGCGGCTCGAGGTCGAGGATATCGAGCATTTCCTGGACGGCAGTGGACATCGGCGGCGGCACCTTCTTGATGGCGGCGCCAATGACGCCGGTGCATGGCGCGAAGTCAAGGACTAGGATAAGACCGACGTATCGGCCGGACAGGTTTTTGCGCGTCCGTGCAATAGCTTATGGGAATGGCAATGACGGATGCGCGGCGCGACATGGTGATCGGCGGGGCGGGCTTTGCCGGCCTCGCGCTCGCCATCGCATTGCGCCAGGCGCTGGGCGACAGCTTCACGGTGACGGTCGCCGATCCGGCGCTGGCGTCGTTGAAGTCGAAAGATCCCCGCGCCTCCGCCATCGCCGCCGCCGCGCGCCGGCTATTCGAGGCGATCGAGGTCTGGCCGGCGGTCGCGCACGAGGCGCAGCCGATCCTCGACATGGTGGTGACCGACAGCAAGCTCGAGCACGCAATTCGGCCGACCTACCTCACCTTCGGCGGCGAAGTGGAGGAGGGCGAAGCCTTCGCGCACATGATCGAGAACCGGCTGCTGGTCGACGCGCTGGTCGACAAGGCAAAAGCGCTCGGCATCGACCTGCGCGCCGGCGCGGTGACCGGCTTCGACAACATGCCGAACGCGATCGATGTCGACCTGAGCGGCGGCGAGACGATTTCCGCGCGGCTCTTGGTCGGCGCCGACGGCGCGCGTTCGCAGATTCGCGAGCAGGCCGGCATCGCCACGCATGGCTGGAATTACGATCAGTCGGCGATCGTGTGCACCGTCGCGCACGAGCGCGATCACGACGGACGCGCCGAAGAGCATTTCCTGCCGGCCGGGCCGTTCGCGATTTTGCCGCTCACCGGCAAGCGCTCATCGATCGTGTGGACCGAGACCGCGCGCGAAGCCGAGCGCATCGTGGCGCTGCCGGACGGGGAATTCCACGCCGAGCTTGAAAAACGCTTCGGCCTCAAGCTCGGCGACTTGCAGGTGGTCGGCGCACGCCGCGCCTTTCCGCTCGGCCTGTTCACCGCGCGCAGCTTCATCGGCGAACGGCTGGCGCTGATCGGCGACGCCGCGCATATCATTCATCCGATCGCCGGGCAGGGCCTCAACATGGGGCTGCGCGACGTCGCCGCCTTGGCCGAGGCGGTCGCCGACGCGGCGCGGCTCGGGCTCGACATCGGCGCGCCGGATGTGCTCGAGCGCTACCAGCGCTGGCGGCGCTTCGACACCATGACCATGGGCGCGGCGACCGACGGCTTGAACCGGTTGTTCTCCAACAATTCCGACGTGCTGCGGCTGGCGCGCGACGTCGGCCTCGGCTTGGTCGAGCGCATGCCCGCGCTCAAGCGCATGTTCATCCGTGAGGCGGCCGGCTTCACCGGCGAGGTGCCGAAGCTGTTGAAGGGCGAGGCGCTTTAATTATCTTGTCGTCCCGGCCGAGCGAAGCGAGAGCCGGGACCCATACTCCGCAGCCTATCGAAAGTGCACGGCGGATGGGTCCCCGCCTCCGCGGGGACGACAAAGGCTCAGGTCAGCGGAATGCTGCCGACGTGATCCTTGAAAGCTTGGCGCGACGAGATCGCCGCGTACCAGCGGTCGAGGTTCGGCGTCGGCGGCCGGCCCGGCACCAGCTGCACATAGCGGTAACACATGATGCCGACCGGGATGTCGCCGTACGAGAAGTTCGGCCCGGCGACGTAAGCGGTCTTGCCGAGCTGCGCGTCCAGCATCTTCATGGCGTCGGTGGTCTTGTCCTGCGAGGTCTTGATC
>Ga0207693_10003263_pt1 | contig 13891 bp, 11 predicted proteins | sample LARL81metaG_FD_184347 | JGI IMG/M metagenome (GOLD analysis project Ga0207693, IMG submission 184347) | Corn, switchgrass and miscanthus rhizosphere microbial communities from Kellogg Biological Station, Michigan, USA - LAR L8-1 metaG... | ecosystem: Host-associated > Plants > Roots >...
GCCGCGGTCAGCGAGGTGAACAGCTTGTCGGCGGTGAGCTCGGTCTTGGCCTTGTAGTCGTTGATGTCGTACTGGACGATGACGCGCCGCTCGGGGGCCTGGCCCGGCTGGCCTGTGCGCAGGATGATGCGGACGGTCTCGTTCTTGATCTCGTTGCGGATATATTCGACGAGTTCGAGGCCGGCGACGTCGGTCTCCATGATGACATCGAGCAGCACGGCCGCGATATCGGGGTGCTCGCGCATCAGGGTGCGGCCTTCGGCCGCCGAATAGGCGGACAGGATTTCCAGGCCCTGGCCGTTCAGCGTGTAATCGCTCAGCGCGAAGCGCGTGCCTTCGTGCACGGCCTGGTCGTCGTCGATGACGGCGATCTTCCATTTACGCGCGGACGAATCCTCTTGCGCGGTTCCGGTGTCGTCGATCAGGTGGAGGACATCGTCCTGTTCGGCCATTCAGTCGTTCCGTCCGCTTGAGTCTCTGCTGTTGCCGGGTCGCCCTTGGCGGTTCTGGGCATGATAATGCGAAAAGTGGTGCCTTGTCCTACCCTTGACTCGAGCATCATCCGTCCGCCCAGCTGCTGGGTTACGAGATTATAGACAATATGCAAGCCGAGACCGGTGCCGCCCTCATTTCGGCGCGTCGTAAAGAAGGGGTCGAAGGCCTGCCGCTGCACGTCGGGGGTCATGCCGGCGCCGTCGTCGGCGAACATGATCTCGACATCGTCATGGCCGCGCGGCCGCGCCGTGATCGAAATGGTTCCGGATCGGCCGTCGGCAAAGGCATGATTGACCGCGTTCAGGAACAGGTTGGTCAGGATCTGGCCATAAGAGCCCGGATAGCCGTCGATCATCAGGCCCTCAGGCAGGTCGAGCGTCAGCGCGATCGGCGCGCGCTTCAGGACCGGCCGCAGGCTCGCGATGATCTGGTCGGTCGCCTCGCCCAGATTGAACTGGCGGCGCTCGGCATGTGAGCGATCGACGGCGACCTGCTTGAACGACTGGATCAGCTCGCCTGCGCGCTGCAGGTTGCCGACCAGTTGCTGGGCGGCATCGCGCGAGCTGCGTACGAACTCTTCGAGCTGCGAGCGGCGCAGGCCACCGCCGGACGTCAGCTCCGCCGCGAACAGGTCGGCGCGCCGCGCGAAGCTGGAGGCGACCGTCAGGCTGATGCCGATCGGATTGTTCACCTCATGGGCGACACCGGCGACGAGGCCGCCAAGCGCGGCCAGGCGCTCGGCATCGATCAGGTTCTGTTGCGCGGCGTTGAGCTCGAGCAGCGCGCTTTCTGCCTTCTCCTTGGCGAATCGCAGCTCGTCTTCGGTCTTGCGCTTGGCGACCGCGTTCTCGCGGAACACTTCGACTGCGCGCGCCATCGCGCCGACCTCGTCCCTGGCGTTGGTGCCCTGCACTTCGCGACCGAAATCTCCGAGCGTGATCGCGCGCATCGCGGTCATGATCTGCTGCAGCGGCAGGCGGATCGAGAGTGCGATCAGAACGCCGACGGTCAGGATGATGCCGAGGAAGATCACGGCGATCGAAAGCACCCGGCGCGAAATGTCCGACAAGGTCCGGTCGAACGTCTCCTGCGCCCGTTGCTCGCGCCGGCGCATCTTCACCGACAGGTCGTCGATGGCGGCCATCGCCTCCGCCTGCGTGGCGTCGATGGTGTTGCGCAACAGCTCCGTGCGGCTCGTGAGCTGCTCCGATAGTTTTTCAAGTCCCTGGCGCAACGCCTGCGTCCGCTTGCTCAGGCGCTGCAATGCCAGCCGCTGCAGGTCGTTGTCGGCGAGGTCGATCATCACCGGGATTGTTTTTTCGATGGTCTCGGTGTTACGGCGCGCCTCTTCGGCCGAGGCTATGGCGAGCGACAGATAATAGGAGTTGGCGGCCACCAGCATGGCGGTGAACGCCTCGCGCGACTTGCCGAGCGCGGGCCAGATCAGCGCATCGCGGTGGCCCGTCGCGCCCTCGATGATCGAATAGAGGCCGGCCATATCCTTCGCAGGCCCGAGCACCTGCTCTTCATAGGTCTTGGCGATGGTGGCCTGCACGGCGCGCAATTCGCCGAAGCCGTTGAGGAAGCGTTCGGTGACATGCTCGAGCTCCTCGACCGAACCCGACAGCATGGGATCGGTCGAGGCGCGCGTGGTCAGCGTGCCCAGCACCGCCTCGCGCAACAGCAGGATCTCGGCGAACAGCTCCGGGCTTGGCTGGTTGATGTAGCGGTGGATAAGGTTCTGCAGCCGGCTGGTCTCGCTCTCCAGCAGCGCAAGAATCTGGTCGGACTCGCGCACCTGCCGGACGTCGTCCCAGGCTGAGCTGAGCACCTTGGCGCCGTTCCAGATCAGCGCGGCCAGCACGATGACGACGGCAGAGTTCAGCGCGGCGATCGACAGGATGCGCCAGCGAATCGGAACGGCGCGCAGCAGCCCGACGATGCGAGCGCGACCCCTTGTGGCGAGGCTCGCCGGCCGGTCCGCAATCTCACGCTGCGTAAGAAGTGCCAAGGTCGGATCACTCCACCTGACGGACACGCTCGATCGCGTCCGCCACCATAAGGGCGTCGGCGCGATCGGGATCCATCGCACAGGCCCGGGCTTGTCCGACGGTCTCCTTTTCCTCCGCGAGCCGGCCGGCGGAGAACAGCGGAATCAGGAGCGGGCGGCGATGGCGTGCGGCTATCACGCAGCCCATCAAGCAGAACGCCTGTGCAGTCGGATCATTCTCGGCCCTGACGTCGGGAGCACGCATGTCGCGCGCATAACCTCCCGTTGCGGCCGCCGTCAGAGGCAGTGCAGCAGCGAGAGTTAATGTCCGCGAAAGGCCGGCGCGGTACACAGGCAACGTCTTCCCTTTTGATGATGTCGACGGACGGCGCAAAAGGTTCAACGTTTTTTTCGGTGGGCGATCGCGAACGATCGAAGTATTGTGCTTACGCCACAATGATCGTCAATGCATGATGCAACCGGTTTTTTCAGGAAATGCAGTTAAAGCAGCCGGCGGCCCCCGGCGACCCGTGTGAGGCGCCGGATCGGCGCCCGGTTTTCAGGAGTCCTGCGCTCCAAGGAAGGACTCCAAAATAGGAACGGTTCTATCGTGATATCGGCAATTGTGTTCTTGCGCGGGCATGCGCCTCGCGTCTTGCAACTCGCGGCTGTATTGGCTGCGATCGGCCTCAGTTCGCCCGCGTTCGCGGTCACCGACGTGGTCTGGTGGCATGCGATGTCCGGCCAGCTCGGCCGGCAGGTCGACAAGCTCGCGGCCGATTTCAACGCATCGCAATCCGATTTTCGAATCATCCCGAGCTACAAAGGGAACTATACCGAGACGGTCACGGCGGCGATCTTCGCGTTTCGCTCGCGCACCCAGCCTGCGATCGTGCAGGTCAATGAGATCGCCACCGCCACCATGATGGCGGCGAAGGGCGCGATCTATCCGGTGTACCAGTTGATGCGCGACGAGCAGGAAGCGTTTACGCCGTCGGCCTATCTGCCGGCGATCACCGGCTATTATGCCGATGTCGACGGCAACCTGCTGTCGTTTCCGTTCAACGCCTCGACGCCGATCCTCTATTACAACAAGAACATGTTCCGGGATGCGGGCCTCGACCCCGAGGTGGCGCCGAAAACCTGGCCGGACGTCGGCGCCGCTGCAAAGAAGCTGCGCGATCGCGGGGCGGTCTGCGGCTTCACGACGTCGTGGCCATCCTGGATCAACGTCGAGAATTTCTCCGCGTTTCACGATCTGCCGCTCGCGACCCGCACCAATGGCTTCGGTGGGCTGGACGCTGTCCTGACCTTCAACAATCCGACCGTGGTGCGCCACATCGCGCAGCTTGCGGAGTGGCAGTCGAGCAAGGTGTTCGACTATAGCGGCCGGGCGCAATCCGCCGAGCCACGATTTCAGAAGGGCGAATGCGGCATCTTCATCGGCTCGTCGGGGACGCGGGCCGACATCAAGGCCAATTCGAAATTCGACGTCGGCTACGGCATGATGCCGTATTGGCCCGATGTCGCGGGCGCGCCGCAGAACACCATCATTGGCGGCGCGACGCTGTGGGTGCTGCGCGACCGGCCGGCCGTCGAGTACAAGGGCGTCGCGAAATTCTTCGCATTTCTGTCGCGGCCCGAGGTGCAGGCCGCCTGGCACCAGAACACGGGATATCTGCCGATCACCCGCGCCGCGTTCGACCTGACCCGCGCGCAAGGCTTTTACGACCGCAATCCCGGCGCCGCGATTTCGATCGAGCAGATCACGCTGAAAATGCCGACCGAAAATTCGCGCGGGCTCCGGTTGGGATCGTTCGTGCTGATCCGCGACGTGATCGACGACGAGCTGGAGCAGGCTCTCGCCGGCAAGAAGTCTGCGCAGGTCGCGCTCGATTCCGCCGTCGAGCGCGGCAACCGGCTGCTGCGCCAGTTCGAACGCGCAAGCCCGGACCGGTAGGGCCTCGCAGTCTCGGTCATGAATTCGTTGCCGACGCACGCAAGCTTTCAGGATTTCCAGAACTGGCGCGCGGATCCCTCGCAGTGGCTTCCGATCGCGCTTGATATTGCCCGCAGTCATGGTTTGCCGTGTTCGGAGCCTCACGTGTTCTCCACGGGCACCAATCTGGTCGTTGGCCTTGATCGTCGCCTGATCCTGAAGATCTTTCCACCGATGTACCGGAGGCAATTCGTATCTGAGCGCGGGTCGCTCCGAGCGCTGCACGGACGGCTTCGTGTGACGATTCCGGAGATCGTGCTGGAAGGTGAGCGCGAGCAGTGGCCGTATCTCGTCATCACGCATTTGTCAGGCATCTTGGGCTCGGAAGCCTGGCCGGTCCTGCCCGAAGAACAGAAGGAGCGCGTCCTGGGACTGATCGGCGAAACGATCGCCGAGGTGCAGCGGGTGCCAGCCGGGGAGTTGATCCGCATCGAGCCCGACTGGGCCACGTTCCTGCGTGGACAGATCGAAGGCTGCCGGATCAGACACGAACGTCTCGGATTGCCGCAAAAATTCCTGAGCGGGCTGGACGATCTGCTTGGCGATGGGCGCGAGCTCATTCCGTTCGATGCCTCACCGGTGATCCTGACCGGCGAATACATTCCTGAGAATTTTCTCCTGCGGTCCAACGGCAATGGGTGGGAGCTTGCGGGCCTGATCGATTTTGGCGACGTGTTGACCGGTTGGGGCGAATACGACCTGCTCGGCCCGAGCGCTTTCATGGCGGCGGGAATGGCCCGCCGTGTCGGCAGATTGTTCGAGGGCTTCGGTTACGCGAAGGCCGACATCGATTTCTCGTTGAAGCGTCGCCTCATGGCGCTGCTCATGCTTCATCGCGCAAGCGATCCGAACAGGCATATCTGCATCGATGGCTGGCAGCAAAAAGCCGATGACTTCTTCGCCCTGCAGGAATTGATCTGGCCGGGCTGATAGCGGCGCCATCCTGACCGCGCCGCAACGAGGCGCTCCGTCCTCTTGCACTTAGATTGGGCAGACCTGTTGCTTTGTATGCAGATGGCCTGCACACTTCGCCTACGTCTCAGGTTTTGCATGACGGATCATGGGCTTAAGTTGTGATCGCGGATGGCACGAAGCTTGCGAACACTGCCTAAATCAGAGCGGCATTGCGCCAGACATGACGACGGCCTGCGGTGAAATGAGGCGAATGGGGAGAGCGATGGCTGATCCGCTTGACGATTACATCGATGCCGTGGCGAAGGCGCTGGCGCTGCCGGTGGAGGACGCCTGGAGGCCGGCGGTTCGCGCCAATCTCGACGTGTCGCTGAAGCTTGCGCGGATGGTCGATGAATTCGCTCTGCCGGACGAGACCGAGCCCGCCAGTGTCTTCACGGCCTGACCCCGCCATGACGAGCCCCTCCGATAGCCCGTCCGCCACCGACATCGCCAAGGCCGTTGCCGGCGGCAAGATGACGGCGCTCGATGTCACCGAAGCCGCGCTGGCGCGGATCGCGCGGCACGACACGATCCTCAATTCCTTCACCGACGTCACCATCGACCGCGCGCGCAGCAACGCCAAGGCGATCGATGCGGCGATCGCGGCGGGCAAGCCTGTCGGTCCGCTCGCCGGTGTGCCTTTCGCGGTAAAGAACCTGTTCGATGTCGCGGGGCTTCCGACCCGCGCCGGATCCAAGATCAATCGCGATCTTCCGCCGGCTTCGCGCGACGCGACCCTGATCGAGCGGCTGGAGGCGGCGGGCGCGGTGCTGGTCGGCGCGCTCAACATGGGCGAATACGCCTACGACTTCACTGGCGAGAACATTCACGACGGCGCGTCGCGCAATCCGCACGATCCGACTCGGATGACCGGCGGCTCGTCCGGCGGCTCGGGCGGCGCCGTCGGCGGCGCTCTGGTGCCGATCGCCTTGGGATCGGACACCAACGGCTCGATCAGGGTGCCGTCGTCGTTCTGCGGCATTTTTGGATTGAAGCCGACCTATGGCCGCCTGTCGCGGGCGCGCTCGTTTCCCTTTGTCGCGAGCTTCGATCATCTCGGTCCGTTCGCCCGCTCGGTTGCCGATCTCGCGCTGGCCTATGACGCGATGCAGGGGCCGGACGCCGACGATGCCGCCTGCACCACGCGGCCGGTCGAGCCGGTGACGCCGCATCTGGCGGAAGATATCAGCGGTTTGCGCATCGCACTCGCCGGCGGGCATTTCCAGACGAAAATGTTTCCGGAAGCCGTCGAGGCGGTCGCGCGCGTCGCCAAGGCGCTGTCGGTCACGCGTACGGTCGATATCCCGGAGGCCGCCCGCGCCCGCGCCGCCGCCTATGTCATCACGACGACCGAAGGGGCATCGCTGCATCTCGATCGCCTGCGCAAACGCCCCGACGATTTCGATCCGGCGGTGCGCGACCGGTTGATCGCGGGCGCAATGATCCCCGCGCCGCTGGTCGACCGCGCGCAGAAATTCCGCCGCTGGTACCGCGCGCAGGTCTTGAAGATCTTTGAGACCGTGGACGTGCTGATCGCGCCGGCCACGCCCTGCATCGCGCCGAAGATCGGTCAGACGACCTTCGTGCTCGATGGCGTCGAGCTGCCGGTGCGCGCCAATATCGGCATCCACACCCAACCGATCTCCTTCATTGGTCTGCCGGTCGTTGCGGTCCCGGTGCCGCTGGAGCCGATGCCGATCGGCGTGCAGATCATCGCTGCGCCGTGGCGCGAGGATATCGCGCTGCGGGTCGCGCATGCGCTGGAACGAATGGGCGCGGTGGCGGCGCCGCTGCCAAAGGGATTGTAAAAGATGGACATCGATCTGCCTGACGTGCTCGCGGAGGTGACCGCACAGTTCGAGCGTTACGAAAAGGCGCTGACCACCAACGATGTCGCGGTGCTCGACGAATTATTCCGCAACGATCCGCGCACGCTACGTTATGGCATCGGCGAAAATCTCTATGGTTATGGCGAGATTTCGGCATTTCGCGCGGCGCGCCCGTCCGCCGGACTGATGCGCAAGACGGCGCGAACGGTCATCACCACCTATGGCCGCGACACCGCGGTCGCCTCGACGCTGTTCTATCGCGACAGCACGCCGGGCCGGGTTGGGCGGCAGATGCAGACCTGGGTCCGTTGTCCCGAGGGTTGGAGAATCGTCGCGGCGCATGTCAGCGTCATCGACGAGCCCAAGGTTAGTGCCAAGGATGGTACGAAGGCTTCGGCGACATGAGTTTCGACGATCTTCAAGCCGATGCCGCGCGGCGGCCCTCAAGCGAGGCCAGGGTCGCAGCGCGGCGCAGCGAGCGCGCCGTGTCACCGGTACGGAAGATCACGCGGGCGGAGGAACTGCGTCTGCAGCTTGCCGACGAGATCATCCGCGGCGTGCTGCCGCCGGCGGCGCCGCTGGATGAGACCGATATCGCGCGGCGCTTCAAGGTGTCGCGCACGCCGGTACGCGAGGCGTTGCGGCAGCTTGCGGCCAGCGGATTGATCGAAACGCGCGCCCATCGCGGCGCGGTGGTGGCGCGGCCCACGAACGAGCGGCTGACCGGCATGTTCGAGGCGATGGCGGAGCTGGAAGCGCTGTGCGCGGGCCTCGCCGCGGAGCGGATGACGCCCGTCGAGCGGCACAAGCTCGAAGCGGTGCATGAGGAATTGCGCGTGCTGAGCCATGCCGGCAATCCGGACCGCTTTCACGAGGTCAATGAACGCTTCCACAATACGATTTATGCCGGTTCTCAGAACGCCTACATCGCCGAGATGACGCTGGCGACGCGGGTGCGGGTGCAGCCGTTCCGCCGCGCCCAGTTCCGCAATCTCGGGCGCCTCGCCAAATCGCATGCCGAGCATGATCGCGTCGTGGTGGCGATCATGCGCGGCGACCGCACCGGCGCCGCAGGCGCGATGCGCGCCCATATCGAACTGGTGCGCGACGAGTACGAGATTTATGCGGTGTCGGTGTAGACGGGCTGCCGCGAGATTTATCCACAGCGTCATTCCGGGGACGCGACAAAGTCGCGAGCCCGGAATTCATTGGACCTCATATGTCGTAGTGACATGGATTCCGGGCTCGACACTTGCGCGTCGCCCCGGAATGACGGGACGGGGCTACACCACTTCCGCCATATAGGCGCGCCAGCCGCCGTAGGACGAAATATCCAGCGCGTCGCCGAGCGCCGCCGCTTCGACGATGAAGCCTTTGACACCGCGGCCGTCGGCCAATCGTATCGTGCCGATCGAGAGCGGCGGCGGCACCTCGGCGACGAACTGACCGAACGCCGCGGGCGGGAGTGCCCAGACCTCCAGCTCGATCGACACGCCCTGGCCGGTTTCGACGCGCAGCATGCCCGGCTTCGGCGGCTTGGTGTCGAGCGCATAGAACTTATAGTCGGGCGCGGTGACGGCGGCTTCGAGGAAGCGCGCACCGAGCGCGCGCAATTCGCCGTTCAACGCCATGCCGGAGAGATGCGCGCCGACGACGCCGATCGCGATGTCCTGGTCGACGCGCGTCGGCAATGGCGCAAGCTGGGGCTGCGCCCGGCCCTTGGCGCCGGTCGAGAGCTTTGTGTCGGCATGGAAGACGCGGCCGATCGAGGCCAGCAGGGCGTCGCGACCCGCGGGCGCCAGCAGCGTGATGCCGAAGGGAATGCCGTCGGGCCGCATCGCGGCGGGCAGCGCAAGGCCGCAGAGATCGAGCAGGTTGACGAAATTGGTGTAGCTGCCGAGCCGGCTATTCAGCTCGATCGGATTGGCCAGCACCTGTTCGGTGGTGTAGGCCGTCGGCGCGGTCGGCAGCACGATCGCATCGAGATTGGCGAAGGTCCGCGCGGCGACCTTGCGCAGCGATTGCAGCCGATACAGCGCCGCGAAGGTCTCCGCCGCCGTGGGCCTTGCGCCCGCGATCGTGATCTCGCGCGTCACCGGATGAATCGACTCCGGCGCCGACGCGAGCAGGTCGCGGATTACGAGATAGCGTTCCGCAACCCATGGTCCCTCGTAGAGCAGCCGCGCGGTCTCGTAGAACGGCTCCATGTCGAACTCGATCAGCGTGGCGCCGAGCGCGCGCCAGCGCTTCAGCGCGTCGGCGTAGGCGGCCTCGGAGGCCTTGTCGCCGAAGAACAGCAATTGGCCGTTGCGCGGAATGCCGAGACGAAGCGGCGCGGGAAGGCGCGTGATGGCGCCGAGCGGCCGGTCGCGCGAAAACGGATCGGCGTCGTCGAGACCTGTGATCGCAGCGAGCGCTGCGACCGCATCGTCGACGGTCAGCGAGAAGATCGAGACGCAGTCGAGCGTCCGGCAGGCCGGCACAACGCCTGATGTCGAGATCATGCCGAGGCTTGGCTTCAGTCCGACGATGTTGTTGAGCATCGCGGGGATTCGGCCGGAACCCGCGGTGTCGGTACCGAGCGCCAGCGGCACCAGTCCGGCCGACACCGCGACTGCCGATCCCGAGCTTGATCCGCCGGGAACGAGATCGCCGTGGACCGGATTTTTGGGAATACCGTAGGGCGAGCGCACACCGACGAGACCGGTCGCGAACTGGTCGAGATTGGTCTTGCCGATGATGATGGCGCCCGCCGCGCGCAGCCGCGCCACCGCTGTCGCGTCCTGCGACGGCGTGTAGGCGAAGTCCGGGCAGGCTGCGGTGGTCGGCAGGCCCTCGACATCGATATTGTCCTTCACCGCGACGGGCACGCCGTACAAAGGCAGCATCGCGGCATCGTCGTTCGCGGTGAGCGCCTTGGCCTCGGCGAGCGCGTCCAGTTCGTCGCGCAGGGTGATGAAGACGGCGGGATCGTCATGCGCGCGGATGCGCTGGTAGCAGCGTGCCACCGTGTCCATGGGCGAGTACCGGCCCATGCGGTGGGCGGCGACGATCTCAGCGGCGGTCTCGGTCACACAGAACTCCGATCCGGAAAGAGGTTTGCCATGAGAGGCGGCCTCTCAGGTTATTTTCTAGGCCCATCGAAGCAAGCGGTATGCCATTGTGTACAATATCGGCGGGCGTTGCATGATCGAAATCGTGCATCCGTGTCAGTTGTTTAACGCACGTTTGCAGGCGTGCCGCTGGCTCCGCCAGATGCGTTCAAGGTGCAGTTGGCTATTTTTAAGGCGGCTCGGCAGCGGCGATATGACGGGCAGCCGGTGCGCGCCTCAACGCGCCACCTTGCTGCTGCCTTGCGTGATCAGCCGCGCCGCGCGCTGGTCGCGCACATAGATCCACAGCCAGCTCAGCGCGACGCTGAGCCGATGGCGCAGTCCAATCAGGAAGTAGATGTGCGCGATGCCCCAGATCCACCACGCGATCGTGCCGCGCAGCCGGATCGATCCGAAATCGATCACGGCGAGCCGCTTGCCGATCTGCGCAAGACTGCCGGCATGCTTGTAGCGGAACGGGCCGATCTTGCGGTTTTGCAGGCGCGCCTTGATCGTCTCCGCGACATAGCGCCCCTCCTGCTTGGCAGCCGGCGCGATGCCGGGCACCGGCTGGCCGTTCCAGGCCGGGATCGTCACGGTGTCGCCGACCGCGAAGATGTCGGGATGACCGGGCACGGTGAGCTCGGGTGTGACCTCCAGCCGCCCGGCGCGATCGGCCGGGGCACCCAGCCATTCGGCGGCCGGCGAGGCGCGGACGCCGGCGGCCCAGATGATGGTCTTGGCGTCCAGCCGGTTGCCGCCATAGACGACGCCGTCGCGATTGCAGTCCGTGACGGGCTGGCCGAGCACGACTTCGACGCCGATCTTTTCCAGCGACGCCTGCGCATAGGCCGAGAGCTCGTCGGCAAAGCCCGCGAGCACGCGGGGGCCCGCCTCGATCAGCACGACGCGCGCCTTGCGGGTGTCGATGTTGCGAAAATCCTTCGGCAGCGTGGAATGTGCGAGCTCGGCGATCGTGCCCGCGAGCTCGACGCCGGTCGGACCGGCGCCGATGATGACGAAGGTCAATCGCGCCGCGCGGCGCTTCGGATCGCTCTCGCGCTCGGCGCGCTCGAAGGCCACCAGGATGCGGCGGCGCAGCGTGGTGGCGTCCTCCAGTGTCTTCAGCCCGGGTGCGAACGGCTCCCATTCGTCATGGCCGAAATAAGCGTGGCGCGCGCCGGTCGCGAGCACCAGCGTGTCGTAGGGCAGGGCGCCGCCGTCCTCCAGCAGCACGCGGCGCCCCTCGGCGTCGATGCCGCTCACGGTCGCAAACAGCGTCGTGACCTCGGGGCGATTGCGCATGAGAGAGCGGATCGGCCAGGCGATCTCCGATGTCGCCAGCGAGGCGGTCGCGACCTGGTACAGCAAGGGCTGAAACAGATGATGATTGCGGCGGTCGACCAGCGTGATCTGGACCGGCGCGCCGGCGAGCCGGTACGTCGTCTCGAGCCCCCCGAAGCCGGCGCCGACGATGACCACGCGATGAGGATTTGACGACACGACAGTCATGGGAATGCAGCCTTCGATTCAGGAGTTGCCCGGCCCCATCCATAACCTACGCATTCGGATGGCCGCACCAAGAGTGCCATGCCAATCGCTTGATAGACTAAGCGGATCATCAAACCGCGGCGTGAAGGAAAGAGACGCGGAACAGGACAAGGCTGCGACAATCGACCAGAACTATAGTTCTTGCTATCCGCGACAGCCACGAATTATGGTGCAGGCCACCTGTCCTGCCGGGCCGAAGGTTCTATGGCGATGCCCGGGACTTTGCTGGCAGGAGGAGATATTGCCGAGACAAAGACCGGGTGCGAACCCGGCTGTATCAATTGAGGTCACGAGGAAGGGGGAAACATATGAAAACGGCATTCTGGCTCGCGGGCGCGGCGGCGCTGACATTGGCAAGCGCGGCCCAGGCGGGCGACACCATCAAGATCGGCTTCGTCTCCACGTTCAGCGGCCCGACCGCCGTGATCGGCAACGACATGCGCAATTCCTTCGAGCTCGCGCTCGACCATCTTGGCCGCAAGATGGGCGGCAAGCCGGTCGAGGTGATCTATGAGGACGATCAGCAGAAGCCTGACGTGGGCAAGCAGAAGACCGAGAAGCTGGTGCAGTCCGACAAGGTCGATTTCATCGCGGGCTACATCTGGTCGAACGTGCTGCTGGCTTCGCTGAAGACGGCGGCGGATTCGCAGACCTTCCTGATCTCGGCCAATGCCGGCCCGTCGCAGCTCGCCGGCGAATTGTGCTCGCCCTATGTGTTCTCGACCTCCTGGCAGAACGACCAGACGCCGGCCGCGATGGGCCTCTACATGAACCAGAAGGGCGTCAAGTCGGTGTTCCTGATCGGTCCGAACTACGCCGCCGGTAAGGACATGCTCGCCGGCGTGAAAAGCACCTTCAAGGGTGAGGTGGTCGGCGAGGAATATACGGTGTGGCCGAGCCAGCTCGACTTCTCCGCCGAGCTGACGAAGGCGCGCAATTCCAAGGCGCAGTCGATCTTCGTGTTCTATCCGGGCGCGGCCGGCGTGCAGTTCCTCAACCAATATGCTCAGGCCGGCATCAAGGAGCAGATGCCGCTCTATACGGCGTTCACCGTCGACGAATTGTCGCTGCCGCTGCAGAAGGACAATGCGATCGGCGTGCCCGGCGCGCAGGAATGGGTGAACGACCTGCCGAACGAGCAGAACAAGAAGTTCGTCGCGGATTATCGCAAGAAATATCCCAACCTGCGCCCGACCTATTACGGCGCGCAGGCCTATGACGCGGCGCAACTCATCAACAGCGCCGTTGTCGCGGTGAACGGCGATACGTCCAAGAAGGACGCGATGAAGGCCGAGATGGAGAAGGCCAATTTCAAGTCGCTGCGCGGGCCGTTCAAATATGGCAACAACCACATCCCGATCCAGAATTTCTACCTGCAGGACGTGGTCAAGGACGCCGACGGCCAGCTCTCGCTGAAAACGGTGGCGACGATCGTCAAGGACGATCAGGACCGCTTCCACGATAAGTGCCCGATGAAATAGGCGCGGAATTTGCTTTAAGCTTGAAAGATTGGATAATGGCGGCAGTGCCCCGGTCGGTCCTGCCGCCGTTTTCTTAAAGCTGATGCAATTGAGCTTGATGTAAGGGTGCATGCTCCTCGTCGTCGAACAGATCCTGAATGGGCTGCAGTTCGGGCTGCTGCTGTTCCTGCTGGCTGCGGGATTGACGCTGGTGTTCGGCATCATGGACCTCGTCAATCTCGCGCACGGGTCGCTCTACATGATGGGCGCCTATTTCGCCGCGACCTTCGTCGCCTGGACCGGCAGCTTCGTGCTCGGCGCGGTGCTGGCGCTCGGCGCCACGCTGCTGCTCGGCATCGTGCTCGAATTTACGGCACTGCGGCACCTCTATGGGCGCGATCATCTCGACCATGTGCTCGCGACCTTCGGGCTGATCCTGTTCTTCAATGAAGCCGTGCGGCTGATCTGGGGGCCGGCGGGGCTGGCGCTGCCGCTGCCGCCCTGGCTCAGTGTGCCCGTGC
>Ga0207693_10003264_pt1 | contig 13888 bp, 14 predicted proteins | sample LARL81metaG_FD_184347 | JGI IMG/M metagenome (GOLD analysis project Ga0207693, IMG submission 184347) | Corn, switchgrass and miscanthus rhizosphere microbial communities from Kellogg Biological Station, Michigan, USA - LAR L8-1 metaG... | ecosystem: Host-associated > Plants > Roots >...
CAGGGCGTAGCTCAGGTATGTGGCGAAGCGAACCTCGGCGCTGACGTCCTCTGGAGCCTGCGCCTGCACCTGGGAGAGGCAGTCCTCGAGCAGCTCCACCGCCCGCCGGGGCTGACCCGACGCCGAGTACGCCCGGGCAAGCGTCGCGTAGAGATCCGCGTGCGAGAGCGGCGAGAGCACGCCGGTGGCGCGTGCCTGCTCGAGCTCCGCGATCGCAGTCGCGAAGTCGCCTCGGCGATCGGCAAGTTCACCCAGGGCGGCCCGCGCCCTTGCTGCCACCTCGGCATCGCCGATTGCTTCGGCCTCGGCGAGTAGCGCCGCGAATTCCCTTTCGGCCTCGGGGGAGTCCTGCTCGAGCCGAAGCGTCAGCTCCGCCTCGGCCAGTCGCAGTTCGCGCTGGTCGCGCTCGCTCAGATCGCGGCCGGTCTCGAGGTACTCCACGGAGACGCCGAGTTTCGGCGCCAGTTGCCGCAGCGCCTTGACCGAGGGGCGTCGGGCGCCGGCCTCGATCCGACTGATGTAGGCATAGGAAACCCCGGGCGAGGCCAGCTGGCGCTGCGAGAGCCCACGCTCGTGCCGGAGACGGCGCAAGCGCTGTCCGACCGTCTCGACCCCGGCGTCAGTTGTCGGCCTCACCTCGGTGCATCTTGGCGGTCAACTCGGGACTGGTCAACGGCCAAGGCGTGTTGACAAATGCTTCGGAACGTGGTTCCAGGGCGAGGCACAGCGTTCGCCGCTCTCGAGCGGCCCGTGTACTCGCAGGAAAGGAGGTGTTGGAAATGCGGAATCGGCTACTGCTTTGGCTGCCTCTCCTGACCGCGCTCGCGCTCGCTTCGCTCGGCGCGATGGACTGGGGCCCATAGGGCTCAAGTGACTTGGGGGGAGCGGGCGCAGGCCGCGTCCGCTCCGCCTCAAGCATCGGCGTTCCGGCTCGACTTCCTAGAAGCGAGGAGGGGGCGAACGACTGCGGCGGCCGCCCCTCCTCTGATTGTCGGAAGCGGACAATGGGTGCGTTGGCGAGCCCCCGATGGTCGTCCTGCGGCTTCCTCGCTTCTCTCATCGGTGGCTGTCCGACGGCTGTACTCCCTCGTTCGAGGGATTCCGCTGACATCTGTGCTAGGCCATCCGGCCCACACTCCAAAAGCAGAAGTCCTCGTGCGACGGTGTTTTCTAGGACTTACGCCGCCCGCAGTGGGGCGGATGCCCCGGTTGCTGGGTCGGGTCGACCCAAATCCCGTTCACGGCAAATGACGCACCGCGGTCGTAACGATCGCGCCCTCGCTCTAGACTCCCGACACGATGACGATGGTGACGTTCCGTGGCCGTCCGGCGGCGACCCGCGAGGGAAGCGCCCGGTCAGCACTTCCTCCGAAGTAAGCAACTCGCAGCCGACCTCGTCGCCGAAGCTCGGCTCGGGCCCGGTGATCTCGTGGTTGAGATCGGCGGCGGCACAGGTGTGCTCACCCAGGCGCTCTGCGGAACCGGGGCTCGCGTGATCGTGGCGGAGCGCGATCAAGCACTCACGGCTCAGCTACGTGCCCGCTTTGGCCACGTCTCAGCCGTCGAGATCATTCAAGCCGATGCCATCGAGTACGAGTGGCCGAGTGAGCCCTTCGTCGTCGTTGCAAACCTGCCGTTTGCCCGCTCGGGGGCGATCCTCGCTCGGTTGTTTCATGATCCACGCCTGCCGTTGCAGCGAGCGCACGTGGTCGTGCAGTGGGAGTTCGCTGCGAAGCACGCGGCTGTCTGGCCTTCGACGCTTCGCTCGACCTATTGGCGGTCCTGGCACGAGGTTTCGATCGGCCGGCATCTCGACCGGAAGACCTTCGCGCCGCCACCGAGCGTCGACGCCGCTGTCCTCCACCTCGAGCGTCGGACGAAGCCACAAGTACCGCTCGAGCTGCACGAGATGTACTGGCGCTTCCTCGCCGGCGCATTCGCGAGCCCTCGACCCATTCGAATGGCCCTTCGGCCAGCGCTCTCAGGCTTGCAGCTCAAACGGCTCGCACCGGCTCTCGGCTTCGCCCCAAACGCTCGCGCGCGGGAGCTCGATGCCCAACAATGGGCGCGCCTCTTTGTATTCGCCTACGAGGCTGGTCGCGTTTGATCGCGAATCGTTCGCGAGTCGAGTCTTAGTTCGGCGCCTCGGACCGCCCGAAGGGACTCCACTCGGCTCGCTCCCAGAGCCGTTCGCCGCACACCGTGCAGCGCGGCAGTACTTGGGCAACGGTTACGCGATTCCCACAAGCCGTGCAGGAGAACTGACCTTTCGCCAATGCACCAGCCGGCCAGAACTCCACGTATTCGTCGTCAGCGGCCGTCCCTGACGAGACTCTGAGCTGCGACTCCTCCATGTGATCCCCTTTCCCCGAGTGATCCTGGATAGCGAACCGCAGTGAACTCCTTTTAGGTTCGCGGCGAAGGTCTGTCAATAGACGAGCCCAGCCCCGACAGCAGGCGCAGCTTCAAATCCGGCCCCCGCTACTTCGAGAAGCTCTGGTGACGGGGCCAATCCTAGGCCCGGTCGCGAGCAGCCGCGGGAGTTGAAGCGGCTCGGCAAGCATTCCGCCGACCGCGACCCCAGCCCCGATCGCGAACGCGAACACGTGCTCCGAGTCGAGCAGATCGAGCCCTTTGCCCCGGACGAACCAGGCCAGGCAGGCGATCGCCACGCAGCCGAGCACGATCGCCGCCCTGCCGATGCTCTCGCGACGGGTCCGCCACCCGACCGCGGCGATTGCACCCAGCCAGGCGGCCGAGATTGCCGAGACCCCGTAATCAGGGGCCGAAACGAGCTGGTGGAACGCTCCAGGATCGAACAACCGCGCCAGACCGATGAGCGAATATCCCAGCAGCGTCGAGAAAGCCTGACCGAGGACGGCTGCGAGCCACAGGATCCGTTGGCCACAGAGTGCGAGCGTCAAGAACGCAAGGGCGTAGAACGAGAGCACCGACCAGAGGAGAGGGTCGGCCGCGACGGCGCCGCTCGTTATCAGCAGCCAAAGGCGTCCATCGGCCACCTCGCGTGGGCTTGCGGCAAGACTCGCGAGGGGAATTGCGCCGACGCGCTGGAGGGCGGTCAGCGAAGAAACGACCCCCATCACGGCGAGCACGCCTACGAGCCCTCGCCATCTCCGCGGTGTCGTGCCTGCCGGGCTGATCGTGCCGGCGAACGTGTAGCGACAATAGATCAGGCTGTGCCGAACGAGCGTTCTCCACGGCTCGCTGCGCCTCGACGGCGTGATCCATTCAGGCCTCGTTCAGCCTCGCGCGGCGATGCTGAGCGACCGTGAACGCCGTCGCAGCGGCACTCGCCGTGCTCTTGCTTGCCATGCCCGCAAGCGCAGACCGGTCTCATGTGCTCATCGGCCGTTCGGTCCAGGGGCGCGGTATCAACGCAGTGGAACTTGGCAACCCGCGCAGTGCCAACAAGATGCTTGTCGTCGGCTGCATCCACGGCAATGAGTGCGCCGGCTTGGCGATTGTGGAGGCGCTCGAGCGTCTGGCGACTCCGCCTTCCTTGGATCTCTGGCTAATCGAGAACCTGAACCCAGACGGTTACGCGGCCGGCACCCGCCAAAACGCCCACGGAGTCGACCTCAACCGTAACTTTCCCTGGGCCTGGCGCAGGCTCAGCGGCGTCTACGACTCCGGCTCCCGGCCGCTGTCGGAGCCGGAAAGCAGGGTCGCCTTTCGCTTGATTCTCCGCGTCCGGCCGGGGATTTCGATCTGGTTTCACCAGCACGAGCGAGTCGTCGACGAGTCGGGCGGCGATCTCGCGATCGAGCGGCACTTCTCCGAACTCGTCGGCCTGCCGCTTCGGCGGCTGCCGCGGGAACCCGGCAGCGCCGTTGGCTGGGAAAATCACCGCTTGCCCGGCACAACCGCATTCGTCGTCGAGTTGCCCGCTGGTTCACTCTCATCCTCGGCGGCGGATCGCTATGCGCGGGCGGTGCTCGCGCTGCCCGACCTTCGTTGATTCCTGTCCTGGTGTACCCGTAAGAGCCCGCGGGAGTTTCATCCCAAGTCCCTGCGGAAGGACGCATCAGTGAGCGTAGAGGCACCGACAAAGGCGCCAGCCGTCCGCGAGGTCACCGAGGGCGGAGAGAGGGTCGCTCAGAGCAGCGGCTTCGAGTGGCTGGCGCGCGCAGGCTTTGTCGCCCGCGGCCTGATTTACGGGATCATCGGCATCCTGGCGATCAAGCTGGTCGTCGGCGCCGGCGGCAAGACGACGAATCAGGAGGGCGCGCTGGCGACGGTCGCGCGGCAGCCTTTCGGCAAGGTGCTGCTGATCCTGGTCGCGATCGGCCTCGGAGGCTATGCCCTCTGGCGGCTGCTCCGCGCCTTCCTCGGACACGGCCCCGAGGACTCGGATACGACCTTCGAGCGGGTCGCCGCGTTCGCCAGTGGGATCGTCTACGCAGGTCTGAGCGTGGTCGCGGTCAAGATCCTGCTCGGGTCCGGCGGCGGCAGCTCCGGCAACACGCACAAGACCGCCGCAGGGGTGTTCGGATGGCCGGCGGGGACGTGGTTGGTGTCGATCGCCGGCGCCGTCCTGGTCGGCGTGGGACTTTTCCAGGGCTACCGCGGGATCAGCAAGGATTTCCTCAGGGACTCCAAGACCGAGGAGATGACCCCGCGGGTCAGGAAATGGATCGAATGGATCGGCACCTTCGGCCACCTCGCCCGAATGGTCGTCTTCGGCCTTGTCGGCGTCTTCCTGATCAAGGCTGCAATCGACTACAACCCGAACCAGGCGGTGGGCCTCGACGGCGCGCTCGCCAAGCTCGCCAACGCGTCGTATGGGCCGTTTCTACTCGGGATCGTCGCCGCAGGGTTGATCGCGTTTGGCATCTACTCGCTCACCGATGCCCGCTACCGCCGCCTCTGACGGCCCGTAGAATCGCCGGACCGTCGACTAAGGAGGAGGAACGATGGCCGTTGGGATACTGCAGATGCAGCCGGGAGGCAAGAAGGAGCAGTACACGCAGATCAACGAGGCAATGTTCGGGCAGTCGTCGCCGCGACAAGATCAGGTCCCAGAAGGACTGATCATCCACACGGCGGGCCCGACCGACGACGGTTGGTACGTCTATGACGTCTGGGAGTCCCGCGAGGCGTTCGAGCGCTTCATGGACGAGAAGCTCGGGCCGGCAATCCGCCAGGTCTTCGGGGATCAGCCGCCGCCTCCCGGTTCGGAGCCCCAGTACTACGAGGTCGATAGCCTCGTGGCTCCCGGCTGATCGTCGGCCGATTCAGAGCCGTTTCTCGACGCGCGCGCGTGTGAATCGGACGCCGAGCCAGCCGACGATTAGCACGACGACGACGGCAACACCCGCGTAGAGGCCGTAACGCTGGATCGCGGTCGCCGCTGCTTGGCCGGCGTAGTACGCGATCAGTCCGACCGCCGTCGCCCAGACGATCCCGCCCGCGGCATTCCAGAACAGGAACCTCCACCAAGGCATCCGCGCCAGGCCGGCGACCCAGGCCACCGTATAGCGCAGAATCGAGACAAACCGGCCGAAAAAGACAGTCTTCCCGCCGTGGCGTGCCATCAGCGCCTCGGCTCGCGGAAGGACGCGGTCGCTGTACTGGCTCAGCCAGCGCCAGCGCCTGAAGAGAGCCCGACCGCCGAGGCGGCCGATCAGCCAATAGCCGAGATTGTCGCCGACGATTGCGCCGGCGGCGGCGACCGCGATCACCGACCAGATCGAGTAATGCCCTTCGGCGGCGAGCACACCGAAGGCGATCAGCGCCGTCTCGCCGGGCAGCGGGACCCCGAACGACTCGATCATCACGACCAAGAACAAGACCGGCAGTCCATGGTGGGTGAAGAAGTGCGTCATCTCGGCTTCGGCCCGCAAATCACGGGATCATTTTCCGTCTTGGAAGGCGCAAGCGCGGCTTCGTGATTCCCGCAAAGGCGCGAGGAAGCCACTGCGATTGCAGCTAGCAGGGAGCCGCAAGGTTCAGCTACCCCTGCGCGAAGATCGCTGCTGGCATCGATGCCTGACCGGCTGATCCCCGCGATGCTTCCACGAGCCGAACAATTCGATTCGCGGAAGGTGCAGAGCGATGGAGCCGTTCCTAATCTCAGATGAAGAGCTTGTCGAAGACACAATTGACGAGGAGCTGCTGATTCACGCATGGCGTGTCGAGCAGCTGCAACGTCTTGGCCTGCGGCACATCCTTGCCGAAACATTCGCGGACTTCGTCGACTGGCATGAGATTGCCGAGCTCATCTCTGGGGGGTGCACGCCGGAGCTCGCGCTCGAGATTGCGCGCTGAGACCGCCGACGATTCGTGAAGAACGGTCGGAGCATTCCGCGCAGGGTCGCCGTCCTCGTCCTGGTCGGCCTTGTCGCCGCGTCCACGGCGGCGGTAATCGCACTCGCGCACGGACGAGCGAAGCCGAGCGCGACGCCGATCGGCGGCGGAATTGTCCTGATCGACACGAATCTCGCCTTCCAGGGCGCTGCCGCAGCAGGCACCGGGATGGTGCTGACGTCGTCGGGCGAGGTGCTGACGAACAACCATGTCATCAGCGGCGCCACCACGATCCGAGTCGTCGTCCCGAAGAGTGGCCACGTCTACAAGGCGCGAGTCCTCGGCTACGACCGGACTGCCGACGTTGCCCTCCTTCAGCTCCAGGGTGCTTCTGGCCTGAAGACCGTCTCGATCGGTTCGGCGAAGCTCTCCGTCGGGACGACGGTGACGGCGCGCGGCAACGCGGGCGGTGACGGAAGAATCACCTCAGCGCCAGGCACCGTGACGGGCCTTGACAGGTCGATCACGGCATCTGACGACTCGGGTGGGTCCGAGCACCTCACGGGACTGATCGAGACCGACGCCGGGGTCCAGCCGGGCGACTCCGGCGGCCCGCTGGTCAACAGCCAGGGTCAGGTAGTCGGCATGGACACCGCCGCTTCATCTCAATTCGTGGTGCAAGACAGCTCCGCAACGGACGCGTTCGCCATCCCGATCGAGAAGGCGCTGACGATCACCCGCACGATTTCTTCGGGCCAGACGTCCGCGACGGTCCATATCGGTACGACGGCTTTCCTCGGCATCGAGGCGGAGCCCGTGGACGCTCCAGGTTTCGGCTACGGGGGTCAGGTCGCGTCCGGGTCCGGCGCGCTGATCGCCGGCGTCGTGTCCGGCGGGCCCGCTGCCTCTGCAGGCCTTCTTGCCGGCGACGTGATCACAGCAATCAACGGTCGGATCATCTCGTCGCCGACGGGGATCACGGCGCTCGTGGTCTCCGAGAAGCCCGGCGCAAAGGTCAGAGTTGCGTATGTCGATCTATCCGGCGCGAGCCACACAGCGAGCGTCACCCTTGGCAGAGGTCCAGCTCAGTGATCCCAGCTTCTTAGCCAGGCCGCGCGTCGATCCCGTCAGTTCGAGACCGAGGTCTCGAACGAAGACCTGAGGGTCACTGCGACCACGCCGGCGATTTAGCGAGCACAATGAGCAAGGTGTGAAAAAGGCTGTCGCCTTGGGATTAGGAAATGCGGCAACGCGCATCCGTGCGCGTACTGCCGGCGAGTGGTGGAGCCTTACGGCCGCCGGCCTATCGGTGCTGGCGATCGCGTTACTCGTCGCTGTCCCCGGCCTCCTTCGCGGGCCTTTCGCGCGCGCCGCCTCGACGCTCTCCGACGCGCACCCGCTCTGGTTGTGGGCGGCTGGTGTCTCGTTTGGCCTCGGGCTCGTCTGCTCGGCTTGCGCGTGGCGCTCTGCCCTTGGTCTCTGTGGCGGCAGAATCGGCCGAGTCGAGGCTGGCGCTCGCTACGGCGTCGGCTCGCTCGTCAATTCGTTCCTGCCGGGGCACGTCGGCGAGGCGGTCCGGGTTGGCCTCTTCTCGCGTGGCCTGTTGTGCAGCGACCGGCTGTGGGTGGCGAGCGGGATCCCGTCGGCGATCGGAGCTGCCCGCGCACTCTTGCTCGCCGTCCTCGTCCTGGCCGCGGCCGGCAGCGGAGTGCTCCCGGCGTGGACGGCGCTCGTTCCAGCCGGAGCCGGGTGCGCCGCGGTCGCGGTCTGCGCGTGGACTGCGAGACGGAAGCCGGGCACACATCGCCTATCGCGCGTGCTAGACGTCTTCCGCGCAGCCGGCCGGACGCCGTCCGCCGCTCTGCCCGTTCTGGGATGGCTCGTCTGCTCGGTCGGGGCGCGGGTCGTCGCCGTGGCCTCGGTTGGTGCGGCCCTTGGCGTGCGGGCGCCGCTCGCGGCCGCGCTGGTCATCGTTCCGGCGCTTGCGGTCACCGCCTTCGTCTCGGTGACTCCGGCCGGGATCGGAGTGACGAGCGGAGCGGTTGCGCTCGTCTTGCGCGCGCGGGGCGTCGACGTACCGACGGCAGTGGCCGCCGGCCTCGCCCTGAACGCGGTCGAGGCCGCAGTGGGCTTGACCCTTGGAATCGCGAGCGGCTTTCTCCTCGCCTTTCCCTCGTCCGTCGCCCGCCGGTGGATCCTCGTCTCGGCGACCGCCTGCGCGTGTGTCGGGGCCGTCGTCCTCGGCGCCGGTGGTGTCTCGCAGTTCGCGTGACCCCCGCACCCGCCCCGTTTTCCTCGAGCACGCCTTCACGTTGGGACCCTCGCTGAGGATGACCCTCGTGGCTACAGTGGCCATGACGGTTCGTCGAACGAGGAGGTGGCGGTTAGCGTGAACGGGACGGTCGAGAAGGCGATCCTTGCGGGAGGATGTTTCTGGGGGATGCAGGATCTCATCCGCAGGCGACCTGGCGTCCTCTCAACCCGGGTCGGTTACAGCGGCGGGGATGTCCCGAACGCGACCTACCGCAACCACGGGACGCACGCCGAAGCGATCGAGATCACATTTGATCCCGAGCAGGTTTCGTACCGGGATCTGCTCGAGCTCTTCTTCCAGATCCACGATCCGACGACGCTGAACCGCCAGGGCAACGACGTCGGGTTGAGCTATCGCTCCGCGATCTTCTATCTCGACGAGGACCAGCGCCGCGTGGCGGAGGACACGATCGCGGATGTCGAAGCGTCGGGACTGTGGCCCGGAAAGGTCGTCACCGAGGTAGCTCCGGCGGGCCCGTTCTGGGAGGCCGAGCCCGAGCACCAGGATTATCTCGAGCGCTACCCGAACGGATACACCTGCCACTTTCCGCGTCCGAACTGGGTCCTGCCGCGTCGGACCGAATCGGTCGCCGGCCGGGCATAGCGTTCGACGACCAGGTGCGCTAGCCGGGGAGCGGTGGCGTCGGTCAGGCCGGATGCGGCTCGCTGGTCAAGTGCGCGAGCACCTCGTAGAGCGCCGCGATGTCGCGTCGCTCGTAGCCGAGTGCTCCGGCCAGCGTGAGCAGCTGATCGGCCGTGGCCGCAGACGGAAGTGGGACGAGCAACTCCCGCCCGGTCTCGAGCGCCAGCGCCACGTCCTTCTGCATGAGGCTGACATCGAACCAAGCATCTTCCGGCAGGTCGAGGACCAGATCCGCTCGGGCCTTCAGCATCGGCGAGCCGATCGGGCTCCCGGTCATCACCTCCACCGCGAGCTTGCGGTCGATGCCTGAGCGTTCGGCCAGCACGAGACCCTCTGAGAAGGCGAGCATCTGCACCGCCAGGCTGATGTTGATCGCGAGCTTGAGCACCAGCCCTTGCCCGTTTTCGCCGATATGCGTCGGCGTGCCGAGCTTGCGCAGGATCGGCTCGACCCGCGCGTAGGCCTGCTCGTCGCCGCCGACCATGATCGTCAGCGTTCCGGCTTGCACCTGCGGAACGCTCCCCGAGACAGGAGCGTCGAGCATGGCGGCACCGCTTTCTTGTACCTGCTTCGCGAGCTCGCGGCTCGCGCGCGGGCTGACCGTGCTCATGTCGACCCAGACCTTGGGCTCGGTGAGACCCGCCAGGACGCCGTCAGGGCCCGCCGCGACGCTTTCGAGGACGTCGTCGTCAGGAAGCGACGTGATCAGAACGTCGGCGGCCTCCGCGACTTCGCGCGCCGTGTCCCGCCACTCCAGCCCTTGCTGCACGAGCTCGTCGGCCTCCCCGCGGTGGCGCGACTCTCCATAGACGGCGTATCCGGCGGCGAGGAGCCGGGTGGCCATGTTGCCGCCCATGTGCCCCAGGCCGACGAAGCCGATCTTCGTCGTCGTGGTGGCCATTTCATCCCCTCCCTTCGATCATCGCGATGTCGTCTTCGCTTAGCTCGAGGTTCGCGGCTTCGACGATCGGATCCACCTGGTCCGGGCTGCGGAAACCGACGATCGCGCCGTCGACGGCCGGATTGCGCAGCGTCCAGGCGACGGCGACCGCGCCGGTGGCCACGTCATGCCGACTCGCCACGGTCCCGAGCCGTTCGACGAGGGCAAGCTGCCGGCTGAGCTGGGGCTCCTGGAAGCGTGGATCGCGCTTGCGCCAGTCATCGTCCGGCAGGGTTGCGATTCGTTCGCGCGTCATCGCACCGGTCAGCAGGCCCGACCCCATCGGCGAGTAGACGATTACGCCGATCCCCTCGCGTTCAGCAAAAGGAAGGATCTCCTGCTCGACCTCGCGATCGACGAGCGAGTAGGGGGGCTGCAGCGTCTCTACAGGAGCAATCGCCTGTGCCCGGCGAAGCTGGGCGATGTCGAAGTTGGAGACGCCGATGTGGTGAACGAGCCCTTCCTGCTTGAGCTCGGCGAAGGTCGTCCAACCCTCCTCGATCTCCTCGTCGGGGCTGGGCCAATGGATCTGGTACAGGTCGATCGCCTCGACGCCGAGGCGTTGGAGGCTCCCCTCGAGCTCACGCCTGAGCGAGTCGCGCCGCAGGCTTTGCACGGTCGTCCGGTTCGGGCCTTCGGGCTGGCCGGCCTTCGTGAAGACGTATGGACGGTCCGGGCCGAGCTCGCGGAGCGCGCGTCCGACGACTTCCTCGGAGTGCCCGAAGCCGTACTGCGCTGCCGTGTCGATCCAATTGACGCCGAGCTCGACCGCGTGTTGGATCGCCGCGATTGAGTCCGTGTCCTCCTGGTTACCCCAGCCCCAGTCATAGCCGCCGCCCCCGATCGCCCAGGCTCCCAAGCCGACCCGCGTGATCTCGAGTCCGGTCTTCCCCAGCTCCGCTGTCTTGAGCTTTGTCCTCTCCATCGGGCTCTCCTTTTGGTTGGATCGACTTGCGCTCAGAACCTCGAGCGCGCGTTCAGGCGAGCGCCGCGCGAAGGCGATCGCCCAGCAGCGCCAGCCGTTCGACCGGCTCGTTGCTGAAGACGAAGCGGATGTGGCGCTCGGCAACGTCGCCGCCCCAGCCGCGCATCGGGGTAGCGGCGACCTTTTGCTCGAGCAAACGATCGGATACCTCCGCGCAGTCGTAGCCGAGCGTCGCGACGTCGAGCAGTAGCGACCATGTACCCGCCGGGCGCACCGCGGGCAGGCCGTCGAGTTGGCGCAGCGTCTGGTCGCGCCGTCGCTGGCACTCAGCGTTCGCCGCATGGAGGTGATCGTCGGACAGGCCGAGCGCGACACGCGTTCCGATCTGTGCGAACCCGCTCGGAACGAGACCGTTGTAGATCTGGACGCGCGAGACGTCGTTCGCGAGCCCGCCCGGAGCGACGACCCAGCCGATCCGCCAGGCGATCATCCGCTGCTCGAGCGATGGACCGCTCACTGTCACCGTTCGATCACGCATCTCCGGGAGAGAGGCAGGATGCCGGGCCGACCGTTCGTCGAAAAGGACGCTTTCGAACCAGGCCAGGTAAAGGAGCCAGAGGTCTCGCTCGCGGCAGATCGAGGCCACTGCCTCCCATTCGTCGTCGTTCGCCACCCACCCGGTCGGAAGCGATGGGCTGCTGATGAAGAGCACGCGGGTGCGGTCAGTGACGGCCGCCCGCAGGAGGTCGAGGTCGAGCCGCCACTCGCCCTCCCTGACCTGGAGCGGGACGAGACGAGGGACGGCGCCGACGAGGCGGACCCGGTTGACCATCCCCGCGTAGGTCGGATCAGTGAGCACGACCTCATCGCCGGGATCGGTCAGGCAGAAGAGGGCATCGAGCATCGCGTCGCCTTCACCGCTTGTGATCACGATCTCCCGGCGTCCGTCGTACCGCGGCCCGCCACGACGCTCGATGTACGCCGCTACGGCCTCTTTCAGGTCGTCGCGGCCCGTGAACGGGAGCCAGCTGTTCGCTTCGTCCTCGCCGATCGCCGCCCGCGTCGCCTCCATTGCCTCTTCGGGCGGCGGGATGTCGGTGTCGAGATTCTCGAGGCGCAGAACGTCGGGATCGTCGCCGGCCGCGGCGGCAACGCGATCGATGTTGAAACCGGGAATGTGCTCGAGTCTGGCGACGCTCATCCGCCTCTTCTCTCGTTCGGGTGGAGCCTAAATCGTGCTCGGCAAACTCACCGCTCTTGGGCCCTAATCAGTACTCGTCGTGCCGGCGGAGCCACACCTGGGACGCGTCGCCTTCGTCTCGTCCCCGTGCCGTCCGGTCGAGGATCCCGTAATAGCCCATCAGGAACTCGAGGCCGCGGGCGGTCGTTCCGTAGGTCTGGTACACGTCGCCGTCGTCGAGGACGAAGGCGCTGAAGCCTGGGCCCTGGGTCAGGTAACCCGTGACATCGGTGCCGCTCGAACTCGCATTGTCCTCGACCCCCGGCGGCGCTCCTGCCTCGAGCATCGGCGCAAACGCCTCGCGCGTCTGCTCCTCGGTGCGTGAGTAGCCGAAATCGAAGTTGAAGTCGCTGCGTGCGGACGAGACCCAGGGCATGTTCCAGCCCATCCGCCGCTTGTACTCCTGCAGCTTCTCGAGCGGCGCCTGGGAGACGTACGTCATGGTCACATCGCGCGCGCGCAGATGCGGGAGGGCGCCGTCGACGGTGTCGGCCATTGACGAGCATGTCGGGCAACCTGCCTCGTAGCTCGGGCCGAACATGAAGTGGTAGACCAACAGCTGACTTCGGCCGTCGAAGAGCTCCACGAGAGTACGGGCGCCGTCGTCGGTGTCGAAGCCGTACTCCTTCTCGACTCGGACCCAGGGCAGCTCGCGCCGCAGGCTTGCGAGCTTGTCGCCCAGGCGGGTGTGCTCCTTTTCGCGAGCGAGCAACTCCTCGCGGGCAGTCGCCCACTCCTCGCGGTTCACGACCTCGTGATCGGGCATCGTCCCTCCTTTCCGATGCAGGTCATCTTGGCGGCTGAGCCGCGCGCCCGCAGAGAGGGTCGTCGGTTCAGGGCGGTAACCATGCCGGTCGATAGCGATCGCTCATCCGGCTTGCCATGCCTAGAAACGCCAAGTCCTGCGAACCCGAGGGCCCACAGGACTTGACGGCACGACTCTGCCAGCCTCACGCTCACTCGTCAAGCAGCATGCGTCGAGCGCTGTTCCGCTAGACCTCCTAGACCTAGGCCTCCGCGTGCTGGAGTCCACGGATGCGGAACGCGAGCACGATGTTCGTGACGCCTCGGATGATCGCGAACGCGGCCACCCAGGCGACGAGCAGGATTGCGCTGCGTCCGTAGTAGCCGGCGGCCCAGAACCCGAGCGCGAGCTCGATGATGCCCCCGATCAGCTGCAGCCACCAGACCTCGACCTCGCGCCGAGCCGAAATCGCGGAGATGATGTCGAACGTCCCCGCGAAGACGAGGAAGAAGCTGATCACCGCTGCCAGCGCCAGAAACGTGTCGCCGGGATGGATGAACGAGACGATCCCGGTGGCGATGAAGACGACCGCCAGGACTCCGTAAAGCAGCTTCCACCAGCCGGCGGCGATGATCGTCATACCAATCTCGAGCACGCCGGCCGAGATCGCGACGATTCCGAAGAGGATCGCAATCGCGTTGACGGACGTGTAGTCAAAGCGCAGCACGATCAGCGCAACGAGCATCCAGCCGATCCCGATAAGCAGGACGAGCCACCAGGGCGGCAACAGCCGCCCGAGCGTGCGCTGGGTCGCG
>Ga0207693_10003267_pt1 | contig 13883 bp, 15 predicted proteins | sample LARL81metaG_FD_184347 | JGI IMG/M metagenome (GOLD analysis project Ga0207693, IMG submission 184347) | Corn, switchgrass and miscanthus rhizosphere microbial communities from Kellogg Biological Station, Michigan, USA - LAR L8-1 metaG... | ecosystem: Host-associated > Plants > Roots >...
GTTCTATCCTGATGGTGCTGGCTTGTACTTGCAGGTTGGCAAGGGAGACCGACGCTCGTGGGTCTACCGGTACATGCTTCAGGGCATTGAACGCGATATGGGCATTGGCAGCTTGCGCGAGGTCAGTTTGGCGGAGGCGCGGAGACGTGCCGTCGAGTTCCGCTCTCTAAGGAGCCAGGGGATCGACCCCATCGAGGCACGGAGAAAGTATCGGGCAGATGCAAAGCTGATGGCCGATCGTTCGATGACCTTCAAGCAATGCGCTGAGGCTTACATCCACGCCCATAGGCCGTCATGGCGCAACGCCAAGCATGCCGCACAGTGGACAAGTAGCCTCGAAAAATATGTCTACAAAGAGTTTGGCGACCATCCTGTTCAGGCGATCGACACCCCAAAAATACTGAAGGCATTGGAGCCGATTTGGTCGACGAAGAACGAGACAGCCACACGATTGCGTGGTCGGGTTGAGGCCATCCTCAATTGGGCATCTGCACGCGGCAACAGGACCGGCGACAATCCAGCCCGCTGGCGCGGTCACCTAGAGAACCTGCTGCCGAAGCCATCGAAGGTTAGCAAGGTCAAGCATCACGCCGCCCTGCCCTACGCTGACGTCCCCAAGTTTGTGGGCAAGCTGCGCCAGCAAAATGGGATCGCCGCATTGGCGCTTGAATTCCTCATCCTGACGGCAACCAGAACCGGCGAAATCCTAGGAGCCCGGTGGGGTGAAATCGACCTGAACGAGCGCACCTGGACGATCCCAGCCGACCGAATGAAAGCGGAACGCGAGCATCGCATTCCGCTCACGACCGCGGCGATGGACGTACTCGAGAGATTGCCTTCACAACGACACGTCGATCACGTGTTTCCAAGTCTTCGGCTGGGCCATCCATTGAGCGACATGGCGCTTCTGGCTTTGCTTCGGCGAATGAACCAAGGCGACATCACCACGCACGGATTTCGAAGTTCGTTCCGCGACTGGGTGAGCGAGAAGACCAACTTCTCAAGCGAAGTCGCGGAAATGGCTCTTGCTCACGCTATCGGGAACAAGGTGGAAGCCGCGTATCGGCGCGGAGATCTGTTCGAGAAACGGCTGGGGTTGATGGATGCGTGGGCTCGGTACTGCGACGGCGCCGAAAAGGCGGAGGTGGATTCAATTCCTCGTGCGGCTCTTTCTCCGGCCAAAGCGGCATAGGCGATGGGCAGCCTTCTAACGCGCGCGTTTCACTCGCGAACGAATACGCTCGCCGGTGGGATATGCCCAACCAGAAAAGCATCGCCGCGCTCGCCGCTCTGAAGGCGGTTTACGCCAGGGATTTCTCCCGAAATAGGGGTGGCTTCTGCTTCGCGCTATGAGCTTCGGGCCCGCGAAGATGCTCTTGAATGTCCGCTGCGGGTGGAAAGCGGACATTAGTTCTACGGCTCGGCGGGGGACAGATTTGCAACGAGCTCGTCCATGAATGCGGCGAACTGTGTACCCGGCACTCTGTAAAATTCCCAAACAGCGCGTGACGTTGGACTGCTTAAGGCTTGCACCGCGCCGGTTCTCATCTGACGGAAGAAATCTTCGTCCAATAGTCCGTTCCGATATTGCGAATAGGTGTCCTGCCAGCCGTAAATCATCGCACCATACATTAGGCGGTATTGGAGCTTCTGCACTTCCTGTGGAGTCGGCGTGCCACCCGGAACGGCGATAAAGGCCGCGGCAACGTTGGGATCGGTACCCGCCAGAAATATGTCACGCAGTGCTGCAACCCTTCCTTGGTGGATCAGCGCCCTGGTGTGTTTCGCATTCTGATGCGTCTGCAGCGCCAAGTAGATCAATGACGCGGTCACGGCCAAACCGCTAACGGCGGTACTGAATGTGGCGAAATCGGTAAGAGTCATGGCAATCCCCTGTTTGGCCAAATGCCTCAGACAAACTAGCAGGTGATTCCGTCAAGCACTCGCTTCAGTCGCAATATCAGCGTTCCACTGAGCCACCCGATCAACGAGCGGGACTTTTGGCGCTTCAACGACGAGTTTGTCCATAAACGCAACATACTCACTCGCAAAAATGCCGCGCTGGTATTTCCACTGCACTCTAAATCCGGGCAGTGAAAACGTTGCCAGCATTCCACCGGTGTAGCTGGCAAAACTGGCGTCACTAAGCAAACCATCCTTGTGTTGGAAGAACGAATCCTCCCCGTTGAGGAATGTTGCACGGCAGAAGGCACCGTACTGGGTGAGTTGAGTGTTCGTCATACCCGTAGCGCCTGCCACAACTTTCGCCAGCGCGTCGGCTAGCGATGGTTCTGTCGCGGCCAAATTCATAGCCACAACACGGGTCGCACGTCCTTGCCTAATCGAGGCTTGCTGATTGCGTTCGGCTTGCTGAACTTGGGTACCGACCTGTCGTAGCTGGAAATATAGAAATACCAGCGATACCAGCACTGCCAAACCACTGATAAAGCTTCCGATGGATGCAAGATCTGAAAGAGTCATGTGACGCCCCTGAGCCGTATTCGGGGCAGACGATAGCCGATTTCGCTACGTGACCCTGCCGCAGACGGATGTCCGCGTTGGGTGGAAAGCAGACATTTGGTCAAAGTCCGGCTCTCTGCCTAGCCGCGTAGACACTGAATGCGAGTGTCGGCAAACTACAATCTCGACGACGAATAGGTTTGACGCGGGGGTTCTATGACGGAGCTGATTGACACTGGCCGGATTTCGTCATTAGCACGGCCTACCGAAAACAAAGTCGCGCGCTGGTACTTTCCGGTCGTGTTCGGCTTCCTGTTTGCCGGCATGCTATTTGGATTCAGCAAGACGCTCTATCTACGAAGCTTCTTCCCAGTCCCTCCGATACCGTTCTATCTCTATGTCCATGGCGTTATGTTGACGACGTGGTTTGCGCTGGTTCTCACGCAAACCAGTTTGATCGCGACTCACCGGCAGGACATTCATCGCCGTCTTGGCTTTGCGGCACTTGCCGTTGCGGTTGTGCTCATACCGCTCAGTGTTTTCGTCGTTGCCCATGCAGCGGAGAGAGCGCATGGCGCAATTACGCCTCTCCTCAAGCTTGAGACTATAGGGGACCTCTGGAGTCTCATTTGGTTCGCGGGTTTTGTGAGCGCAGGTGTGTATTTTCGACGACAGCCCGATATACATCGACGCCTGATGGTCGCCTCGTGCTTCACGATTTACGGCCCTGTGTTTGCGCGCTTCGAGCTTGTGTTTGGCCTGCCAACACCTCCGCCGTCGGTCATCCTGCTCGGTCTGCTCGTCCTGGTAAGCTATGATCTCATCGTCGCTCGGCGAGTGCAGCGACCTACGATTTGGATAGTGGCTCTCTGGATCGGGGGACTTGTGCCACTTCTAGGCTTCGTCGCGACGAGCTCGGCAGACTCAGTCGTTCGCGCCTTGTAATTGAGTGATAGCGCTCTCCGGTCTGCTTCGAGTTTGCCGAGTCAGTTGGTTCAGGTAAGTGTCCGCTATGGGTGGAAAGCGGACAATCGGCCGCCAAGTCCAGAAGTACGTAGCTGGGTTTTCGTCGCCATACGCAACCGACTCCTTGGAGTAGGACGTCCGTCGTCTCAGTTGCAGAGTCTCACGCGAAGATAAGCAGATCAGTCCTTTGGAGGCCAAAGGGCTTCATGTACGGCCAGGAATGCTTGGCGGCCCGCCGGCGTCCCGCAGTAGACTGTGATTTGGACCAAAGCTTCCTTGATCTCGCTGACCGTCACTCCGCTCGCAATCGCAGCGTTCGCGTAAATCCCTAGCTCTTGAAAGCGACCCAGGCCTGCCAGGATGCCAAGTGTCAGGATACTCCGTGACCTCTGATCGAGACCGGGACGGCTCCATGCGTAGCCCCACGCCAATTCTGTTACAGCTCGTTGAAACGTCATCATGAAGTCGTCAGACCCCGCAAGGTTCGCCTCGACATACTTGGCGCCGAGCACGTCCTTCCGCTTCTCGATGCCCCTCTCAAACAACTCATCGTTCGACATTGGCTATCCCTTCTTTTGCCCGGCTCGCCTCTGAGCCACGAAGGGTACAAGGTTCATTGGCGACCTCAAGCGACTGGCCTGGCCCGGGACGCATTGGGTCGAAAGCTGCCGTTTCACGTAGCTTGTTGTGCTACCACTATGCGCGTTGCTTGCTCGCGCGATGCGCAAGGTACGCCTATGATCAAACAATCGATGCTCGTGTTAGCGGCACTAACTTTGTCACTTGCAACGTCGACGGCATCGCCAAGGCAGGACACCGGAAGTTCAGAAAACGTAACGGTCCAGAATGGGTCGGTAAGGCTGCAGGCGCTGTTGTGGCGGCCTCGAGGCCCAGGTCTGTTCCCGGCGATTTTGTTCAATCACGGCAGCGGACGTACGCCCGAGGACCTCAAGCGACTTGGGCCTTATGAGCCGCAGGCCTACATTCTCGGACCAGTGTTCGCTCGCCATGGATATGAGTTCCTCTACTTGTTCCGGCGCGGAGTTGGCTTGTCCGCCGATCAGGGTACGAATGCCGTTGACCTTATGGACGCCGCTCGTGGTCAGGCCGCGAGGAACGCCCTGCAACTGCAACTGCTCGATACTAGGGAGATGAGCGACGCCCTGGCGGGTTTGGCTCTTCTGCGCGCGCGACCCGAGATTGACGCAAGTGACGTGGCTGTTATTGGGCACTCTTTCGGGGGCTCGCTCACTCTCCTTATGGCACAGCGAGAACCCGATCTTCGAGCGGTCGTCGTCTTTTCCCTGGCTGGCTATAGTTGGGATCGCTCGCCAGAACTGCGGTCGCGGCTTCTTGCAGCGGCGGCTGACATCAAGTCGCCAGTGTTTTTCATTCATGCGGCAAACGACTATTCGATTGCGTCAGGCGAGACCATAGACACCCGGATGCGGAGCCTCGGAAAAGCGAGTTTTCTCAAGATCTATCCGCCGATAGGGCGTACCCCTGAAGACGGACACGAGATTCCATATCTCGGTGTAAGCACGTGGGAAACTGACGTCTTCAGCTTCTTGGACAGATACATGCGCCAAGCCAGGTGAACGCGCTAAACCTCGACAATGTCCGCTATGGGTCGGAAACGGACGTCCCATGATGTCCGCTTTGGGAGAGATCCGATCCGGACAGTGACTGGTGCGTCAGCTCCATGTGACAAACACAAGACACAGCGAGACGATTCTAAACCAAGATTTTTGATGCCAGATCAGAAGAATATCGTTGTCGCTAGCCCAACATCGCAACTGTGGTGGGCTTTGAGCTGTGACCGAAATCGGACGCTCAGATTTCTCGGTTAATCCCATCGATAAAACTCTAAGCGAATGAATTGGCTTGTTGATCGCGTATCGGTTTCAGTGTCGCGCTTGGCTCGTAGGAGAAGTTTCATGGCTACTGACGCAAGACAATTCATCGCCGAAATCGTTGGTCCAAACGGAACGCATCTCGCCTTATTGGATCTTCCAAAGTCCAGACGGGTGCATTGGACACCGCGCCTCAAAGCTGACGTGGTTCGGGCGGTGCATGGTGGGTTGCTGAGTTTCGACGAAGCCCGTGAGAGATATGCGCTGTCGCGCGAAGAGTTTCGGACCTGGGAAGTTGCATGCGGTGCGCAGGCTCCTCATGGTCTTCGCGACGGAACTGCCCCTCGAGGCGAGCACAATGAACGCACGGAGTCCGTTCCACTCCACTGACACATGGGTGACCAGAGACCCTCGCCGCGTTTTAACGAGAGTGGACCTACGCGTAGTCGCGCCAATGTTCGCTTTGGGTCGAAAGCGGACACCGGTTGGCCGGATTTCGACCACTTGATGGTCAACGCGTCTTCTCATGGCGGATTGTTCTTTTCCAAAAACGCCGCCATTGCGGACAACATTTGTGTTCGCGTCTCGGCAACGGACAACCAGTGATCCTCGCCGTCAAGTGTGACGAAGCGCACATCTTTGCCGGCCTTCTTCAGTGCATCGGCCATCAGTTCACTCTGCTCGATCGGAACGACCGTGTCGTCCTTGCCGTGAACAAGCAGAATGGGAACATTCGCTTGGTCGACGTGCGCAAGCGGAGACATTATGGCAAGGATCTGATCTTGTGGGTCGCTTGCGCCCATGAATCTCTCCCAGTAGCGCGTCTCAGCACCGTTCGACTTTCCACTCCGACGCTGGCGCCACGAAATGAAACGCCCAAGGTCCGAGATACCGGCCACAGATACGGCACACCGATATGTATCCTTGTCGAGTGTGACGCCAGCGAGTGCGGCGTATCCCCCATAGCTCGCTCCAACAATGCAGACACGTTTGGGATCGACGATGCCTTGCTCGACAAGGTGTCGGACGCCATCGGAGAGATCCGTTTGCATCTTGCGACCCCATTCTCCGAAGCCCGCGGCGAGGTGTTCCCAGCCGAAGCCGGAGGAGCCGCGAAATTCGGGTTGAAGCACTGCATATCCTCGCGAGGCCAACGCTTGCGCCCACCAGTCAAAGCCTGGTTCGTCGCGCGAGGCGGGCCCGCCATGGGGCAGAACGATGAGTGCGAGATTCTTGGCCGGTCGGCCGTTTGGCAAAGTCAAATACGCAGGGATTTGGAATCCATCTGCGGCCTTGTAGGAAATGGGCTTGGCAGTCGCGACGTCATCACGTCCAATGCCCGCATAGATCGATCCGATCGGTTTGGCTGTGGCAGTATCCAGATCGACCAACTCATAGGCAGCGCCATCATTGTGACCCGTAACACGCACAACAACTTTGCGCAGGTTGCGTGAAGCCGATATCAGTTCGACTTGAGAACTCTGAAACGCATTGGCAATGCTGCGCCATGCGGATTGGTTCGCTTGCGAGAAAAAGAAATAACCAAAACCAAGCTCGGTTGTCTTGCCGCCGATGAGATGGCCGCTGAAGGGATCGGCGATAAATTGCCGAACGGTTTCGACTGGACCATGAACTGTGGAGACCGCCCCGTCCTTCAAGGATATGGTTTTTAGTTCCAAATTCTGCGCCGCCGTCATTCGAACGAGCAGGGATTGACCATCCTCGCTCAACCCTTCAATCACCGGCTGTTCGACTGTCGTGTCAGCGGCGAGCACTTCTTGCCAGCCCGTATCAAGGTTGATGAGGAGCGACCAACGATGGGTGTTTTCGGAGTATCGTGCTTCGGCAACGAATTTCCCGGCACCATCAAGAGCCCAATCGGCGACATCCCCCCTTAGACCGTAATCGAGGTCGGTTCGGCCGCTCGTGAGATCAACTTTGTAGAATTGTGCGGATCCGCGGCTGGCGACAAAGTGGTATCCGATCACGTACACGACGGTGTGCCCGTCGACATTGCGTACCTCAGGCAGTTGGGTGATCACGTTCAAACTGTCCTGAGATTTGTCAAGCAGGGGAACGACCTCGTTTTCGACGACATTGTAGCTTGTGGCTTGCAACCACTCCCGCTCCGGGCCAGCGATGTTTTCGCCGAATGCGGTCCGAGAGATCGAAACGAGCACCCGGTTATCGTCGGCCCAAGCAATGCCTCGCAATTTGCTGGTGCCGATTTTTATCGTGGTCAGAACTTTGAGGTCGGCCAGCGATAGCACGATCACCACACGCGCTGCCTCGTTTCCAGTCGCATAAGCTAGTCGCTCTCCATTTGGAGAAATGACCACATACTCCAACGACGGATAGGCTCCGTAGACTTCGATTGGCGCAGCGGTTGCCGCAGCCAAATCGACGCCCGTCCCGAACGCAATGCTCGCGGCCAAAATGGCATGCGCTACGGCCAATTTGCCTCGACGCATACGCCCTCCCCCCGAAAAGTCGAACGAACGAGCCAGTAGATCGCGATTTGTATTGCGGCTCAATATGTGAAGGAAAAGCCGCCATCCTCGGATTGGCGCTGCGCAGGGGAACCCCGCAAATAACTGAAGCCAAATAGTGCTGACCAGTCGCACTCTTGGTCGACTTCCCGCATCGAAAACGGACACCATGTTTATCCGTTCTAATGTCCGCTTAGGGTCGAAAGCGGACATTCTGCACCGATTGGCGGGTGACCGCGTTCACCGGCTATGGGATTTCTGGACGCGGCTTAGCTGCTTTGAGTTCGGCAGGAGTGGCTGGGGTGCATCTAAGTTCAAACCCGGTGTAGGTGTTCATCGCTTTCTCAAAGGCATCCGAATTTGATGCGCAGGTCCAGACCGCGCCAGTCCATCGGTCGAGCCGAAGTGGCGAGGTGCCTGCGGAAGTCGCGATTGCCCAGCGATTGGTAAAGGCGATGGCCGCAGCTATCAGCATCGCGCCAAGGACAATGGCTACAGCGATGGGCAACGCCGGTTTCATTTCGGACGCTCCTTCGGCTTAGCTTTCGCGGTCTTACCCAGCTTCTCCTCAAATCGGCATTCATCCTCGCACGCGATCACCTTCACTTTTGTGAATGCGTGTCGGGGAGGTACTCTCACAGCGACTGAGTTTATCCATTGCTCCGGCTGCACAACTTTTGAGCCAAGCCTCCCGCACCGGTGTGTTTAAAATAGTGCGTAGTCTTCAGTTCTGATCCAGTGAAGGTGTGATCGTACACGACCCTTCCATGGCCCATGCGGCCCGCATATCGCGTGGTTTCGATGTTCGCCATCATTTGTTTGGTGCAGTCGATTGCCCAGTAGTCAATCTGCGAAAACATTCGTTCGTCGCTGTGCGCATGGGCTGATAGGTTGTAGTCCAGCAGGGAATATCCCCGAACGATGTCGTGGTCTGCCTCAATGCGTTTGGTGTCGTAGTACAGGGTAGGCGTTAGCTCGTTGAGATTGTCAGTCCCCCCGACCCATTGGGCGATGGCGCTCCAGTCGCTGTCCGCCGCAGCGAACGCAACACCTCGTTGATCCTTGCATATTGAGACATTGGCCCTTGGTGCACCGCTGCAATAGACTTGTACAAGCATGGACTGGATGGCGCGGGCAACGCTGGTCGTAAAGACGCCAGCGCCCTTGTCAGCCAGCCATTGATTGTACGCTGGCAGGAAGCCCTGTGCTGGCTGGCCATCGGTTCCGAGAAGCTGATCGACGGATGCGGCGAGCGCCGACTTGTCGAACGGCATTTCCCCCACTGTCGTGATCCCGTCGCCCTCGGCCACGCCCTCTGGAACAGGGATGTCGATGATAGAGACATGGACGACGGTGCGATTTGCACTCGGCTCAACACGGACAACCACAACCTTGGCCGTCGTTGGCCGATCTAACTTGATCGACCAAATCTGTCCGGGCACGAAGTCAGGCTTCGGTGAGTCGGCGATCTCGGCACGTACGCCGAAGGTGGCGTATGCCATCATCAACGCTGGCAACAGAACTTTCCCCGTCCGCTGGAAAGATGATGCAGAACGGAATGCGTTCGCTCCGCCGATATACGACTTGGTCAAAACCCTTCTCCTGTGTGGTCACCCCAGGCGCAGCCCTCACACTCGCGTCCGGTGTCGAGCCATCGGCAATCCGGGTGAGCTAGACCGGACAGCGGAAGGCTAGCCGGATCACGCCGACGAAACTACTCTACGCCACATGCGAAAGCGCGTGACCGTCATTGCGACCTCTATTGGCGTTATGGCGCTTTTTGTCGCCCGGGTAACCCCTCAGCAAGCACACGTCAGAGTGGTACGTCCGGCAAGGTTCACGATAATCGATGGAGGGCAGCGCTAAGTGCTGGATCTATTGGACACCATTCTCGGAATGAAGTGGGGCATTAGAGTAGCTGTAGGGCTGGCCGCATGTATGGTGCTCTTGGCAGTCATCGTCTCAATTGCAACGCTCGTGAACAAATGACGAGGCAATGATCCGATAGGTCGAGAAATGGGGCTTGTTCCAGCTGTCACTGTTGCGGCGTTGCTAGTGACAGCAGCGCCGCAGACCAAGCCAGGAAACATCGTAATCGCAGTCGCCAACGATCAGACGGTGACGATTACGCTAGATGGCAAGAAGATCACCTGCGAGCAGCTGAACCGGCACTTTGCCGAGCTATCCAACAAGGCAAACCCGCCACTAATCGATTGCAAGGCGCTAAAGACTAAGCACGATCAATAACTCGCGTCATCTTTGCGAAGTGCATAATTGAGTTTGAGAAAATGGGTGGTGCCATATCGGTTGGACTCGCCACTAGCCAGATTTAATCTCTAAAATTGGGGTGGTATCCAAAGTGTGGCTCGATGGCCAAGCTGTTGAACCACCAAAATGATCCCAGCTTCAGTTGGCGGTCCCAGACCCTTTGAGGGGCGCAAGCCCGCCAGGTTGCGTTGTTCCACCGGCTTTCAGTTTGGCGATGTACTCCAGCTCTCCCGTCGCGACTGGGTTATTGGGACTGAACTTCAGCGAATCTCGATAAGCCTTTTCGGCGTCGTCCAAACGGCCAAGCTCTGTCAGCGCGAAGCCCCTATTGCGATAGAAGTGAGCGCGGATGTTGTCCGCCAGATCGTTCATGGCAATGCCGGCATCCGATGTCGCGATCGATTCATCCCACCGTTTGAGCGAGTTTAACGCGGCACCTTTCTCGAGCATCAACCAAGGGCGATTTTCTCCAAGCTCAACAAATCCGACCACGCCGTTTGGAAGTGTAAGGCCAGCCTCTAATGCGCGCAGTGCTTTTTCAGGATCACCGATATCGTCGTAGTAAGAACCCAAATAGAGACTGATCTTGGGGTAAGGGTCGCCGACGACAAAAACCTGTCGACCAGTTGGGTTTAGCTTTTTGTCTGCCCCGAGGGAGGTCGCCACCAGCGTTTCAGCCATACCATCAGCGAGCAAGTAGATCGGCCCGCTAGCCAAAAACTCCTCATCGTAGGATTGCTTAGCACCAGCCAATTCCGCTTCGAGCGCAGGAACATCCGGCGCTATCGCTCGTATGCCACCAGCAGCGAGATGTGTAGTCGCGATGTGGAGGTCGGCTTGCGCTCTGTTCCACGGATGTTCAGCGAGTGAAACAACCGCCGTGCGGGGTGACTCATCTGGGCTTGCTCCTGCAGCAGGCATACAAGTCCCGCAGACCACAAATGCAGCCGTGGTGATCTGGAACGCAAGCTTGTTCATTGGCTCACACTCTCGTTCGAAGTCCTGCCTGCCCTTTGCTTGACCCGCTCCGGGCTGTGCTTCGGGCCAACTACCTTCTTGTACCTCCGATAAAACGCACGGTGTTTGCCGACAGGCTCTCATAGTCAATCCGTTATTCAGTTCTGGACTGTATGGTACAACGGCGTCGCATACCTTCCGACGACGGTATTCGGCCACACTAATTCCTATGATCCTAATACTCGCGATACAATAACGACGTCACGGTGATCAATCCATGATGCCATCTAGGAGTGCGATGTTGCTTCTTCTGTTGGCGGCCTGCTCGACAACTTTCGCGTGGGCAGCATCTAATTTGATCCTGCGTGATCAGGGCGATCAAAATGAAGAAGCAGTTTTGCGGTATCTTCGTCCGATCCTGATATCCTCGGGGACTGTAGCCCGTATCTATTACCGAACCGACTGTCAGGCGGACGACGACTATCGAATTCCATTTCCGAAATTATTGCTTCATGCCCCGAACGCGTCCCAGAGCGTGTCAGCGATCCCGGGCATTTTTCCACATAACAAAAGGATACGGGTAACAAACACTGAACCGGGGCTGGTCCGCATCAGAATTGAGAATTTTCCGGAAGCTCTACTTCACATAAAGATTTCGAGCCTGGCTCTAAATCCCGTAGAGCAGTACGACGTTCAATCTGCTTTCAGAGCTATAGAGAATACAGTCGAATTTCAGCGGGCGCTGCGGACGTTTGGAATAAAAGGGATACCAAGACCGTACAATTTGCCCGTTCAATCTCCAGTGGAGGGGCTTCCGCACATGCCACCGTTTCTGACGAATGTCACGGTTGACCGCGCACTGGACCTTGTCGCGAAGACGTTCGGCATCGTTGTCGTTTGGGGATACTGCAACTCACCGCCGACATACGATCTCACATACACTGATACATTTGAGTGGTAATAAGTGCGCCGCGAAACCGCGTTTTTTGTAAAGGTCCACAAGGTCTAAAGCGAATGGCCGATGTCGTCGGCAACGCATCGCCAAATTACGCACTACCAAATCGCGTGGAGTGCCCGTCACCGACAGCTACCCGATCAGCATTCACAAAGTGAAGGTGAGTGTAGCAGAGGGCAGCACGACAGACATCGCTCACTTCCCCTGCCACTACGGCGGGTGTTTCTGATAGGCTTTGGTCGCTGACGGAATTGGTGGAGCAGACCTCGAAGTGAGATTGAGTTAGAGGAATTGGTGGCGAAGATTGAATCATGACCCGCATATCGCCTTGAAATTGGGGTGGATGCGCATGGAAACAGACGATGGTCCGTAAGCTCGTAAGGTATTATGTGGCGATCGTATTGGGCTTGTTGCTGACATACATTCTTTTGCTTCTATATCTTGTCTGGACATTTGGATACGCGCCACTATTTGACACGCACGTTCGCGACACAATCTTGTTTTTTCTAGAGATTTTGCCTCCAACCGCACTTATCCCTGTCTTGTTGATTTACGTTCAAGAGATTCTAGCCAAATACCGCAAGCGTTCGCCGCCCGAGTGATCGAGATGGTCTGAGCAGTTAACGGTGGTGCCCAAAGTGTGGCTCGTTTTCGAGATAGCAGTATCTCCCCCGTATCTAGGGAGGGGATAATTCTAACGCGCGCGTTTCGTGCACGGCTTTCGCCTGCTTCGCTGGTATCGGAGCACCTGAAGGGTCGGAATTCGCCGTGCTCGACTCTCGCTCGCGGTTTCTCGCCCGCTTCCTAGCGAGGGAAGGCTGTAATTTGAAGCGGCTTCAGTAGTCGCTGCGCGCTCAGTAGTGTGAAAGACTCTCGATCTATCGCGCGTAAAGGTTATGACAGCGGTGACGTGGGTGCTGCCTGCGATGCCAACCGCGCTTCGGCGGCTGCGAGCATGGCCTTGAAGCGGGGATGATCTCTAATTGGATCGAGATCGTTATCAAGAACAAACCAATTCACGCCCTGCTGCTGCGAGCGCGCGACTGCATATTCGACAAAGTCCAGACCCCGATCGAGCTCACCCAACTGGATCATGCCGCATCCGAGATTGTAGCGCAGGTTAATGTTATCAGGATCAAGCAAGATGGCACGGTCGGCCCAGTCAACCGCGCGCTCCTTCTCACCCAAGCTGATTAGTGCCGTGACGCCGAAACTCATGGCGCTCCCGTGATCGGGTTCAGCCGCTACCACCTTTTCCACGCGTTGGAGCGTGCGCTGAGCGGCGCTACGCTCGCGGGCGGGCTGTTCTTCGGCGTCCTGGTCGACGACGCGCGCGCCCGGCCCCGGTGAGGCGGTGATCGTGCGCAGCACCACCTCGCTCAAGGCGAGCGTGACGAGGGCGAAATAATGTCCGATCACGCGGAAGCGGAAGCACGGATAGCCGATCACGAGCGCGAGCAGCACCGAGAGCAAAACGCCGGCGGGAATGCCGAGCCACGGCGTGACGCCCTCGTAATTCCACAGCAGCGCCGGCACATAGGCGCCGATTCCCATGAAGGCGCCGTGGCCGAGCGAAACGAAGCCGAAGCGGCCCATCAGCGACCATGCGGTGTAGATGAAGCCCCACAGCAAAATCTGGATCACGATGTGGAGAAAATAAGCAGGCGTGACGAACGGCAGCGCGATGAGGCACGCCAGGCCCACGACGCCGGCAAGAAAAAGAGGGCTGATCGCGCGCGGCGGGTTCATCGGGCGAGGATCCCGCGCGGCCGGATGAACATCAGCACGATGAACAGCGTGAACGCGAGCACGTAGGCCCACTCGGTCGAATAATAATAACCGCCGATCGAGATGATCTGGCTGATGATGAAGGAGGCGACGAAGCCGCCGATCATGTTGCCCAGCCCGCCCAGCACGCAGATCATGAAGATGAGC
>Ga0207693_10003269_pt1 | contig 13878 bp, 10 predicted proteins | sample LARL81metaG_FD_184347 | JGI IMG/M metagenome (GOLD analysis project Ga0207693, IMG submission 184347) | Corn, switchgrass and miscanthus rhizosphere microbial communities from Kellogg Biological Station, Michigan, USA - LAR L8-1 metaG... | ecosystem: Host-associated > Plants > Roots >...
CGTGCGCGCGGATGCAGGCGTTGACCAAGCGGCGATTGAAACGCATGGCCTGCTCCGGCGTCTCGAGCGGCACGGCGTATTGCGCGGCACCCGGCGTGCCGAAGTCATTCGTGACGCTGCCGACGGCAATGACCAGCGTGTCGTAACGGAACGCCCGCGGTGGCGTGATCTGCCGTCCTTCCTCGTCGTGCGTGGCGGCGATCCACACCTCCTTCTTTGTGCGATCTAGCCCTATCATCTCGCCAAAGCGATAACGGAAGTGATGCCAGTGCGCCTGCGCGAGGTAATTGAGCTCGTGCCCGCCCGGATCCATGCTGCCCGCTGCAATGGCGTGCAGTAGCGGTTTCCAGAGATGGGTGCGGCCTTTCTCGATGAGGGTGATGCGCGCCCTGCCGTGCCGGCCGAGGGTGTCGCCGAGACGGGTGACGAGCTCGAGCCCCGCCGCGCCGCCGCCTACGGCCCTGATATGATGGACAGCGACTTCCTGGTCTCGAACAGAATCGGGCGCTGGCGCCTTCGTCGAGACATCGAGCAAGGTGGATTTCTCGTCGGGCATGCTCCGCTCCCAGCGCTACCGCTATCGCTCTACGCGGATCGTCGCGCCCGAGCCCTCCGAGCAAACGCCGCGCCTGACTCGTCGCCGCGTCTCGTCGTGACCTACGGCAAGAACGGTTCTGGAGCAGGTAGCACCTTCTCCGGTTCGTCCGCCTCGTCGATCGTCTCCCGGTCGAGATGGGCGTGCATGCGCGTCTCGTCGAGCGCGCCCTCCCACTTGGCCACTACCACGGTTGCGAGACCATTTCCGATCAGGTTGGTCAAGGCGCGGGCCTCGGACATAAAGCGGTCGACACCGAGGATCAGCGCAATGCTCGCCACCGGGATGGTCCCGACGGAGGCGAGCGTCGCGGCGAGCACGATGAAACCACTTCCGGTCACCCCCGCGGCCCCCTTCGAGGTGAGAAGCAATACGCCAATGATGCCGAGCTGATGCGGCAGAGTGAGTTCGGTGTTCGTCGCCTGCGCCAGAAACAGCGCTGCCATCGTCAAATAGATGCAGGTGCCGTCCAGATTGAACGAGTAGCCGGTGGGGATCACGAGCCCCACAACCGATTCCTGACAGCCGAGGTTCTCGAGCTTCGCAATCATCCGGGGCAGGACCGACTCAGACGAAGACGTGCCGAGCACGATCAGCAGCTCCTCCTTGATGTACCGAATGAACTTGAGAATGCTGAAGCCGCAAAGCCCCGCGATACCCCCGAGAACGATAAAGATGAAGATCAGACACGTGGCATAGACGCTGGCCATCAGCTGGCCCAACGACAAAAGCGTGCCAATGCCGTATTTGCCGATCGTGAAGGCCATCGCGCCAAAGGCACCGATCGGCGCCGCCCTCATGATGATCGCGACCACGCCGAACAGCGTATGCGAGGCCAGATCGATGATTCGGAGAAGCGGCTTCCCGGGCTCACCCAGAAACGAGAGGGCGAACGCGAAAAGGAGCGAGAAGAACAGGACCTGCAGGATCTCGCCTTCGGCGAACGCGCCGATGACGGTGGCCGGGATGATGTGCGTCACGTAGTCGAGGGCGCTCTGCTCGTGCGCCTTCGCTGTATACTGCTGGATCGATTTTGCGTCGATCGTGCTGATATCGACGTTCATGCCGGCCCCGGGTTGCCACAGATTGGCGACGATGAGTCCGACGACCAGGGCAAGTGTCGTCACGACCTCGAAATAGACAATCGCCTTCAGGCCAACGCGGCCGACCTTCTTCATGTCTTTCATGCTGGCGATGCCGTGAACGACGGTGCAGAAGATGATCGGCGCTATCACCATTTTAATAGCCTGGATGAACATGTCGCCGAGTGGCTTCATCTGTGCGCCCAGCGACGGATAGAAGTGTCCGAGCAAGACGCCGATCGCGATCGCGCACAGCACTTGGAGATAGAGATGCTGGTAGATCTTTTTATGGCTCGGCGCCGCTGTGGCTTGGGTTCGCACGGCCATGATCCCTCCCTAGTCTGGCGCCCGCGGGCCGGCCGCTCGCGCACTACTCAGGACTGACCGCTGTGAGCGCCGTCATGTTGGCGATGCCGCGCGCCGTGCCGATTGGCGTGAGGACATACACCGGCCTTGCGCCCGGTCATCATACTCCTTCTGTGCTTGATGACCATCAGCCCTTGTTCCGCATGTAGAGGTCCGTGATCGTACCTTCGAAGGCCCCGGAGTTAATGCCGTCGCGGCCTCCGATCCTGCGGCAATGAACCCCTGCTCGAAGGTCACCATCTCCGCCGGCGCTTCGGACACGGCATCCATTGGGCAGCGATTGCAGAAAGCTTTTCAGACAATTGACATTTCTTTGGGATAGCTTCAGCTGTCTATCCCTTGGCCGAAAGGGGGAGTAGCTGTCATGAGCGTGGCAGTTGTGGAGCCCGCGGGCTTGACCATCAACGACCCCCGGCGTCGCATCTTTGCCACCATCGAAGCGTCGGTCGGCAACCCCGTCAAATGGTACGATTGCCGCTCCTACTCGCGAGGGGCGGTTTCCAGTCGCTCTAAGGCTTTCGACGTTGTCGGCACAGCGCTCACGATGACCAGCCTATACACCTCTTGCGGCGCGCCGGTGAAGGCCGAACCGTTTCCAACCCAAGCCCGGGCCCCTCGGTGTGGGCTCTCTTACACGGTCGCGAACGCAATATTCGGCGGGACGGCAGAGTATGCAGCTCTTCAGCTCAAGTCACGGGGTTTCGAGGCGTATTCCCTCGGTATGTCACTGCTCTCTGCGCCGCGGCTTTAGCCGCTGCGATCTTGATGCCCGATACGAGTCGAAGCGGATACACCTCGAAGGCAAAGAAACGGTGTAGACATGCTGTGGGTCGTAATAGGGTCCGGCCGGACCCTGCTGACCGAAGTCCTGAACGACGACGAGGCCGCGCTTGAGGCGAATCTGGCGGTGGCGATAGTCGGGTTCCGGAATCGTGACGACTGGTATAAGCCACACGAGCGCACCGATCCACTCCACCGAGTTGTTGGGGTCATGCAGAGCATGCAACAGTAGCGTCAATAGGTTCGAAGAGCCATGGACGATATCTTGCGGAAAGCGGCGCTCGACTACCACCGGTTCCCTCGCCCGGGAAAGCTGGAGATCGAGCCCACCAAGCGCATGGCCACCCAGCACGATCTCTCGCTCGCATATTCCCCCGGCGTCGCTGCCGCCTGCGAGGCCATCAAGGCCGACCCCGACACCGCGCTCGACTACACGGCGCGCGGCAACCTCGTCGCTGTCATCTCCAACGGTACCGCCGTCCTCGGCCTCGGCAATATCGGGCCCCTCGCCGGCAAGCCGGTGATGGAAGGCAAGGCGGTACTGTTCAAGAAATTCGCGGGCATCGACGTCTTCGACATTGAGGTGGACGCGCAGGACCCGGCCCGCTTCTGCGACGTGGTCGCCGCGCTGGAGCCGACCTTCGGCGCCATCAATCTAGAAGACATCAAGGCGCCCGAATGCTTTCGCATCGAGGCGGAATTGCGCCGGCGGATGAAAATCCCCGTCTTCCATGACGACCAGCACGGCACCGCCATCATCGTCGCCGCGGCCATCCGCAACGGGCTGATATTGCAAGGCAAGCGGCTCAAAGAGGTAAAGCTCGTCACCTCCGGCGCCGGCGCGGCCGCGCTCGCCTGCGTCGACCTGCTGATGGCGATGGGTCTGAAGAAAGAGAATGTCACCGTTACCGATATCAACGGCGTCGTCTACGCCGGCCGCTCGGGCATGGACGAGCACCTTGCGCAATACGCCCGCGACACCGACGCGCGCCGCCTCCGCGACATTCTGCCTGGCGCCGACATCTTTCTCGGCCTCTCCGCCCCGCACGTTTTGAAAGCCGAGTGGCTGCCGCTCTTCGCGGACAAGCCGCTGATCCTGGCGCTCGCCAACCCCGATCCCGAAATCCTGCCCGACGAGGTGCGCACCAGACGCCCCGACGCGATCATCGCCACCGGGCGCTCGGACTATCCGAACCAGGTCAACAACGTCCTCTGCTTCCCGTTCATCTTCCGCGGCGCGCTCGACGTGGATTCGACCACGATCAACGAGCCGATGAAGGTCGCCGCGGTGGAAGCCGTCGCGGAGCTCGCGCGCATGGAGGCGAGCGAGGTGGTCGCAGCCGCTTACGGCGGCACCGCCCCCGTCTTTGGTCCCGACTACATCATCCCCAAACCGTTCGATCCGCGCCTGATCCTGCAGATCGCGCCCGCCGTCGCGCGCGCCGCGATGGAGAGCGCCGTGGCGCGCCGTCCGATCTCCGATTTCGATGTGTATCGGGAGCGGCTCCAACGCTTCGTCTATCGCTCCGGCCAGCTCATGCAACCGGTATTCGAAGCCGCCAAGAAGGCACCGCAGCGCATCGTCTACGGCGACGGCGAGGACGAGCGCGTGCTACGCGCGGCGCAGACACTGGTAGACGAGGGGATCGCCGAGCCCATTCTGCTCGGCCGTCACGACGTGATCGAACGCCGCGTGCGGGAGATGGGTCTGCGCATCGATCTCACCCGCGCCGCGCAGGTGCTCGACCCGGCAACCGACGAGCACGTCTTTGGCCCGCTGCTCGCGCAATATCAGCACCTCGCTGGCCGCCGCGGCGTGCCACCCGACGCTGCCGTGCGACTACTCGCCACGCAGAGCACCGTGGGAGCGGCGATGATGCTTCGGGCCGGGCTCGCCGACGCCGCCATCGTCGCCGGCACCGGCAACTGGTGGCGCCACATCCAGTGGCTTCTGCCGATCATCCCGCGCTCCCCGGAAGCCACGCGTGTTTACGCGATGTCGGCGCTGATCCTGCAGTCCGGCACGCTCTTCATCTGCGACACGCACATGCTCGTCGACCCGACCGCTGAGCAGATTTGCGAAATGACCTTGCTGGCCGCGGACACCGTGCACGATTTCGGCATCATGCCCAAAGCTGCGCTCGTCTCGCACTCCAGCTTTGGCGCCAGCGACACCGACTCCGCACGCAAGATGCGCCGCGCGCTCTTTCTCATCCGCGAACGCGCGCCGGATCTTGAGATCGACGGCGAGATGCACGCAGACGCCGCTCTGGTCGAAGCCATCCGCGAACGCGCTGTGCCCGACAGCCTTCTCTCCGGCACTGCCAACCTGCTGATCATGCCCAACCTCGATGCCGCCAACATCTCTTTCAACCTGCTAAAGGCCGCCGCCGATGGCCTCCCGGTCGGGCCGATTCTGCTCGGCCTTTCCAAGCCCATCCACGTCCTCGTGCCGAGCGTCACCGCCCGCGGCATCATCAACCTCAGCGCACTCGCGGTGCTGAAAGCGCATGGTCTGCTCGGTAAGGCTGGGCAAGACGTGCCGTTACAGAGCGCGGCTGCCGCGTCATGACGCCGAGTTCGGCTCGTGTCGAATATCGATCGGCCATGATACGGTAGAGAAACCGCCCATTCATAATGGGCCCCAAAGGGCCCATGGGGGATCCACATTGGCTACCGGCCGGCAAATGTGGAGGAGGTCCTTTTTCCGCATGCCCAAGTGGTCGGCGATGTCGGCCCGAGTCTGGCGCTGCTAGCCGACCGGCAGGAAGACAAGCTGAAGACGGCCGCCGCGCTGGTGCCGTTGCGCCAGGAGATCTTGGCGCGGATCACCGACCGGGGCGACCGAGGACCGCTGCCCGTTGATGCCACAGCGCATCCTACACAACGTGCGCCAGGTCATGCCGGAGGGCGGCATCGTGGCTCTCGACAACGGCATACAAGATCTGGTTTGCGCGCAATTACCGCACGCGTGTGGCGAATACGCTGCTGCCGGACAACGCGCTGGCGACGATGGGGGCGGGGCTGCCGTCGGCGATGATGGCGTCAATGCTGTGTCCCGAGCGCCGCATGCTGGCAGTCTGTGGCGACGGGGGGCTCATGATGAACAGCCGAGAGATGGAGACGGCGGCGCCTCTCGGCCTCAACCTGGTGGTGTTGATTCTGCAGGACAATGCCTATGGCATGATCCGTTGGAAGCAGGCGGTCGATGGCTTTGCCAACTGGGGACTGAGCTTCGGTAACCCGAACTTCGTGATCGGCACAGGCCAAGTGGCTGGAATATTTCAAGGTGCCGGGTGTCGACACCAAGGCCCTCCTGGAGAGCCATGACCGCAACATCGAAGCGCTTACGCGAGCGACCGAAGTCGCGACCGAGGGGGCGGCTGCCGTATACCGGCGCCAACAGGAAATAATGCAGGCGGCGGGCGAGCAGGTCAGCGCGATGGTGCGCGACATCAAGCTCGGCACCGAGCAGCAGGCGGAGGTCGCGAAGAAGGTGTTCGAGCAGGCGCTGGCGAACGCCCGTGAGCTTGCCGAGATGAGCGCCAAGGCCAATCAAGATGCCTACGAGGTGATGAAAAAGCGCCTGCAGACGAGCATCGAGGAAATGAAGGCCGTGTTTGCCAAGCAGCAGGGCTAGAGAAACGGGCGCGCACAACCGGACGAAGCGGGGGCCATCATGCCGCCGTTCTAGCGTCCGTCTTGTCCATCCGCTCGAGCTCAACCCGGGTGTCTGACATTCTTTGACGAGGAGGTCGATTTCGGGCGACTGCGCGTCGAAACGCTGCGTTCAGGATGGTCCGGCGCGACTTTCTGAGCCAATCCAGAATGATCCCGATCCGGTACGGCTCAAGCAGGGGGTGGATCGTGGCGACTGCGGGCACCGTGGCGGTCCTGGTTGTGGGCCATCAGCGCTTCTTCGGCATGTAGAGGTCCGTGATCGTGCCTTCGAACGCCTCGGCCGCCATGCCGATGGTCTCCGAGAGCGTCGGGTGCGGATGGATAGTGAGGCCGATATCAGCGGCGTCGGCCCCCATCTCGATCGCCAGCGCCGTTTCGGCGATGAGCTCCCCGGCGTTCGGACCGACGATGCTGCAGCCGATGATCCGGTGCGTGTCCTCGTCGAACAGGATCTTGGTCAGCCCCTCGTCGCGCCCCAGGGATAGCGAGCGGCCGCTCGCTGCCCATGGGAAAACGCCTTTGCCGTAGTTGATGCCCGTCGCCTTGGCCTCGTTTTCGGTAATCCCGGCCCAGGCTACCTCGGGATCGGTATAGGCGACCGACGGGATCACCTTGGCATCGAAGTAGCTATTCCGGCCAGCCGCCGACTCGGCCGCAACCCTCCCTTCGTGCACGGCCTTGTGCGCGAGCATCGGCTGACCGACGATATCGCCGATCGCGAAGATGTGCGGCACGTTCGTGCGCATTTGCTTATCGACCGGGATGAAGCCGCGCTCGTCGACCAGCACACCGGCGTTCTCGGCCCCGATCGTCCGTCCGTTCGGCTTGCGGCCTACGGCGACGAGGATCTTGTCGAAGATGTCGGAGGCGGGCGCTTTTCCGCCCTCGAACTGCACGGCAAGTCCGTCAGGCGCGGCCTCGACCTTTGTCACCTTGCTCTTGAGATAGATGTTCTCATAAAGCCTCTCGATGCGCTTCATTAGGGGCGCAACGATATCCTTATCGGCGCCGGGGATGATCTGGTCCATCAGCTCGACGACGGTCACCTTGCTGCCCAGTGCGCGATAGACCGTGGCCATCTCGAGGCCGATGATGCCGCCGCCGATGACGAGAAGCCGCTTCGGTACGCCATCGAGCTCGAGCGCGCCGGTCGAGTCGATGACCCGCGGATCCTGATGCGGAACGAATGGCAAGGTCACGGCCTCCGACCCTGCGGCGATGATCGCCTGCTCGAAGGTAACCGTCTTCGCCGGCCCGTTGCCGTTGACGACAACCTGGTTCAATGAGGCAAAACGACCTTGTCCCTCAAGGACGGTGACCCGGCGCTGTCTGGCGAGCCCGGACAGGCCGCCGGTCAGGCGCTTGACGACCCCGTCCTTCCAACCGCGCAGGACGCCGACATCGATCGTCGGCTCGGCAAAGCGGATCCCGTGCGCTCCCATCGCGCGGCTGTCGTCGATGACCTTGGCAGCATGCAGCAGCGCCTTGGACGGGATGCAGCCGACATTGAGGCAGACGCCGCCCAAGGTCGGCCAGCGCTCGACCACGACCACTTTCTTGCCGAGATCGGCGGCACGAAACGCGGCGGTGTAGCCGCCCGGCCCAGCCCCCAGCACCAGGAGCTCGGCATGCAGGTCGCCTGGCATGGCGACCGGCGGCTGCACGGCCGTGCGCGGGGGCATCTCGATCGCCGCTCCGACCCTTGCCTCGCCGGTATGCATGACAAGGATGACATCGCCCTCCGAAACGCGATCGCCTGTCTTCACCTCGAGCTCGGCGACGGTGCCCGCGACCGGCGACGGAATTTCCATGCTCGCCTTGTCGGACTCCAAGGTGATCAGCGGCGCTTCGACCTCCAGCTCGGCGCCCGGCGCGACGTGCACCTCGATGATCTCAACGTTCTTGAAGTCCCCGATGTTCGGGACCTTGACCTCGATCGTGTCGTAGACGCCGCTCGGCGAGCCGTAATTCGCCGGTCCCCGGTCGGCCGGCGGAGTCGGAGCGGCCGCTTGGCTGACGCGATCCTTCGGCGGCGTGGCGACTGCGGCTTCCGCCTCCAGCAGGAGAATGACATTCCCCTCGGAGACACGATCTCCCACCTTGACCCTCAGCTCCCGCACGGTGCCCGCCTGAGGCGCGGGCACTTCCATCGTCGCCTTGTCGGATTCGAGCGTAATCAGCGGGTCCTCAGTGCTCACCTTCGCACCCGGCGCCGCATGCACCTCGATGATCGGGACGTCCTTGAAGTCGCCGATATCGGGAACCTTGACCTCGATCGTTGCCATCGTTTCGCTCCCAATTGGGTCAGAGGACCAGCCGGCGCACGTCCTCCAGCACATGGCAGAGATGTCTGGCGAACCGGGCAGCCTGTGCGCCGTCGATGACGCGATGGTCGTACGACAGCGACAGTGGCAGCATCAGGCGCGGCGCGAAGCTCTCGCCATTCCATACCGGCGCCGTCTTTGAGCGCACGACACCGAGGATCGCCACCTCTGGAGCGTTGATGATCGGCGTGAACCCCGTGCCCCCAATGCCGCCGAGGCTCGAGATAGTGAAACTTCCACCCTGCAGATCCGACGGTCCGAGTTTGCCCTCCCGGGCCCTCTGGGATACTGCGCCGAGTTCCTGGCTGAGCTCGGTGATCCCTTTGCGGTTGACATCCCGGATCACCGGCACGACGAGGCCATCCGGCGTGTCGACGGCGATGCCGATGTGGCAGTACCGCTTGAGGATAAGGCTGTCCTTCTCCGGCGAGAGTGAGCTGTTGAACTCGGGGAACTGCTTCAGGGCAGAGACCGATGCCCGCATCAGGAAGGCCAGCAGCGTGACCCGGTAGCCTTCATCCCTCGCCGCCGCGTCCAGCTCCTTGCGGTAGGCCTCGAGGTCGGTGATGTCGGCCTCGTCCTGCTGCGTGACATGGGGGAGGTTGAGCCAGGCGCGGTGGAGGTGCGGCCCTGAAATCCTCTTGATGCGCGACAGCGGCTTTTTCTCGACCGGACCAAACCTGGCGAAGTCCTGAGGGGGGATCTCGGGAATGCCGGCGCCCGCCGGCACCTGGCCAGGGGCTGCGGGCACCGCCGGCCCTTTGAGAAACGCGATCACGTCCTCCTTGGTGATCCGCCCTTTCTCGCCCGTGCCCTTGATCTTGGCGAGATCGACGCCGAGCTCGCGCGCCGCGCGCCGCACGCTCGGGCTCGCATGCACTCGGTCGAAATCCACGATAGGCGCGCGGTCGACCGGCGCCGGAGCCGCGGGCGATGGTGGAGGCTGTGCGGCGAGCGGCGGCTCCTGCTGACCGACGAGAGAGGGCGGCTGGGCCAACGCCCCGTCGCCGGCCTCCAGCGCGAGAATTGGTCTGCCCTCGCTGACCCGGTCGCCGACCGTCACGTAGAGTTCCTGCACCGTGCCGGCGATCGGCGCCGGGACTTCCATGCTGGCCTTGTCCGATTCAAGCGTGATCAGCGGATCGTCGGCATTGACCGCGTCCCCCTTCCTCACGTGGACCTCGATGATCGGCACGTCCTTAAAGTCGCCGATATCGGGTACCTTCACCTCGGTGATGCCGACAGCGCCTGTCCTTGCTTCTCGGAGCCCTGCCTCTTGAGTCGCTATCGCCACGTCTCTCCTCCCTTTGCCCGAAGCCGCGAGCGGCTGGGCCATGAGTGCGGGTCGACTTAGGTCTTGCTCTGTCAAACCCTTGCCGGATTGGGCTTTTCCGGATCGATGCCGTACCTCCTGATGGCATCCGCCGCCGCAGATGCCGGCACGGCACCCTCATCGGCCAACGCCTTGAGCGCCGCGACGGCGATAAAGTGGCGGTCGACCTCGAAGAAGGAACGCAGGCTGCGCCGGTAGTCTGATCGGCCGAAGCCGTCCGTGCCGAGGACGCGGTACCGCTGGGGTACGAAGGGCCGGATCTGGTCGGCGAAGGCCTTCATGTAATCGCTCGCTGCGATTACCGGTCCTTGACGTTCGGCGAGACAGACCTCGACGTGGCTCCGGCGCGGCGGCTGGGTCGGGTGCAGCATATTCCAGCGCTCGACGTCGAGCCCTTCGCGGCGCAGCTCGGTGAAGCTAGGAACGCTCCAAATGTCGGCGGTGATATCGAAGTCCGCGGCCAAGAGATCGGCGGCCGCGATCACCTCGCGCAGGATCGTGCCGCTGCCGAGAAGCTGAACCCGCAGCGCCTTCTCGCGTTGACTTGCCTCACCGGCCTTTAGCAGATACATGCCTTTGCGGACGCCCACTTCGGCCCCTTCGGGCATCGGCGGATGCTCATAGTTCTCGTTCATCAAGGTCAGGTAATAGAAGACGTCCTCCTGTTCCTGATACATCCGGCGCAGACCGTCTTGCACGATCACCGCGACTTCATAAGCGAAAGTCGGGTCATATGAGACGCAGTTGGGGATGTTCGCCGACAGCAGATGGCTGTGGCCGTCCTCATGCTGCAGGCCCTCGCCATTGAGCGTCGTCCGGCCGGCCGTGCCTCCGAGGAGGAAGCCGCGGGCGCGCATGTCGCCTGCCGCCCAAGCGAGATCGCCGACGCGCTGAAACCCAAACATCGAATAGTAGATGTAGAACGGGATCATCGGGGTGTTGTTGGTGCTGTACGACGTCGCTGCCGCGATCCAGGATGAGAAAGCGCCGGCCTCGTTGATGCCCTCCTGCAGGATCTGCCCGCTGGTATCCTCCTTGTAGAACATCAGTTGATTGGCGTCCTCGGGCCGATAGAGCTGCCCCACCTGGCTGAAGATGCCAAACTGCCGGAACATGCCCTCCATCCCGAAGGTGCGAGACTCGTCGGGCACGATCGGCACGACGCGCTTACCGATCTTCTTGTCGCGCAGCAGCGTGTTGAGGATGCGCACGAACGCCATGGTGGTCGAAATCTCGCGGCCCTCGGTGCCCTTGAGCTGTGCCTCGAAAATTGAAAGCGGCGGGATCTCCAGCCCTTCCGATTTCATGCGGCGCGCCGGCAGGCTGCCGCCGAGGGCGGCGCGGCGGGTCCGCAGATATTTCATCTCCGGACTATCCTCGGCGAAGCGGACGAAAGGGATCTCGGCGAGCTGCTCATCCCCGATCGGCAGCGAGAAGCGGTCGCGAAACTCCTTGAGCGCCGCTTCGCCCATCTTCTTTTGCTGATGCGTGATGTTCTGGCCCTCGCCGGCCTCGCCCATCCCGTAGCCCTTGACCGTCTTTGCGAGAATGACGGTGGGCTGCCCCTGGTGCTGCACCGCCGCGGTATAGGCCGCATAGATCTTGTTGGGATCGTGGCCACCGCGGTTGAGGCTCCAGATCTCCTCGTCCGACAGGCCGGCGACCATCGCCTTCAGCTCGGGGTATTTGCCAAAGAAGTGCTCGCGCACATAGGCGCCGTTCTTGGACTTGAAGTCCTGGTACTCGCCGTCGACGCACTCCTCCATGCGGTTGAGGAGAATGCCCGTGCTGTCGCGCGCGATAAGCGGATCCCAGCCGCTCCCCCAGATCACCTTGATGACGTTCCAATTGGCGCCGCGGAAGTCGGCCTCGAGCTCCTGGATGATCTTGCCGTTGCCGCGCACCGGGCCGTCGAGCCGCTGCAGGTTGCAATTGACGACGAAAATCAAGTTGTCGAGCCGCTCTCGGCCGGCGAACGAGAGCGCGCCGAGGCTCTCCGGCTCGTCCGTCTCGCCGTCCCCCAGAAAGCACCAGACCTTGCGGTCGGCGGTGTCCGCGAGACCACGGTGATGCAGGTACTTGAGAAACCGGGCCTGGTAGATGGCCATGATCGGCCCGAGGCCCATCGATACCGTCGGGAATTGCCAAAAACCCGGCATCAGCCACGGGTGCGGGTAGGAGGACAGTCCCTTGCCGTCGACTTCCTGGCGGAAATTGACGAGCTGCTCCTCGGTAATCCGTCCTTCGAGGAAGGCACGCGCGTAGATGCCCGGGGAGGAATGCCCCTGGATGTAGACGAGGTCGCCGCCGTGGCCGGCCGAGGGCGCGTGCCAGAAGTGCTGGAAACCAACGTCGTAGAGCGTCGCGGCCGACTGGAAGCTGGCGATGTGGCCGCCGAGCTCCGAGGACACCTTGTTGGCGCGCAGCACAGTGGCGACCGCATTCCAGCGGATCAGCGAGCGGATCCGGTGTTCGGTCGCTCGATCCCCGAGGTGCCGCTCCTCCTGCTGCGGCGGGATCGTGTTTAGGTAGGGCGTATTCGCCGAGTAGGGTACCGGTGCCCCTTGGCGCCGCGCTTCTGTGACGATCTCGCTCAAGAGGAAGTGCACCCGCTCGGGACCCTCGAACGCCAAGACCGAGCCGAGCGCATCGCGCCACTCCTGGGTCTCTACCGGATCCTCGTCCCGAACCGCGTCCATGATTGCTCCTCCCACGGTTTCGCCCCTCTGGGCCGAGGGGATATTTAGCAGAGAAAACCTCGCTCGGTGCAGATGGCCGCTGTTTCATCAGTTAACGCCTCAGTTTGCTCGCCAAACCCGCGTTGCAGGGCGGGAGGTGGGCGACCCAGTGCGGGGCAGTGTGAGCAGCAATCGGGCGTCGGGTGATTGCGATCATGATGTGTCGATCCGGATCGCGACCGTCGGACGATATCGCGGCGCGCGGCCGCGCTCGAAGATCTCGTTGATGATCATGCGGCCACAGCAGCAGGGACAGGGATGCGAGAGGATCTGCGGCTCACTGTCGTCGGCACTGTCGGCATCACTGGACTGATTCCGCATCTCCGGCACGCCGAGCAGTTGGCGCGCTTGCGCGATGTTGTTGGCGCGCCCGCCATTGGCGAAGAGACCGTAGTGGCAGATGCGATGGAAGCCGCCGGGCAGCACGTGGGTGAGGAAGCTGCGGATGAACTCGTCGGTGGCGAGTCTCATCACCTTGACGCGGTCGCGTCTCTTAAAGCGGCTGGCCTAATCGATTCGATCGATTCACCCCATTGCGAGGAAGGGCGGATCACCTCCGGGACGGGTTCTCCGTTATTTGCCGCGGGTCACCCCGATGTAAACCAGGTTCCGTTGCAGCATCGGGTAGTGCTGGGTCGTCAGCGGGATGACCACGGCCGGTATTCCGAGCCTTGGCTCTTGTGGATTGTCGTCGCGTAGGCGAGCACCAGCTCATCGAGCTCGCCAAAGCCGTAAGTAATTTTGCGACCATCGAAGTCGACGCCGAGTTCGCCTTCCTCCAAATCGATGCCAACACGACACTCCTTATTGTCGTACTTGTTGTCGGAGTCGTTTTCGAAGCCTATTGCTGGCCGGTGTGAGTTATCTGAGCTGATCGGGATGTCGCGGGCTAACCTAGCCGAGCTCGAGGAGCGGCGAGTACCCGAGAGCGACGGGGTACGGCTCATGGGGGCAGTCGATAACGGCAAAGCGTGCCATT
>Ga0207693_10003273_pt1 | contig 13868 bp, 10 predicted proteins | sample LARL81metaG_FD_184347 | JGI IMG/M metagenome (GOLD analysis project Ga0207693, IMG submission 184347) | Corn, switchgrass and miscanthus rhizosphere microbial communities from Kellogg Biological Station, Michigan, USA - LAR L8-1 metaG... | ecosystem: Host-associated > Plants > Roots >...
TGCGGTGACCCACGGCTCGATTCAACTCATTATCGGTCCGATCAGCGACCGCTTCGGCAAATACCGGACCGTGGCGCTGACCTGCGCCATCGGCGCCATCCTGGTTGCAATCTGTGGCACGGTCTCGACGCTGTCGCAGCTCGCGCTGGCCCGTCTCGCCACCGGCGCGGCCGCCGGCTGGGTGATCCCGATTTCGATGGCCTATGTCGGCGACGTCACGCCGCACGATCGGCTGCAGCAAATCCTCGGACGCTACATTTCCGGACAGATTCTCGGCCAGCTGTTCGGCCAGGCCGCCGGCGGGGTACTCGGCGACCTGCTCGGTTGGCGCAATGTGTTCTTCGTGCTCGCCGGACTGTTCGCGCTTGCCGCAGCGGGTCTCGTTTTCGAGCTCGCAGTCAATCCGCAAACTCGCAAAGCCGGCAGCCGCGGCGCGCGCGGCATGGTCGGCGGCTACGCTGCGGTCCTGACCAATCCGTTCGCCCGCATTGTGCTGATTGCCGGCTTCTTTGAGGGCGGGCTGGCCTGGGGCGCTTTTGCCTATATCGGCGCCCATTTGCACCTGCGCTTTGGCTTGAGCTTCTCGCTGGTCGGCGTCGTCGTCGCCTGTTTCGGTATCGGCGGCTTGATCTACGCGGCGCTGGTCAAAATTCTGGTCTATCGCTTGGGCCAGGCCGGCCTCGCGGTCATTGGCGGATTTGTTCTGGCCGCTGCCTATCTCGAGCTGGCGATGGGCCCGGTTTGGTGGCTGGCGCCGATAGCGACCACCGCAATCGGGCTCGGCTTCTACATGCTGCACAACACGCTGCAGACCAATGCCACGCAGATGACGCCGCAGGCGCGCGGCACCGCCGTGGGTCTGTTCTCGTCGGCGCTTTACGTCGGACAGACCGCAGGCGTTGCGGCGGGCGCGTTGGTGATCGATCGTGCCGGAGCGCCGCCGTTGTTTCTGGCAACCGCGATTGCGCTGCCAGCGCTCGCTATCTGGTTTGTGCGGAAATTGAAACGATTCCGGCGGACAGATTGACCGCCCGCCGGAGAGCTTTGTCACACCTTAACGAGCGGCACTTTCGGAACGATGCCGCGCCGCGGCGGTCCGCCATCGCCGCCGCCGCCCGGCGGCTTGCGCTTCGGCGAGGAGCGCCGCTTGGCTTTGGCGCGCCGGGGCTCCGGCAGCTTCTCCGGCCGCGGCTTGACCGGCCCATCTGGGTAATCGAAGCCAAGTTTGCCGTTGCCGGCCTCGTCGGTGACGACGATGACGCGGACATGGCCGCCGCCCTTGAGCCGGCCGAACAGAACCTCGTCGGCGAGAGCCTTCTTGATGTGCTCCTGGATCACCCGCGCCATCGGGCGAGCGCCCATCAGCTCGTCGTAGCCATTGGCGATCAGCCATTTGGTCGCTTCGTCGGTCAGCTCGATAGTGACATCGCGGTCGGCGAGCTGCGCTTCGAGCTGCAGCACGAATTTCTCGACCACCATCTTGATGATCTCGGGCGACAGATGCGCAAAGGTGATGATCGCGTCGAGCCGGTTGCGGAATTCCGGCGCGAACAGGCGCGTGATCGCCTCCATGTCGTCGCCTTCGCGCTTGGTTCGCGTGAAGCCGAACGCGGCCCGCGCCATATCCGAAGCGCCGGCATTCGTCGTCATGGTCAGGATGACATTGCGGAAATCGACCTGCTTGCCGTTGTGATCGGTCAGCTTGCCGTGGTCCATGATCTGCAACAGCACGTTGAACAGATCCGGATGCGCCTTTTCGATCTCATCGAGCAGGAGCACGCAGTGCGGATGCTGGTCGACGCCGTCGGTGAGCAGTCCGCCCTGATCGAAGCCGACATAGCCGGGCGGAGCGCCGATCAGCCGCGACACGGTGTGGCGCTCCATATATTCCGACATGTCGAAGCGGATCAGCTCGACGCCAAGCGTCGCGGCGAGCTGCTTAGCCACTTCGGTCTTGCCGACGCCGGTCGGGCCGGAAAACAGATAGCAGCCGATCGGCTTTTCCGGCTCGCGCAACCCCGCGCGGGCAAGCTTGATCGAAGCGGACAGCGCTTCGATCGCCTTGTCCTGGCCGTAGACCACGCGCTTGAGTGTCTCCTGAAGATTCCTGAGCACTTCGGCGTCGTCCTTGGAGACCGCCTTCGGCGGAATCCGCGCCATGGTCGCGATCGTGGTCTCGATTTCCTTTAATCCGATGGTCCGCTTGCGCCGGTTTTCCGGCAGCAGCATTTGCGCCGCGCCCGATTCGTCGATCACGTCGATCGCTTTGTCAGGCAGCTTGCGGTCATGGATGTAGCGCGCCGACAGCTCGACCGCGGCTTTGATCGCGTCGCTGGTATATTTGAGCTTGTGATAATCCTCGAAATAGGGTTTGAGCCCTTTGAGGATTTCGATCGCGTCGGGGACGGTCGGTTCATTGACGTCGATCTTCTGGAAGCGGCGGACCAGCGCCCGATCCTTTTCGAAATATTGCCGGTACTCTTTGTAGGTCGTCGAACCGATGCAGCGCACGGTGCCGGACGCCAGCGCCGGCTTCAGCAGATTCGACGCATCCATGGCGCCGCCAGACGTGGCGCCGGCGCCGATTACGGTGTGGATCTCGTCAATGAACAGGATCGCGCCCGAATAGGCTTCGAGCTCTTTGATGACCTGCTTCAAGCGTTCTTCGAAATCGCCGCGGTAGCGCGTTCCGGCCAGCAGCGTGCCCATATCGAGCGCGAATACGGTGGCGTTGCGCAGCACGTCCGGGACTTCACCGTGCACGATGCGGCGCGCCAGCCCTTCCGCGATGGCGGTCTTGCCGACGCCGGCTTCGCCGACGAACAGTGGATTGTTCTTTTGCCGCCGGCATAGCACCTGAATGGTGCGACTGATCTCGGACTCGCGGCCGATCAGCGGATCGATCTTGCCCTCGCGCGCCTTCTTGTTGAGGTTGACGCAATAGGCGTCGAGCGCGTCGCCTTTCTTCTTCGGCTCGTCGCCGGATTTGCTGTCCGCTTCCTCGTCGGCGCCGCGCACCGGCCGCGTTTCGGACATGCCGGGGCGCTTGGCGATGCCGTGGCTGATATAATTGACCGCGTCGTAGCGGGTCATGTCCTGCTCTTGCAGGAAATACGCGGCATGGCTCTCGCGTTCGGCGAAAATCGCGACCAGCACATTGGCGCCGGTGACTTCTTCGCGGCCGGACGATTGAACATGGATCACCGCGCGCTGAATGACGCGCTGAAAACCGGCGGTTGGCTTCGAATCGTCGGCGCCATCGGTGACCAGATTGTCCAATTCGGATTCCAGATAAGCGATAAGACTGCGCCGCAGCTTCTCCAGATCCACGTTGCACGCGCGCATGACCGCCGCGGCGTCCTGATCTTCGATCAGCGCCAGCAATAGGTGCTCGAGTGTCGCGTATTCGTGGTGGCGCTCATTGGCAAGCGCCAAAGCCCGGTGGAGCGACTGTTCAAGACTGCGCGAAAACGTAGGCATTTCCATTTCTCATCGTTTGTATTGGACGCTATTTCCCAGAATCACTTCTTCTCCATGATGCATTGCAAAGGATGCTGGTGTTTGCGGGCAAAGTCCATAACCTGCGTCACCTTGGTTTCAGCGACCTCATACGTAAAAACACCACATTCGCCGATGCCGTGCTGATGCACATGCATCATGATCCGATGCGCCGTCTCGTGATCCTTGTTGAAGAAACGCTCGAGGACGTGGACCACGAACTCCATCGGCGTGTAGTCGTCGTTTAGCAACAGCACGCGATAGAGGTTTGGCCGCTTGGTTTGCGGCCTTGTCTTGGTAATGACCGCGGTCCCGGGCGAGCCGTCGCCTTTACGCTTGCGATCGTCGTCCGCCAGCCGGGCTGGCACATGGGTAGTAACGTCAATCAACGGCATTGGTTCGTTCGACTTCCGAACTGCTGGATCATCCTCGGCCGGCACTGCTGCCGGCCGTTTGACGGCGAGAATCCCCACACAGCGAGTAAAATTAGCGCGGATCACGCGCCGAATCGATAGAGCAACTTCCAGAGTGGAAATGCCCATCGGCCGCACGCGAAGGGTAACCGCGCAGAATTTCGAAGCACGGGCGACAACGTCAGATAGTTCGCCTGTCGCCGAGCACAAGATGACAAAAACCATGCGCGGTGCGCTCAAATTGCTGCGGCAAGCCGCAGCGGTCATGACGCGCACTTTAGAGGACTGGCGAACGGGGCTGATTCCGTCGCCCGCGTGCGGCAGGATAGCGCGGCGCTGGCTGCAACTGGCGTGCCGCCAGTCACCGCTGAGGGTGTCAAATTCGACGCGTAGGGCATTAACCGGTTTGCCATCAAAAGGCCTTTTGCGGCGATGATCATATATATGTTGCGCCGCACAAAAGCGGCTAGGTCAATGACTTTTGGGGCGGCGGAGTGGCTGCATTTAACCGTTTTGCAACTGCGTCTTCCTAACCTGCTTGACCATGTTGTTGGGGTGACGACCGAGTTGGGGTGGTGTCCGTCTTTCGCGCTAAGCGATGGAAATCCGGCCTTAGCGCACCGTGCACCGTCCCGGAGCAGCAGACGGAGTGGAGGGGCCGCCTTACGGGGTGAGGCGTTCAGGGACGGGGTTACCAAATGGCATCGGTGGATTCCGAAGCCCGGTTCGGGCTTCGTTACTGCCTGTTGGCGAGCGCCGCGGTCGCTGCGGCCTTGACCATCACCGGTGATGTCGCCGACGCGCGACGGCATCATCATTCCCAGGTGCACCACGCCCATGCCGGGCACGGTCACCGTCACGCCCGCCTCGAAGATTATTCGCCGCCTTTTGCCTCCATCGTTGTCGACGGCAATAGCGGGGCGGTGCTGCAGGCCGCCAGTTCGGACGCCTTGCGCCATCCCGCTTCGCTGACCAAAGTCATGACGCTCTACCTTTTGTTCGAGCGTCTCGAATCCGGCAGGCTGCGGCTCGATAGCGCGCTCAAGATCTCCGAACATGCCTCGGAGCAGGCGCCGACCAAGCTCGGGCTCAAACCCGGTCAGACGATCAGCATCGAGGACGCAATCAAAGGCATCGTCACCAAGTCAGCCAACGATGCGGCGGTCGCGGTCGCCGAAAATCTAGGCGGGGATGAGGAGAGCTTTGCCAAGCTGATGACGCAGAAAGCGCATGCGCTTGGCATGGCACATACAATTTACGTGAATGCCTCGGGTTTGCCGGACGACGACCAAGTCACGACCGCGCGCGATCAGTCCATCCTTGGACGCGCCATCCAGGAGCGGTTTCCGCGCTACTACCGATATTTCTCCACAGAATCTTTTGTCTATCACGGCGAAGCGATGCGCAATCACAATCATCTGCTCGGCGCAGTCGATGGGGTGGACGGCATCAAAACCGGTTTCACGCGCGCTTCCGGATTCAATCTGCTCACCTCGTTGCATCGCGACGGCCGCTACCTTGTCGCCGTCGTGATGGGAGGTCCCTCGGCCTCCGAACGCGATGAGCGCATGCGCGAGCTCATCGGCGCCCATATCAAGGAAGCAGCAGTGCGCCGCACCGCGCCCATGGTCGCCGAGATTGGTGAACGTCGTGAGGAGGCTTCGGCTAAATCACCGGCGAGCCGGACCGACCGCGCCGCTACCGCGAACGTCGAGCCACGCACGACGCCAAGCACAACGCCCCGTATGGCCGCCGGATCGAATGATCCGATCCGGCCACTCCTTGTGAAGACGATTTCCTACCGAACTGCCCCGGTGCAAACCGCCTCGCTGGCGCCGATGCCGGCCCTGGTCCCGGTCGCGGCGACGGCTCCGGTTTCGCAACCAAGCGCGGCTGCGCCTGCCGGTTCGCAAGTACGGACCGAGATCGCGGTTGCCGCGCCAAAGGTCGAGCTCAAGGTAGCCCAAGCCGAACCGTCAGTGGCGCCGGCTGCGGCCAGCGAGCCAGCGCCGGTGAAGTCCGTGACAGCAGCGCCGGTGCAAACTCAACCGGCGCAGCCGCAGTCCGCCCAGACGCAAGCCGCGCAGATGCAGCCGGCGCAGATCGAACCCGCGCCGATCGAAACGCATATAGCGGCGGCGAAGCCGCAAACCGCGCCTGCGTACTCCGCTCCGCCTGTTCACAGCCATGGCGGCTGGCTGATCCAGATCGGCGCATTCGATGACGAGGCTGAGGCAAAGCAGCACCTCACCGCAGCACAGAGCAAGGTCCATCTGGCGCTCGCCGCGAAAGACCCATTCACCGAACGCGTCCAGAAAGGTGATAAGGCGCTTTACCGCGCCCGCTTTGCCGGTTTCGACAAGTCGACCGCGGAAGCCGCCTGCCGGGCGCTCAAGCGCAGCGACTTCGAATGCATGGCGCTGAAAGACTAAATGACGCTGAAAGACTAAGAAGAGCCCGTTCAACCGGGCCGAGTGATCGCGAAAATCATCACCGATCGAAGGGAAGCGCGACGGAGGACGGAAGACACGCGAGGTCCGCAACGAGTACCTCAGCGATGGCTTCGAAGCAGAACGTCCTTGGCCTCATTGATGCGGGCCGCCAAATACGTCGTCCCCCCTTGGTCGGGATGCAGTTTCTTCATGAGCAAGCGGTGCGCGCGGCTGATCTCGATCATGCTCGCACCGGGCGCAACGCCAAGGACTTGATAAGCCTCCTGTTCAGTCATTTTGCCGCCAGTCGCCGGTCGCGCCCCGAACCCCGTATCCGCATCAGTTTGCGCGTGCTCACGCCGGCCGGGTCGCCCGCCGTCAAAATAAGGTGCCAGTGAGCTAAGCGGCCAAGGAAGCGCTTCGCCTAACAGATAGATTCCGAAAAGTCCGAGCCCCAGGCCGATCCCCCAATCGCCGCGGACCAGGAGAAACGCGGCGATCAAAATCGCCAGCGCGCCGCCCAGCCGCTGCTGAGCGACATTGAGGTTTGCCCGCGCCCGCGACTGCTTTGCCGCCCACAGCAAAACCAAAAGAATGACGACGCCAAAGAGGCCAAGCATCCGAGCTTTATAGCGATTTTGCCGGAGATGGCGATTTCACGCTGACTGGAGCGCCGGCTCAGTCGGCAAGGAGATCGTACGTGTCAAGCGGCTTTGCCGCCGCCGCTATCCATTCCGCACGCGCGGCGGCACGGCGTTTACCGCGTTCGTCGATCGGCAGGCGGAGTGAATCGATCAGGATCTTTACCTCGTCGCGGGCGGTGACGTGTGAGCTGGTTGGCCGCAAGCCGAGCGTGTCCTCATTGAGGTCGTCGAGCGCGGTAAGCCCGCGCGGGAAGAATTCGCGATAGACCACCCGCTCGGCGAAACCATCGACGGTGCGGAAACCGAGCTGCTTGGCGAGGCTGTCGACCCCCTCGCCGACCAGACGGCGGTTGCGCGAACCCAAGGTTGAAAGCCGATTACGGACCACCACCCAATCGGTGAGGCCGCCGTCAACCAGGCGGCGCTGGCGGCGGGCTTCGCGCACCATATCGGCATAATGGCTCACCCCCGCCACCTCGAAAGAGATGGGATCGATGGTGCCGAGCACGTCAAAGTCGACGAAACTGTCGTTCAACGGCGTGATCAGAGAGTCCGCCATCGAATGGGCCAGCCGCATCATGTAGGAATCGGTGCCCGGAGTATCGATAACCACAAAGTCATGGCTTTGCTCGACCGCGCTGACGGCTTGAGCAAAAGCGGCGAATTCCTGGGCTTCGATTTCATCGAGACGCACGCCGGCGCCGCGTGCAATGCAATAATGCACAGGGATTTCCAGTTTAATCCCGGTGCGCGCAGCCCACCCGCGGCGGTTGTCGATATAGTGGGTAAAACTCTTCTGGCGCGAGTCGAGATCGATCGTGGCAACCCGCTGGCCAGCTTGCAGTAGTGCGACGGCGACATGCATCGCCGTGGTCGACTTGCCGGAGCCGCCTTTTTCGTTCCCAAGGACAATAACATGCGCCGAGAACGGACGGCCGAGCTCCGCCTGCATCAGCATAGGACGCAACCCCTGCGTTGCGACTACTTTCTGAATTTGCAACGCGTCAGGTCAAGATACAGCATCCATCGAAATAAGTTAATCGTAAACGAAACGCTGCATCGACGAAACGCGCCTGGGTGTGCTCACGCTGCAACGTCACCATGAAGATCTCCAAGCGAGCGAAGCGTCATCCGCACGTTATCAGCACCTTACCGGCGCTGCGCCGCGCCATCGCCAATTTCCGCGCGCGTGGCCGGACAATTGCGCTGGTGCCGACCATGGGTGCGCTGCACGAAGGGCATTTTTCTTTGGTACGCCGGGCCCAAAGCCGGGCCGATTACGTGGTTGTCTCGATATTCGTCAATCCAACGCAGTTTGCTCCCCACGAGGACCTGACCAGCTATCCGCGGACCTTGGCGGCCGACGTTGCGGCTTTGGCCGAACGGCAAGTCGCTCTGATCTGGGCGCCTTCGGTGCAAACTATGTATCCGGACGGCTTTGCCACGCGGGTGATACTGGGGGGACCGGCCACGGTCGGATTGGAAGACGCCAGCCGTCCGCATTTTTTTGCGGGCGTGGCGACCGTGGTGACGAAGCTCTTGATCCAGTGCGAGCCCGATATCGCCTTGTTCGGCGAGAAAGATTATCAGCAGCTCAAAGTCGTCACGCAGCTCGGCCGCGATCTTGGTCTAAAAACCCGCATTGTCGGTGCGCCGATCGTGCGCGAGCGCGACGGCCTCGCTCTCTCTTCGCGCAACCGATACCTGACTGCTGCGGAACGCCAAGCCGCGCCGATGCTCTACCGCGCGCTTAAAGAAGCCGCCGCCAAGATCGGCGCTGGCGCGCCAATTGCCGAAGTCCTCGACCAAGCGCGCGAAGCGATCCGACGCGTCGGTTTGGAACTCGACTATTTCGAAGCACGAAATGCAGAAACGCTTGATCTGCTCAAGCCTGCGGCTGGCGAACCGATCCGGCTCCTCGCCGCGGCGCGGCTCGGCGCGACGCGGCTGATCGACAATATCGCTGTTTAAATCGGCGAGTCCCCTACTTCGCCGCCGCCACTTTCAACGGGTCCTTCACGCTCGGATAAGTCTCGAATTCCTCACTCCAGAGCTGGCCGTCTTTCTTCACCACTTTACGGACGTAGATGTTGCTGACGATGTCGCGGGTGTCCGGATCGATCGAGATCGGCCCGCGCGGGCTTTCGAAAGCCATGCCCTTCATGGCCGCGATCAAGGCGTCACCGTCGGAATTGCCACCGGTCTTCTTGAGCGCCTCGTAGATCAGGTGCAGGCCGTCATAGGCGCCGAGCGAGACAAAATCCGGGCGGAAGCCGTTCGCCTTCTGCATTGCCGCCACGTAAGTCTTGTTGAGCGCAGAATCGTGCGCGGCGGAATACGGCCCGGCGGTGATCATGCCGAGCATCTGATCGCCCATATTGTTGAGATCATCATCGTCGGTGAGATCGCCCGGCCCGATGATCTTGATGCCCGATCTGCCCAGGCCGCGTTCGGCAAATTGCTTGGCGAAGATCGGCGCCTGCGTGCCGGGGAAATAAATAAATGCAGTATCTGGTTTGATGTCGCTGATGCGTTGCAGGAACGGCGCGAAGTCCGGATTGGCGAGCGGAATACGGATCGATTCCACGATCTCGCCGCCAACCTGCTTGAACCGCGTTGTGAACGAGGTTTCCGCTTCGACTCCCGGCGCCCAATCATTGACCAGCGTGACCACGCGTTTGCTGCCATTCTTGGCCGCCCACTCGGCCAAGATCCAGGACTGCGGCGGCAGGATGAAGCCGGCGCGCACGAAATACGGAGATTTTGTCGTCGTGACCGAAGCGCCCGAACTCATCACCAGAGTGGCTTTCTTCGACTCGGTTACGAGCGGCGCAATGGCAAGCGCGGTCGGAGTGATCCCGATACCGAGAATGTCGACCTTTTGGTCGACGATCATTTCCTGAATGAGCCGGCGCGCATTGTCGGCGACACCGCCGTCATCCCGGATCGTGATCTGAACTTGCCGCCCGGCGACGGTATCGCCCTGCTGCTGCATGTAAAGCTTCAAAGCGGCCTGGAGCTGGCGACCCACGGCGTTGAAGCCGGCGCCGGTGAGCGGAATGCTGATGCCGATTCTGAGTGGCGTCTCCGCGGCCGCGCGGCGGGCCACAAACCCCGTCGCGCCGGTTGCCGCAATTCCTTTCAGCACTGTCCGACGGTGCACGTGAATTCCTCCCCCACTTGCGGTCAGGCGCATTGGCAGGCGTGAATCATTCTGCCGCCTCGAGATGCGGGATCTCGGGTCGCTCGCCTTCGGCCTTTCCGGTGATCGGGGGCTTCGGCAAGCGGGCCTCGCCCGCTTCCATCACGAAGGTGTGCTCGAGTGAATACCACGGCGGTTTGACGTCCGCCGCGCGCGGGCAAAGCTCGTTGTGGCGAACGTAGTCGCCGATTAGATGGCGCGTGACGCCGAACTGCACGTCAGTGTCGATGTGCTTGTCATCGGGCACGTAGAGTTGCGAGATCAAAGTTTTGAAGCCCGGCTTGTAGACCAGGAAATGCAGGTGAGCGGGGCGCATATTGTGGCGCCCCTGCGCGCGCAGCAATTCGCCGACCGGGCCGTCGATCGGAATGGGATAACCCGCCGGCTTGACGCTGCGGAAGCTGATATGACCGTCCGCATCGGTCGTGAACTTGCCGCGCAAGTTCATGTCCGCCTGCACCGGGTCCTGGTTTTCGTAAAAACCTTCCGGCGAGGATTGCCAGATATCGACCTCGGCGCCGACGATCGGCTTGCCATTCACATCGCGGAACCAGGCGTTGACGAACAGCGCCGGACCGGGCGTTGGCGAGCGTACGATCCAGCCGCCATTCGGCGTGCGCGGAGAATTCATGCGCCAGAACGGGCCGAGAAGATTGGCGTCGGTTTCGGTCTGGCCGCGATTGCCGTTGTTGAGGAGGCAGATCAGACTCGAGAAGCCCAGCGAGCCGGACATCAGCACGGCTTCGTTGTGGGTCTCGCTGGTATGCTTGCCCAACGCGACGATGTAGCCGATCGCCGCCTGAAACTCCTCCTCGGTCAGTTTCACCTCGCGGGCAAACTCATGCAGGTGGCGGACGAGCGCAGACAGGATCTCGCGCAGGCGCGGATTTTTGCTGCGCGCAATCTCGCTCAATACGGCTTTGGTGACGTCTTTCTCGCTTTCAATGATCATCGTGCAGCTCCGCGGGCCACCGGGCGTCTGCGGCCCGGCGCTTTGGCCGCGGACTTTACGTGATCGCTTACTGGGATGCCATGCGGCAATTCCGGTAATCGCCGGAGCCTGTCACATCAGGCCAAGCTCGCGGAGCTCGCGCCGCAACGTCTCGGGCATGGCGGCGGCGCCCTTGGCGGCCTTGTCGAGGTCGCGCGGAGCGTCCTTGGAAGCAAGATAGCGCCAGCCTTGAAAGGCGCGATGCGGCCGTGGCTCGACCAGAACCACTTTGGGCTCGAGCACGACGCCACAGCGCCCGATCCCATCTTTATCGACGAAGGGACGGATCGCGCGCACCCGCTGCCGGCACATGATTTCGCCGCGAATGACCCAATACAGCGAGCCGCCATCGACCAGCTCCGCCGCGCGCTTGGGCACCATGCGGGTGCGATGAATGTGTTCCGGCTTCTCACCGTTCTTGCGCTTGGCCTTGAGCTTCTCCTTGATCCACCCCTCAAGCTCGCGAACGGAATCGCAACCGACGCAAAGCTTGATCAGGTGCAAGGTCATCTTTTTTCTCACTCTGAGGAAGCCGCAAGACCTTCGACAGGCTCTAGCACCATAATCGGGGCGCCTTCTATAACTTGCGCGCCGGTACTCACAGGAACCTCTTTGACCACGCCAGCAAACGGCGCGCGCAGCGTATGTTCCATTTTCATCGCCTCGATCACAGCGAGTCTTTGCCCAAAAACCACGCGATCGCCGATCCCGGCAAGAAGTTCCAGCACACGCCCGTGCATGGGTGCCTTGATCACGTTGTCCCCGCCCCCGGCGTCGGCGGTACTCGCTGCAAAGTCCTTGATGCGGACGCGGGTCTGGCGGCCGCCACGCAATACGTAAGCTTGCGCGCCGGACTGGAACACGCGCGCGTCCGTCGCCGGTTCGACGCCGTGAACCGTAAGCCGCGGACCGTCGTCTCCATAGGTGATCACCGCCTCGGCGTCCTCGCCGTCGACTAAGATTGGCAGCGAGATTTCGCGCCTGCCGCCGAGTTGAAACCCGTCGCGCGCCGACCAGGGAGAACAGATTTCCGAGGCATCCGCTTCAGGCGCCGGCGTCTCGTCCGGCGCGACGGCAATCGCCTTAGCCAAATGCGTCACGCCGCGCGCGGCGGCCCCCCAATCGGGCTCCCGAGGCACGGCGCCCAAAACCGCAAGATTGCGGTCGATAAAACCGGTATCGACTTTGCCCTCCCGAAAGGCAGCGGCTCGGCACAGATTGGCGAGGAAGAGCACGTTGGTTCGCACCCCGGCGATCACTGTTGCATCGAGCGCGTGCGCAAGCCGATCGAGAGCGCCTTCGCGTGTTGGCGCATGAGCGATGAGCTTGGCGATCATTGGATCGTAAAATGGCAACACGTCGCCGCCGGCTTCGATGCCACTATCCACCCGGATATCATCCGGAAATTCCAGCGTCACGATTGTTCCGGTGGATGGCAGAAAGCCGTGTTCGGGATCTTCGGCATAGACGCGCGCCTCGATCGCGTGTCCCTCAAAGCGGATCTCTTCCTGGCGCAACGGCAGCTTTTCGCCCGCGGCGATCCGGAACTGCCACTCGACCAGATCGAGGCCGCTAACCGCCTCGGTCACTGGATGCTCGACCTGCAGCCGCGTGTTCATTTCGATGAACCAGAAGCCGCCTGCGCACAGCCCGGCGGTGCCGTCGGCGACAAATTCCACCGTGCCGGCGCCGCGGTAGTCTACCGCCTTTGCCGCGGCGACCGCGGCTTTACCGATTGCCGCGCGCAATTCCGGCGTCATGCCCGGCGCCAGCGCCTCCTCGATCACCTTCTGGTGGCGCCGCTGCAGCGAACAGTCGCGCTCGCCAAGATGAACCGCGTTGCCGTGGTTGTCACCGAAGACCTGGATTTCGATGTGCCGGGGCGAGGCGACAAATTTCTCGATCAAGACCCGGCCGGTTCCGAATGCCGAATGGCTCTCGCGCACGGCACCTTCAAGCGCAGCATCGAAATCGGCGTGCTTGTCGACCCGCCGCATGCCACGGCCGCCGCCGCCGGCGGCGGGCTTGATCAGCACCGGATAGCCGATCTGGTATGCTTTTTCCCGCAGGAATTTCGCATCTTGGCGTTCGCCGTGATAGCCGGGAACGACCGGCACGCCGGCGCGCTCCATGAGCTGTTTGGCATGGTCCTTCAATCCCATTGCGCGGATTGCGCTTGCCGGCGGACCGACAAATACGAAACCTGCTTTCGTGCAGGCCTCGGCGAAGTCAGCGTTTTCGGACAGAAAGCCGTAGCCGGGATGCACGCATTCGGCGCGCGCGCGCTTGGCCGCCGCAATCAGGTGGTCGATCGCGAGATAGCTTGCGCGCGGCTCGGGGCCCCCGATCAGGTAGGCCTCATCGCATAATCGGGTTTGCAACGCGCCCGCATCCGCTTCGGAATAGACCGCGATGGTGCGCATGCCGAGGCGCTTCGCGGTGCGCGCGATGCGGCAGGCAATTTCGCCGCGGTTAGCGATGAGGACGGAGCGCAGCATCTCGCCGCATCTGAGCGGGTAATGGGCGCGCGTTCAACTCATTGCGGCGCCGGCGTCTGGCCGGCGCTCGCCTGCGGCGGCGGTGAGGATTGTGGTGGCGCCGCGGGTTGCGGCGCCGGAATTGGGGCGGTGCCGGGCGCCCAGACGGGTTCGACCGGCGGGACCAAAGTCGCCGCCGATGGCGTTGTGG
>Ga0207693_10003275_pt1 | contig 13865 bp, 12 predicted proteins | sample LARL81metaG_FD_184347 | JGI IMG/M metagenome (GOLD analysis project Ga0207693, IMG submission 184347) | Corn, switchgrass and miscanthus rhizosphere microbial communities from Kellogg Biological Station, Michigan, USA - LAR L8-1 metaG... | ecosystem: Host-associated > Plants > Roots >...
GCGCGAATCGCGCCGTTGGCGTTCGGGTCGAAACCGTCGAGCGCGGATTGCCCGCGCACCGCCGCCGTGCCGCCCGCCACCAGCACGGCGATCGAAAACACTAAGAGCGTAGCTTTAGATATTGCTCTCGGAAATGAAGTGAAGAGAAAGCGCGGCAGCGCAGTGAAGAAGATTGAAGAACAGATTTTAATGAGGCTGGGTTGGGTGTGACAGCTTATTGCAGGCTGGTACCGGCGAGCCTGACAGATTGCTCGGGATCGCCGCAAGTATTTATTGCGTTTTCTGCAAAAATACTTCTAGGGCAGCGCCCGGCAGACTGCGAGCTGAAGCGCCGCCTCGTCCCGTCACACGCTCGTTGATACATCCAAATTTCCGTTGAAGAGATAACTTTGCGACAGCAGCGTAACCGGGTCCGAGTTCGCCGCAGGACGAATCCGTCCGATTGGCGGACCGGACAGGTATTATGTCCCGTCAATACACGCTGCAACGCGCGCCAGCATCGACATCGATCCACATCGATTATCCGGCGGAGTTAAACGAGCAGCAGCTCGCGGCCGTGACCGCGCCGCCGGGACCGTTACTCGTCATCGCCGGGGCTGGCTCAGGAAAGACGCGCACGCTCACCTATCGCGTAGCCTACTTGCTCGAGAACGGAATCGATCCGCGAAATATCTTGCTGCTTACTTTCACGAACAAAGCCGCGCGGCAGATGCTCGATCGCGTTGCGAATTTGCTGCCGGTCGACGCAAGCGGCCTTTGGGGTGGGACGTTTCACTCGGTGGGAAACAGGATCCTGCGCCGGCACGGGAGCGCGCTCGGTTATTCGAGCGGATTCACGATCATGGACCGCGAAGACCAAAAGGATTTGATCAACGCCGTCGTAGCAAACGCGGGGATTGATCCGAAAGAAATACGGTTCCCGAAAGGCGATGTGCTCGCCGAGATTTTTAGTTTCGTCGTCAATACAGAGACGTCGCTTGAAGAATTGCTCGTGGAAAAATTCCCGTATTTCCTGCCATTGCTCGACAAGATCCAAGACGTGCACGCACGCTACGAGAAAAAGAAAAAAGCGACCAACTCGATGGACTTCGATGATTTACTTGAAAGGACATTGTCGATGTTGCAGCAGCACGAGGGCATCGCGGCATTTTATCGGCGGCAATTTCAATTCATTCTTGTGGATGAATATCAGGACACGAACAAAATCCAGGCCGATCTCGTTGATATGCTCGCTGTGGATCACAAAAACGTGATGGTGGTGGGCGACGATGCGCAATCGATTTACTCCTGGCGCGGCGCGAATTTTCAGAACATCCTGGAATTTCCCAAACGCTATCCGGACGCACAGGTGTTCAAGATCGAGATGAATTACCGCAGCGTCCCGGAAATTCTGGAGGTCGCGAACGCGGCTATCGCTGCCAATGTTCAGCAATTCCGCAAACATTTGAGCCCGACCCGCGGCTCCAGCGCCGTGAAGCCGGCGGTGGTCGGGCTCAATGACGGCAGCGAACAGGCCCAGTTTGTCGCGCAACGCCTTCTTGAACTGCGCGATGAAAATATCGATCTAAGCGAAATCGCGGTGCTCTACCGCGCGCATTATCACGCGATCGAACTACAACTCGAACTTTCGCGGCGCGGTATCCCCTATCAAATCACGAGCGGCATCCGGTTTTTCGAGCAGGCGCACATCAAAGATGTCGCGGCTTTTATTCGATTCGTGGCGAATCCGCGTGACGAAGTCGCGTTCAAACGCATGGTGAAATTGCTCCCCGGCATTGGCAATCGAAGCGCCGAAAATCTATGGAATGCGTGGGACAGATCGTTGAACGAACGAGGCGAAATCACATCATGGGGTGAGCGATTGCTACCGATGAACGTGACCGCGAAGTCAAGAAAAACGTGGGAACAGCTCGCGCATACAGTCGACGAGATCGCACCCGCAGGACTGCCCAATCCGCCGTCGGAGATGATCACGTCGATTGTCGAAGCGATTTACGACGACTACGCGAAAGTTAATTTCACAAATTACGAACTGCGTCGTGAGGATTTGAACCAGCTCGCGGCGTTTGCACGTCAATTCAAAGACGTAAACGAATTCCTTTCGCAGCTGGCGCTGATCAGCAATGTCGATGCCGAAGCAGCCCCGAATCAAATGGCCGATAAAGAGGCGGTCAATCTTTCCACGGTGCATCAAGCGAAAGGGCTCGAGTTTAATACCGTCTTCATCATCTGGCTGACGGACGGAATGTTTCCAAGCAGTCGCTCGCTTGATACGCGCGATGTGCTCGAAGAAGAGCGACGTCTGTTTTATGTGGCGATTACGCGCGCAAAGGACGAGCTCTACCTCACGTATCCACACATGCGATTAAGCGGAGGCTACGGCGACGTTTTCCAGCGGCCGTCGCGATTTCTGAGAGAAATTCCGAACGAACTAGTGGAAGACTGGGAAGTGCAAAGAAAATGACGAAGCTCGAATGACGAATGTCGAAGGAAGTCCGAATATTCAAATGAACGAAGGCGCACTGCTATTTCTTTCGTCATTCGGATTTCGTCACTATTTCGTCATTCGTCATTCGTCATTCGTCATTTCCCGATGAATTTGTCGCTGGAAAAACGAATCGCAGGGATTCTTGTGCCGCTGTTTGCGTTGCGAGTCGAAAACGATCTCGGAATCGGGGATCTTGGTGCGCTGCGGAAGTTTATTGATTGGGCCGCCGAAATTGGATTCAAACTTGTCCAGCTCCTGCCGATCAACGAGACCGGAACCGACAACAGCCCCTACAACGCGATCAGCGCGATGGCAATTGAGCCGACGACGCTGCATCTGGCCGCAAACTCTCCGGAAGACTTAACTCGCGAAGACTTCGATGCGGTCATCGCAGATGTCGATCTCGCGAGATTGCGATGTGGCGGCGTGAAATATCGGCAGGTCAAAAAATTGAAGCGACGGCTGCTTGAAAAAGCATTCGCGAATTTCTCTCAGCGCGCCGGCGAAGAGCGACAGCTGAGATTTCGAAAATTTTGCGAAGAGGAAGCCGCCTGGCTCAATGATTACGCGTTATTCCGCGCCTTGATGGAGGAGAATGAGGAGAGCGCTGCATGGACCAGATGGCCAGCCGAACATCAGTCGATTAAAAAGGTCCGCGCCTTGCTGCGCGATCTGCCGCAAGATCGAGAGGCAGCGATAAGGGAGCGCCAGAAATTCTTCTGTTATGTGCAGTGGATAGCCCATCAACAATGGCGTGAGATCAAATCGTATGCCGAAGAACGCGAAGTTGCGCTGATGGGCGATATTCCCTTTGGGGTCAGTTATTACAGCGCCGACGTTTTCGCGCGGCCCGATGAATTCGCGCTCGACTGGTCCGGCGGCGCGCCTCCCGAACACTACTTCAAGGACGACCAGTTTACCCAGAAATGGGGGCAAAACTGGGGTATTCCGCTTTATCGCTGGGATAGGATGCGCGCGAACAATTTCGAATGGTGGCGCGAGCGTGTGCGTGCCGTCAGGAGCATTTTTCATCTGTTTCGGATCGATCATGTGCTTGGATTTTATCGCATCTACGCATTCCCGTGGCGACCACGGAAGAACAAACAATTTCTCCCGCTGGATCGACAGGAAATGCTCGAGCGGACTGGTGGGCGTGCGCCGCAATTTGCGCCGCGTGACGACGAAACATCTGAAAACCGCGAAGCTAATAAACGCGAGGGCGAAGAATACTTGCGCGTCATTCTGGAAGCGTCCGGCGCCACGCGCGTAATTGGCGAAGATCTCGGCATGGTTCCTGATTATGTCCGGCCAAGTCTCCGCTCACTCGGCATCGCTGGATTTAAAATTCCGCAATGGGAAGTTCACAACGAACAGGTCACGCCCGGAAACAAATATGACCGGCTTTCCGTTGCGACTTACACGACCCACGATCACAAACCGATCCGCGCGTTGTGGGAGGAAGCTTTCGAGCATCCAACGGTGACATCGGAGCAATCGAGATTTGATTTAGCCAAGATCGCGGTCTTTGCCGGACTCAATCCGAAGATCGGCAAGGCCGATTTCGAAAAAGATTTTTATCCGGCGATCATGGAAGCGCTGTTTAAAAGCGAGGCATGGATTGCCATCGTGATGATCACCGATCTGCTGGCGCGGAAATACCGATTCAATGTTCCCGGAACGGCGGCAAATCTGAATTGGACGCGACGAATGCAAAGGACCGTCGCAGAGCTTCGCGCCAGCCGAAGAACGCAAGCACGAACGCGCTTGATGAGCGAGCTGCTGGAGAAAACCGGACGCGCGTGAAGTGTCATTCTGAGCGAAGCGGAGCGGAGCCGAAAATCCCGCCGTGCTGCCCTACGTGTCGTCACGGGATCGCTCGACTTCGCTCGGGATGACGATTTAAAAATTCTGTGTTTATCTGTGTTGACGCTTCGACGTTGCTCAGCACGGCGTCTGTGGCTAAAGAATAATGATGAAGTCTCCGCTTAAAGTCGCCGTCACCGGTGCCGCCGGCCAGATTGGTTACTCGCTGGTTTTTCGGATCGCCTCCGGCGAAATGTTCGGACCAGACCAACCGCTCGCGCTGCATCTCATAGAAATTCCAAATGCGCTCGGGGCGCTCGATGGCGTGGTAATGGAGTTGCACGATTGCGCCTTTCCACTGCTCGAATCGATTGTGCCCACGGCTGATCTCGATGAGGGATTCCGCGATATCAACTGGGCGTTGCTGGTTGGCAGCATACCGCGCAAGGCCGGCATGGAGCGGAAGGATTTGCTCGGAATTAATGGCAAAATCTTCATCGGCCAGGGGCAGGCCATCGAGAGAAACGCCGCGGCCGATGTGCGCGTGCTGGTGATCGGAAACCCCTGCAACACCAATTGCCTGATCGCGATGAACAACGCAAAGGAAATTCCGCGCGATCGCTGGTTTGCCATGACCCGGCTAGACGAAAACCGGGCACGGGCCCAGCTGGCGCAAAAGGCAGGCGTCGAAATCAGCCGCGTGACCAACATGACGATCTGGGGAAATCATTCCTCAACGCAGTATCCGGATTTCTACAATGCCAGAATCGATAATCGTCCGGCAAACGAAGTGATCCGTGACGAGAAATGGCTGAAGGAAGAATTTATCGCAACGGTACAACAGCGCGGCGCGGAAGTGATCAAGGCGCGTGGGCTTTCATCCGCCGGCTCGGCCGCAAATGCCATTGTCGATACGGTAAGTTTCCTTACCAGCGAAACGCCGCGCGATGATTGGCACAGCGCGGCAGTTTGTTCGGATGGAAGCTACGATGTCGATGAAGGATTGATCTCATCGTTTCCCGTTCGCGTGCGCGGCGGCAAGTGGGAGATCGTACAAAAACTTCCGATCAACAAATTCAGCCGCGACAAAATCGATAAGTCCGTCGCGGAACTGAAGGAAGAGAAATCAATGGTCAGCGATTTGCTCGGTAGAGGCGATTGACCTCAACCGCCGGGTCAGGCCAACCAGCGTCCCATACTATTTTAGTTCAGCGGTCGCACCGGTGATCTTCGTCCACGGTTCTGCGCGGCCGCCGAGGTGTTTGGCAAGGAACTCTTCAACGCGGCCATAGAAGTCGCGTTGGTTTTCTGGGCGCGCGAATCCATGGCCCTCGTCAGGATAGACAACGTAAGTCACTTCCCGTTTTGCTTTGCGCAGTGCGGCGACCATCGGGTCCGCATTAGCAATCGTGACTCGCGGATCGTTCTTGCCCTGGCCGATCAGGAGCGGAGCGCGGATCGCATCGACATGATAAAGCGGCGAGATTTTTCGATTCCAGTTCTGGTCGTGATCGGCGTCTCCTGCGCGGCGTCGCCAGCGCTCCAATATGTTCGACCAGTACTTGGGAGAAGAACGAAAGCTCACGGCTTCGTCAGCCGGCCCGAATTCGTCAACGCCGCACCGAAAAAGATCGGGTCGCATTTCCAGTGCTCGCAACGTGGCGAAACCTCCCATCGATCCCCCCATCGCGGCGATTCGTTTCGGATCAGCGATGCCTTGGTCGATTGCCCATCGCGCGCCATCGAAGATGTCCTCCACCATCCCAAGCCCAACCTGAAGATTACCAGCGTTGAAGAACTTGATACCAAAGCCGGTCGAGCCGCGATAGTTCACCTGCAGGACCGCGTATCCACGGTTGGCGAGAAACTGCGTCTCGGGTTCGTAATCATCGGAATCGCGATCCCAGGGGCCACCGTGAATAAGCAGTACCAAGGGGAGCTTCTTAGGCTCCACTCCCGTTGGGCTCGTAAGGTAACTGACCATCTCGAGCCCATCACGCGCCTTGAGGACAATCGGTTTCTTTGGCGCGAGAGCGAATTTGGCCAAAGCAGGATTCTCGGTGAAAAGCTCGCTCAGTTTCTTCGTCTCCCGATCGAACGTATAATACGTCGCTGACGCGCCACTGCGGCGCGACGCGACGATCCAGAGACGATCGGCATTGTCGCGACTGACAAGATCGATAAATCCCGGCGCTTCGCGGCTGATGTGCTCGAAATCCGACTTCAATTTTGGATCGATGAAAAACCAATGCGACGTGGTGTAGTTAAACTCGACGGCTTGCGGCGCATCAGTGACGGGGTGGAAAATCACGCTAGGCGTCATTCCCAAGCGGCCAACATCGACAAATGCCACGTCGCACTGCGGATCTTCGGCAATGGTCGCAAGCTCGTGACCATCCTGTAAACCGACGCGCATCAATCTGCCCTTGTCCGAATGCTGCGCCGAAATAATCAACAGGCTTTTATCGCCTGGATCGAAACCGGCAATAAGCGAGCCGTTCACCACCTCTCCGGCGAAAAGCGCTCGCTCGAAAGGCATGACAACCAAGTCGCGCCATGGCTTTTCTGTGGTATCGCGTACCCGGATGATCGTGCGTCCCGTTTTTCCGTCGAAAGCCGTCGCGGCGCGAATGACAAAATTGTTGTCGGCCTTCCAGGTGAGAACGTTACCGGGATTTGTAGCTTCGAGGGTAATGGCGCCCGTTTCCAGATTCACGCGATACATATCGAACGCGTTTCGGTCGCGCAGGTTGAGCGCCACCAGCGAAGACTCGGGATGTCGCGGATCGGTCAGGACATTTTGTGCGCGCACGCCACGAAACGGCGTAAGATCACGCACATTGCCACTCGTTAGATCAGCCGAGAAAAGATGCGGAATCTCATCGCCGGCATTGTCGTGGAGATAAAGGACGTGTTTCCCATCTGGGGCCCACGTGTACCACTCGATCGGATCGCCCGTTTCGTTCGTCACGCAATGCGCGTTTCCGCCGTCAAGCGCGCTCGTCCAAACATTCAACGTATTGTTTTCGTTCGGCGCAAGCCAGCTTAGCTGCGAACCGTCGGGCGAGACTTTTGGATCCGTACGAGCCGGATTGCCGAACAAGATTTCCCGTGGGATAAGCGGCGGCAACTCCGCCTGCGCACAACAGAACGAGAGAAAAAGCCCGACAAGACAAAATCGCTTCACGACTTTAAACAAATAAGAGACGTCCTGTCTTCGGCGCGCTATGCGGTTGCGCGCTACCTTAACTTCTCGCCGGTCAAACGCTCGAACGCTTCCACATATTTGGCGGACGTTTTCGCGATAACGTCTGCCGGCAATTTCGGGGCTGGCGGAGTTTTGTTCCAATCGAGCGTCTCGAGATAATCGCGCACGAATTGTTTGTCGAAACTAGGCGGACTTTGTCCGACCACGTATTGATCCACCGGCCAGAAGCGGGATGAGTCTGGCGTAAGACATTCGTCGATCAAAAGCAATTGCCCGTCGACCGTTCCAAATTCGAACTTCGTGTCAGCGACGATAATGCCGTGTTGCGCAGCGTGGTCGCGCCCGGCGCTGTAGATTTCCAAACTCAAATCGCGCACGCGGTCAGCCATCTCGCTTCCCAAAATGCGGCGGCACTCGTTCATCTCGATATTGAGATCGTGGCCCGTGTCGCTCTTTGTCGCCGGCGTAAAGATTGGCTCCGGCAGTTGTGAAGCAAGTTTCAACCCCGTCGGCAATTTGATGCCGCAAACGCTTTGTGACTCCTGATATTCTTTCCACCCGGAACCGGCGAGGTAACCGCGCACGACGCATTCCACTGCGAGAGGCTTCGCTTTCCGCACGATCATCGAACGGCCGGCGAGCTGAGCACGAAAGGGCTGCAACTCTTTTGGGAACTCGACGAAAGCTGCGGTGACAAAGTGATTCGCGATCTTGTCGAAGCGCTTAAACCAAAACGCGGAGAGTTGATTTAGCACCGCGCCTTTTTTCGGAATCGGATCAGGCAAAATCACGTCGAATGCCGAAAGACGGTCGGTCGCGACGAAGAGAAGCGTTTCCCCTAGATCAAAAACTTCGCGGACCTTGCCGCTGCGCAGCTTTTTGATTCCGGGAAGATCGAGAAAGGATTGTGGAGAGGCCGGCATAAGTGCGACATCATTACTGCATGGGTGGAATTGTCGTCAAACCGCGTGCGCGAATTTTGCACGGACATGACTGGGTTTTTTCCAGCGAAGTGCTGAAGATTTTTGGAAATCCGGGGGACGGTGACGTGATTTCGCTTAGAGATGGGAAGGATCATCTGATCGGCAGCGCGATCTACAATTCGAAATCGCAAATCGTAGCGCGACGTTTCTCGCGGCGAAAACAGGATCTTGACCTTGATTTCTTTAAGCGACGGATTGGACAGGCGGCTGAATACCGCGCGCGACGACACATCGATCCAAAGCTTTGCCGCATTGTCTGGAGTGAGAGCGACGGGCTGCCCGGCGTAATCGTCGATCGATATGGCGATTATTTCGTATTGCAAACGCTCACGCTCGCCATGGACATGCGAAAGGATTTGATCGCCAACGCGATTGTCGATCTTTTTGGAACGGTTAGGCTCATCGAGCGAAACGATGCGCCGGTTCGTCGCGCGGAAGACCTTGAATCGCGCAGCGGCGCTTTGCTTGGGGATACTTCTTCGCAAATCGAGATCGAAATCGACAGCTTAAAGTTCGAGGTCGATCTTTTGCGCGGACAGAAGACCGGTTTTTATCTCGATCAAAAGCAGAACTATCAAGCCGTTGCACAACATGCCAAAAACAGGCGTGTACTCGATTGCTTCACGAATCACGGCGCTTTTGCGCTGGCGTGCGCGCGCGCTGGCGCAAGCGAGGTGACTGGCGTCGAAGCAAACACAGAAAGCCTTGCGATGGCCAAAAAAAATGCGGAACGCAATCAATTGCCAGTGCAATGGATTGAGCAGGATGTTTTTCAGTTCCTCCGAGGCGCCGAGAAAATGGAGTCGCAATACGATCTGATTGTTCTCGATCCACCGTCATTTACAAGAACGAAGAGCGGGTTGCGCGACGCTATGCGGGGTTATCGCGAACTCCATGTTCGCGCTTTCAAGCTTTTGTCGAAAGATGGATTGCTTGCTACCTTTTCCTGCTCCCATCACGTCAACGAAAATGCATTCGCGCAAATGATCGCGGAGGCGCTGGTGGACGCACGGCGTTCGGCCCGGCGACTTCGCCGATTCGAGCAATCGCCCGATCATCCGGTGCTCCCGACTTTGCCAGAGACGGAATATTTCAAAGGCGTTTTGCTTGAGATGATGCCGGCACGCTGAACGATGGAAGAAGCCAGCCTGTCCAGACGCAGTCGAAAAACTTTGCCTTCAAAATATCTGGAATTTTGAAGTCGCCGAACTAATGTTGGCGTCCGGGCGAGACTTGAGAGAACAAGCCGCGGTAGTTAGAAATCATCATGGCGGAAAAGATTCGACCGATCGAGCAAATGCTGGAACTCAGCGAGGAAGAATCGCTTTCTCCCGAGCATCTCGATTCGCAAATGCAAAAAGCGCAGGAGCAATTGCTTCAGCTCAAGCGCCAGCAGGAGCAACTTGAAAAACAGAAGCGCGAACTGGAAGAACTAAGTCGTCGCCAGGAAGAACTGGAAAACGGGCGGGCTGAAATGACCGACAAGCTTGCGCGGGCACTGGTTGTGCTCGAGCGCGAAGCGTACAACGCACAAAAACGACTCGAACAGCTTCGGGCGACTCGGGAAAGTTTCGGTCAGCATCTGGAATTGATCGAAGCGATCGATCCGAAAAGCTGGAATCCGGCCGATTTGCACAAGGAATTGAGCCGAGCTCTGAGCACGGTGGACGACGCGCGCACGGAGTACAGCGAGCAGCGCAGCCGGCTGCAAGCAGCTGAGGAAGGCCGCGGCGGTGAGACTTCATTGCCTGAAGTGGGCGCAGATCCTTATGAGCTGAGCGGTGGCCGTTCGTTTTCTCAATGGCTGCGGATCGGCATCGCGCTTACTTTGCCGCTGATCATTTTCGGCCTTGTTGCCCTTGCTCTGTTCTTCTGGATGGCCAGCCGGTGATGGCGATGTTTCGTCGTTCGCCTCGGTCACCTTCGCCGTTTCGCCACAGGCAAGAAGAACTGGCCCGTCAGGAATCGGAGCTGCGTGAGAGCGTCGAAAAACTCGAGCGTAGTATCGCGGCCGCGCCGCGGGTCGCCGAAGAAACGGCGCGGCGGCAACGAGAGGAGTTACTCACGCGAGCCAAGACGGGCGGCAACCGGCTCGATGTCTCGATTGCGCTGCAGGATAAACGCTACGGCGATGACGGCGGGAGCACGCGCCGACGTGGTTCGCTTCGCAAAGAGCGACGTGAGGGTCGAATCATGTTTCTCGTGCTCGTGATCGCGCTTGCAGGGGCGGTCATCTGGTTAGCAAGTCATCTGCATTTTTGATCCGCAATGTATGGCCAAGGGCTCTGACCTCGATGTCGCATACGTAGCTAAGCTGGCGCGGCTAAATTTGTCCGACGCGGAGACGGAGCTTTTCCAGAAGCAGCTCGGCGATGTTTTAAGTTATGCCGATAAACTGCGTGGAGTGGCTGTGAGCGAGGTGGAAGCGGCGGCACACGCGATCCCGATTTTCAATGTGTTCCGGGAAGACGAACCGCGTGATTGGTTCACCGCAGAGGAGGCGCTAAGCAACGCGCCACGCCAGGCAAACGGGCTTTTCATCGTCACGAAAGTCGTGGAATGACGGGAAAAGAATTGCCGGCGTCCAATATCGCCGATCTTCAATCTCTGTTGCGTCGCCGGGAAATTTCCCCCCGTCAAGTGGTTGATGCCTTGCAAGCGCGCATCGAAGAAGTCGATGGAAAAATCGACGCTTATCTCTCGACCGATTTTGAAGCCGCTGCCAAGCAAGCAGAAAAAGCAGATGTCGATCTTTTGCTCGGCGGCGTGCCGATTGCGATCAAAGACATAATCAGCGTCGCAGGCCAGCCCTGCACGTGCGCGTCAAAGATTTTGCAAGGTTACCGCGCGCCTTACGATGCGACGGTCATTCGAAAGCTGCGCGCAGCCGGGGCAATTCCTTTCGGAAAAACCAACATGGACGAGTTTGCCATGGGTTCGTCCACAGAGAATTCGGGCTTCAAACTGACGCGAAATCCATGGGATTCATCCCGCGTACCGGGTGGATCCAGCGGTGGTTCGGCCGCTGCAGTTGCGGCAGATGAAGCGTTCGCGGGACTGGGAACCGACACCGGTGGCTCGATTCGCCAGCCAGCCTCCCTTTCAGGCGTTGTAGGTCTCAAGCCAACCTACGGACGCGTCTCGCGCTTCGGCTTGGTCGCGTTCGCCTCGTCGCTCGATCAAGTTGGACCGTTGACGAAAACGGTGCGCGATGCCGCGCTGATCATGAATGCAATCGCCGGACACGATCCGCAAGACTCGACCTGTCTTAACGAACCGGTGCCCGACTACACTGCGGCGCTGGGTCGCGATTTACGTGGCATTCGATTGGGCCTGCCAAAGGAGTACATGATCGAAGGAATTGATCCGCCGGTAAAATCCGCCATCGATGCGGCGATTGGCCAACTAACAGAGCTCGGCGTGGAGATTGTCCATGTTTCTTTGCCGCATACCGATTACGCGACTGCCGTTTATTACATTCTAGCCACGGCAGAGGCTTCGGCAAACCTCGCGCGCTTTGATGGCGTCCGCTATGGACATCGAGCGGAAAATCCAAAAGATCTCCTCGATCACTATGGACGCACACGAGAAGAAGGTTTCGGAGCGGAGGTGAAACGCCGCATTATTCTCGGCACTTATGTTTTGAGCTCCGGTTATTACGACGCTTATTATTTACGCGCTCAAAAAGTGCGCGAACTGATTCGCCAGGACTTCGCAAAGGCGTTCGAGAAAGTAGACGCGCTGATTTCGCCGACTTCCCCGGTTCCGGCCTTCAAGATCGGCGAACGCACGGAAGATCCATTGCAAATGTATCTCGCTGATATCTTCACCAATCCTGCAAATCTCGCCGGCATTTGCGGAATTAGTGTGCCGTGCGGGTTCGCGGAGAGCGATGGGCACCGTTTGCCCATCGGCTTGCAATTGCTCGGAAAAGCGCTCGACGAAGCGCGAATTTTGCAAATCGCGCACGCTTACGAGCAGAGCACCGATTGGCACAAGGTGCGTCCGCCGATCGCTGCGAGTACGCGGAACGGGTGAAGGATTCAGTCCTCAAATCGAGCTGGATCGCGCTTGATCGCCGGTTAAACAGCCCGCTCGGTTTCCGGGTATTGCTGTCAGTATTCCTCCTTGTGGCGATCGTATTTTCGGCCGCTCCGCTCCTCCATTATTTCCGCGGCCGCAGCATCATGGATTACAAGTTATGGTACGACACGGGCAAACATGTCCTCGCGGGCGATGAAATCTTTTCCCTCCACAACGGCAAGTATGACTTCATGTATCCGACGCCCTGCGCGATTTTTTTGGCGGGCGCGAGTTTGTTGGGCCAGGCCGGACTAATTCTTTTCCTCGTTGCGATCAACTCAGCTTCCTGGGTTATCAGCGCTCAACTAGCCGCGAAGCTCGCTGCCGACCAATCTGGCAGCCGAGTAAAAAATGCATGGCTGTATCTGGTCCCGAGCCTCCTTGTCATCATTTACATCTGGTCAAGTTATCACCTCGGCCAGGCCAGTCTGGTGTTACTTGCACTGATGCTTGGTGCTTTTGTTGCGCTGCGCTCCGAACGCGAAATCTTCGCGGGGGCGCTGGTTGCGATAGCCGCTGCGATCAAAGCATTTCCAGTAATAGTCATTGTATATTTCATTTATCGTCGTCATTGGAAAACCGTGGCGAGCCTTGCCGTCACACTATCATTTCTGCTTCTCGTCGTGCCCGCGCCGTTCCGTGGATTCGAGCGAACGTGGCATGATCTGGAAAAGTGGAGTGTCGGAATGCTGAAATATAGTCCGTCTGGCATAGCGCAGCGACCAAAGCGCAGCCAGAGCTGGAAAAATCAATCGCTCGTGAGCGTCGCCAACCGTCTGCTTCGGCGCGTGGATGCCGATGCCGCTTCCGCGCCGCACACACCAAAGTACGTAAACTTTACCGATCTCCAATTTGCGGCAGTTAATGCCGTTATCACAGGTGTGGCCCTGGGATTGGGACTTTTGTTTATCGCAGTGATGCCTCAGCGGCAAATGCGGACGACAGAAAGCGATGCAATCGAATTCGCGTTGCTCCTCCTGATGGTGCTGATGCTCACTCCGCTCGCCTTTGGTTACCTTTTTTCATGGCTCATGCTGCCGTTTGCAGTCGTGACGCAGCGGGTCCTAACCGGAAAGAGCTCAGCCGTTCTGTGGTGGAGCGTTTCAGTATTGGCTGTCCTTGCTCTTGCTATACCTTTCCCACGCGCGGCTCAGATGTACGGCAATACGTTTTTTGCCGCGTTACTTCTGTTTATTGGACTCTCGATTGAACTCTTGCGCTGCAAGCAAACAGAACCGCAGCGGCCAGCGCCTTGAGCCATCCTTTCCGCGGACACCGATTTCCTAATCAGTCAGTCGAC